>Ga0136611_10001143_pt1 | contig 18275 bp, 15 predicted proteins | sample AntDrymUQ2232306_2_FD_106645 | JGI IMG/M metagenome (GOLD analysis project Ga0136611, IMG submission 106645) | Polar desert sand microbial communities from Dry Valleys, Antarctica - metaG UQ223 (23.06) | ecosystem: Environmental > Terrestrial > Soil > Desert | place: Antarctica: Dry Valley...
CCTTAGCTCCCTGACCAAGCCAGACACCCGACTTCGGTTCACCTGTCTTGTTGGCCGCCGCCCACCCTGAAGTGGGCCGTCGCGATTTTTTCACTTGGCCGGAAGCGCGAACTCGCAGCCAAAAGGGGACTGGTTTCTATAGTTGCACAGTAGCCGGTCGAAGCTGGGTCATTCAAAGTTGGCAAAGCGGTAGCTTCCCGTCAGTTGCCGACAACAGCTTCCCGTCAATCGTTCACGTCGTAGGCTGCAGGTCAGCACAGCAGCCGCTACAACCCCACCCCAGCGCTGCCGCAGGCATCTCACGACAATCAAAACCATGAAAGCGCTCCAAAACATCGCCCTCTCCATGCTAGACCTCGTCGCCGTCCGCGAGGGCGGCACGGTCGCCGACGCGCTGGCGATTTCGCTGCGCACCGCCCAGCACGCCGAGCGCCTGGGTTTCACCCGCTACTGGCTGGCCGAGCACCACAACATGCAGGGCATCGCCAGTTCCGCCACCGCCGTGCTGGTCGGCTACATCGCCGGCGGAACGCACACCATGCGGGTCGGTTCCGGCGGTGTCATGCTGCCAAACCATGCGCCGCTGGTCGTCGCCGAGGCCTTCGGCACGCTGGCCGAGCTGTACCCGGGCCGCATCGACCTGGGCCTTGGCCGCGCGCCCGGCACCGACCAGGCGACCATGCGCGCGTTGCGGCGCGACCGCGTCAAGTCGGCCGATGATTTTCCGCAGGACATCGCCGAGTTGCAGCGCCTGCTGGCACCTGCCCAACCCGGCCAGCGCCTGATCGCCATGCCGGGCGCCGGCACCAACGTGCCGATCTGGCTGCTCGGCTCCAGCCTCTTTTCAGCGCAGCTGGCGGCCGAGCGCGGCCTGCCCTATGCCTTTGCGTCGCACTTCGCGCCGCGCCTGCTGCTGCAGGCCATCGCCTTGTATCGGCAGCGCTTCCAGCCTTCCGCAACGCTGGCCAAACCGTATGTGACCGTCGGCGTTCCGCTGATTGCCGCGCCGACCGACGAGGAAGCCGAATTCCTGGCCAGCAGCACCTACCAGCGCGTGCTCGGAATTCTGACAGGCGAGCGGCGCGGGCTGCAGCCGCCAATCGAAAATTTCGCCGCTCGCCTGCATCCGCAGGAGCGCGCTGCTATCAACGACTTTCTCGCGGCGGCCGTGATCGGGGGACCCGAGACGACACGCCAGGGGTTGCTCGCGTTGGCGCAAGCCACCGACGCCGACGAGTTCATGCTCGTTTGCGACATCTTCGACCCGGCACTGCGCCTGCGCTCGCTCGACATCGCGGCGACCGCCCGTAGCGCCTGATCTGAACGGTGCGCCGGAGGAAACCTACTCCAGACTATCAGTGGGTTTGCCGCCCGCAAGCGCCTTGTCGACGCAACTTTGCTGCACGCGCCTGAGCGCGTGAAACACGACGCGCCGCTCTTCCGGCGTCATCACCCGTATGGCTTCAGCCTGGCTCCGACGCGCCAGCGGAATCACGTTGTCGTGCAGTGCCATTCCTTGAGGGGTGATCGAGCAGATCAGGCGTTTGCGCGGCGTATTGCCCTCGGCATGGATTACGACGAAGTCGCGCTTTTCGAGCATTCTTACGGTACGGCTGACCAGTGCCTTGTCCGAAGTCGATCTCAGCACAAGCTCTGCAAAGGAAAGGCTTTTCGAATGTGCCAGCAACGACAGCACACGCCATTCAGGCACGGTCAGCCCGAATCGCTCAACATAAGGCATCGTGATGGTCCGCTTCAACGCATTGACCACTTGGCTCATGAAGGTTGTCAGGAAATTGTCAACGGTCAGGCCGTCGCCCGATTGAGGCAATGCCGACCAGGGATCGGCATCTGGCGGGGTTACGAATGCCGATTTGGATGAGGTCCGGTTGCTCGTCATTCTTTGTCTTGCATGGTTTGGGCCTGCCAATCGACATGCCGCAGCGCATTGTTTCACAAGCCCCTGAGCGCGAAATATTCTCGGCAATAACAATTGGACTAACTAAAAATCTCTAATGTCAATCCGTACCTACAGCAAGTTGATTGGTCAAATTACAGATTTTAAGATGCATTGAACGTTCTAAAGCGCTGAAATCACTCGAATGTCAGACGGACCCTGCAAATTTCGGCCTGCAATCTTTTTCCGAACCGTCGGGAAAAAGTATGGCGTCGCAAGGAAGTCCACCATGAAAAGTATCTTCAACAAGTTCTGGATACCAACCGTCGCAGTTGGCGTCTTATCCGCTCTAGCGTGCGGCGCGGTATCCGCCCAGTCCTATCCTGCCCGACAGATCACGGTCGTGGTGGCCTATCCGCCCGGCGGCGATACCGACGCCATCGCCCGGCTTTTCGCAGACAAGCTTTCGCAGCGATTGAAGCAAGCGGTAGTGGTCGACAACAAGCCCGGCGCCGGCGGCACGCTGGGCAATTCCTTCGTCGGCCGCGCACTGCCCGACGGCTATACGCTGCTGTTCACGCCCAACCCTTTCACTACCGCGCCGATGGTGCTCAAGCTCGCGCCGAGCGCCAGCTACGACGTGCTGAACGGTTTCGAGCCCATCATTAAAACGGCTGTCCAGCCGCTGGTGCTGGTGGCCAATTCGAATGCCGGGTTCAAGACCATCCCCGAGATGATTGCCGTAGCGAAATCAGGCAAGCCGGTAAGCTACGCCAGCCCCGGCGCAGGATCGCCAATGCATGTCGCGGCCGAATGGCTTAACCGCTCGGCCGGCGTCAAGCTGACACACATTCCCTACCGCGGCGTCGGACCTTCGGTAATCGACGTCGTGGCCGGTCACGTGCCGACCGCATGGGTTACCTTGGGGGCCGTGTCCCAGTACGTCAGCCAGGGACGGCTGATTCCCCTTGCCATCAGCGATGCGCAGCGCAGTCCGCTGGCGCCTGCCGTCCCAACGCTTGTCGAACTCGGCTACAAGGATGTCGTCGTCGGCGCATGGAATGGCTTTTTTGCACCGAAAGGCACGCCGGCCGAGGTGGTGCGGCTGCTCAACAGCCACCTTAACGACATCCTGATAACGCAGGAAGTCGTTGACAAGCTTGCCACTTTCGGCGCCGTGCCGGTAGGCGGTGCGCCCGAGGTTCTCGGCAAGACCAACGCGTCCGACTTCGACGTCATGGGCAAAACCATCCGTGAACTCGGCATCACGGCCGACTGATCATGAAACGGGATTTGCCGCAACCCGCGTTGGATTCGCGGAGTTTGTCGACGATCGGCACCTCGGTGCCACAGGTGACCGCCCGCGCCAAGGTACTTGGCCAAGCCCAGTACGCCGGCGACATCAAGCTGCCGGGCATGCTGCATGCAAAAGTGTTGCGAAGCCCGTATCCGCACGCGCGCATCGCCAGCATCGACGTTTCCGCCGCGCTCTCCCTGCCGGGAGTCAAAACAGTGTTGACGGGAGCCGATGCACCCAAAACCATGTGGGGCGTTCATCACAAGGAGCGCCGCATCCTGGCTGAAGGTCGGGTTATTTTCGCGGGCGAAGAAGTCGCCGCTGTGGCCGCTATCACCGAGGAAATAGCGCGCGACGCACTGGATTTGATCCGTGTCGATTACGAGGAACTCGCAGCGCTGCTAACGCCTGAAGATGCGCTGGCCGAGGGCACTGTAGGCGTGCATCCGGAGCGCGCCAATATTTCCCACGAGATCGCTTTTGAGCGCGGCAGCGTCGATGCCGGCTTCGCCCTGGCCGATGTTGTCCACGAAGCGGTCTATACGACGCATGCGCAATATCCCGGCTATCTCGAGCCGATGGGCAGCGTCGCCATGATCGACGCCGAAGGCCGGCTGGTGGTCTGGACGTCGACCCAGTCAGTGTTTCTGGCGCGGGCGCGGCTGGCATCTGCGCTGGAGCTGCCGGTATCGAACATCCGGGTCATTCAGGCGACGACCGGCGGCGGCTTCGGCGGCAAACTAGTCGAGGACGCCAACAACTTAATTGCAGGGCTGTTGGCGCTTAAAACCGGATTGCCGGTGCGCCTCGTGAACAACCGCCTTGAGGACTTCCTGGCATGTTGCTCCAGCCTGCCCGAAAAGATCACATTGCGGATCGGCATGACAAGCGAAGGCCTGATCGTCGCCAAGGACGTGCGCATCGTCGCCGAATGCGGCGCCTACAGCGGCCTGACGGCAGAGGTCATGCATGTCAGCGCCATGCGCAGCGACAACATGCACCGCCTGAAAAATGTGCGCTCGCATGCCACTCTGGTTTATACGAACAATCCGCCGCATGGCGCGTTTCGCGGCTTCGGCGGCACGCAGATGCAGTTCGCCCTGAACAGCCACCTGGACGCAATGAGCCGCATGCTCGGCATCGACCCGGTCGATATCCACCAGCGCAACGCGATCGCGGCCGGCGACGTGTCCGTGCACGGCTGGCGTATCGGCAGCACGGGCCTCAAGGAATGCATCGACACCGCGACGGCCGCCATCGAATGGAAAATCAAGCGGGCACGAGCCGCCGGTATCGGTGTAAAGCGGCGCGGCGTCGGCATGGCGGCCGTGATGCATGTCAGCGGCAACCGCACGATTGGCAACTGGGACGGCTCCACTGTGATGATCAAGGTCAATGAGGACGGCCGCGTGATCGTCAACAGCAGCGAATGCGACATGGGCCAGGGTGCGATGACCGTGCTGAGCCAGATCGTTGCGCACGAGCTGGACATTCCGCTGGCGCACGTCCACGTCGTCGCTCCCGACACCGACAGCTCGCCGTTTTGCATCGGCTCGCTCGCCTCGCGCGTCACCATCGTCGCCGGCAACGCAGCCATTCTTGCGGCGCGGCAGGCGAAGGAAAAACTGCTTGAAGTTGCCGCAATCATTTTGAAGGCGCCAGCCAGCCAACTCGAATTTGCCGGCGGCGCAGTGTATGTCGTCGGCGAGCCTCAAAGAAAGGCCCTGCTTGCCGACCTGGCCCGGCAGCACATCTGGCGCCACGGTGGCGGCGGCTTGCAGGTCAGCGCCAGTTGGGACGCCGATACCGTCATGCACGACGCCAACTATTACGGCAATGTCGCGCCCGCGTATTCGTTCGCGGCGCAGGCCGTCGAGGTGGAAGTCGACACCGAAACCGGCCAGGTCACCGTGCTGGAAAGCTATCTGGCCGACGATTGCGGCAAGGCCTTCAACCCGCAAGCCATCCACGGCCAATCCAACGGCGCGGCAGCGCAGGCCATGGGCTGGGCGCTATACGAGGAGTTGCAGCTCGACGGCGGCCGCCTGATGAACGGCAACTTCGCCGACTACACCATGCCGACCGCGGACGCGGTGCCGATGTTTCGCAGCGGCATCGTCGAGTCGAACGATCCGAACGGCCCTTACGGCGCCAAGGGTGCAAGCGAAACCGCCATCCTGCCGGGCGCACCGGCGATTGCGAATGCGGTTTTCGACGCGATCGGCGTGCGCATCAACGACCTGCCGATCACGCCCGAGAAAATCCTCGCTGCTCTGCGGGTATCGCGGCAGGCTGGCGATTCAGCGGCGTCCGGTCATGCGTGAGTTCGACTACCTGGAACCGGCTTCGGTTGAGGAAGCCAGCCGCATGCTGGCCGAAGCGGGCGACGCTTGCCGCGTCATCGCCGGCGGAACCGCCCTTCTGCTAGCCATGCGGCAAAGAATGGCGACACCGGCCCAGGTCGTGTCACTGGCAAAGCTGGACCGTCTGCGCGGCATCGACTTCGATGCGCACCAGGGACTGCGCATCGGCGCGCTTTCGAAACACAGCGACGTCGAGCGTTCGCCGCTGGTGCAAGAGCATTTCCCCATGCTCGCGTCGATGGCCGGGCGGGTTGCCAACCCGCAGGTGCGCAACCAGGGCACGCTTGGCGGCAATCTTTGCTATGCCGACCCGGCCACCGACCCGCCGGGCTGCCTGATGGCGCTGGGCGCGTCAGTCGTGCTGGGAAGCGCGCGCGGCGAAAGGGTCTTGCCAATCGCGGACTTTCTGGTCGATTACTACACGACGGCGCTGGAGGCAGACGAGCTGCTTCTCGAAATCATTGTGCCGCCGCAGGCGGATGGCAGCGTCGGCCTTTACAGCCGGTTCAGGCGCACCACTGCCGAACACAGGCCGCTGGTCAATTTTTCAGTGACGACGCACCGCAGAGGCCAGGTCTGCGAGCAGGCCCTTCTGGTCGTCGGCGCCTCCACCCCGATACCGACGCGCGCCGCGCGGGCAGAGGAATTCCTTGCCGGTAAAACAGTAACAGCGGACATCGCCGCGCAAGCCGCCGACATGGTGGCGGCCGACATCGAACCGCTGTCGGACCCGCGCGGCACAGCCGAATACCGGCGCGACATGGTGCGGGTAGTGGCCCGGCGTGCCATCGCAGACCTATTCGGCTTGTCTACCGACTAGGACAACATGAGCAAACATCACCTTCACCTTAGCGTCAACGGGCAAGCGCAAAGCCTGGAAGTTCCGTCCAGGCGGCTGCTCTGCGACCTGATTCGCGACGACCTCAACCTGACGGGCACCAAGCGCGGCTGCGAAACCGGCACCTGCGGCGCCTGCTCGGTGCTGGTCGAGGGCGAGGTTGTGAAGTCCTGCCTGTCGCTGGCGGTACAGGCCGACGGCTGCGACATCATGACGATCGAAGGGATGGCAGCCGATGGCGAGCCGCATCCGCTGCAGCAGTGTTTCATGGATCTTGGAGGTCTGCAATGCGGATATTGCACGCCGGGATTTTTGATGACGTCGTTCGCGCTGCTGAAAAACAATCCCAAGCCGACGGAAAGTGAAGTCCGAGCCGGCCTGAGCGGCAATCTGTGCCGCTGCACCGGCTATACGCAAATTGTGGAGTCCGTCATGGCGGCTGCGGAGAAGATGCGTGGAAATTGAAAAAATACTGCCCCTTACCGCGCCGCCCGCAGAGGTATGGGCGCTGCTGCTCGACCCGGCAGTCATGGGAGCCTGCGTGCCGGGAATGAAGTCGATCGAAGTCGTCAGCGACGCCGAGTACCTGGCCGAAATGCACGTCAAGATCGCCTTTGTCAGCGCACGTTTCAAGATCAGGACCACTGTGGTCGAAACCCGGCCGCCGCACTATTTGCGCAGCCAGGGCACCGGCGAGGACGCGTCGGTGGCCAGCTCACTCAAGCAGGTGAGCGAACTGTTTCTCGCCGAACTCGCCGATGGTCAGACCGAACTCCGCATGAAGATCAAGGTGGACATGCTGGGCAGGCTGGGCACTTTTGGCCTGAGCGTGATGAAGACGAAAGCCGACCGCATGTGGGACGAGTTCGGCGTTAACCTGGCTGCCCGGCTTGCGCCAGCGCCGGCGCAAGCCGCAGCAGGCGGCGATGCCGGCCCAGTCACCGCCCTGACGGACTAACCGGCGCGCGAGCAACTGCTCTACAACCCGCTTAGCGCGACACCTTCTCAAGCGGTGCCGGCTCGCGCAACGGTGGGGGTGGCGGATCGCGCTACGAAAAGCGGTAATTGGCTGTAGCGCCTTCGCTGTGAAGTTCGGCCTGTCGAGCCTGCGGCATCGACTGAAAATCACGGCTAAAGTTCGCCAGCCACGCCGGCCCGCATCGCCACATAGCGGATGAACCGCTGCGGCCAGCGGCCGACATCACGCTAGCGCACTCATCGCGCAGCTGACAGCGCCAAGCCGGCGATCGATCAGTAATAGGCGCGCATCAGACGCCGGGCGCGCGGACTCATGTTGCGGCGGATGTTCGCCGTCAACCAATCGTCCGCTCGACGCGAGCCACCGTCCACGGCAACGCACGGCGCCGTGAACAGAAACGAAACAGCGTTGAAAAACTTGCCCAGGAACGAATCGCCAGCGTAGCTTGGCGCGGTGCGATTGCCATGATCGGTATTGACAGGGGTTTGGACAAGATAGGCGATGGAGCGGGTCATGAAGTTTCCTTGAAGTTGTTTCGCACGCCAACAAAAGGAGTCTTTAGTACGGCGTTGATGGCCTCAATTATAGGGTTTACCAGTATAACTATAAAACGATTAATATTTGTTTTCAATGCATATTTATTGTTATCAAATTTAATCGACGTGATGAAATGACATGGATATCAATCTCGCCCGCACTTTTCTGGAAATCGCCTTGAGCCACAGCTTCGTACAGGCGGCCCAGCGGCTGCATGTCACCCAGACCGCTGTCAGTGCGCGGGTGAAATCGCTTGAGGACCTGCTCGGCCGCCAGCTTTTCGTGCGCAACAAGTCCGGTGCCACCCTGACGCCGGCCGGCGAACAGTTCATGCGCCACGCGATGACGCTGGTGCAGGTCTGGGAACGGGCGCGCCAGCAAATGGCTGTGCCTTCCGGACGCCGCGCCCTGGTTACCATCGGCTGTGAAATCAGCCTCTGGCAGCCGCTGCTGATCGACTGGCTGCTCGACATGCGCAAGGCCGCGCCCGACCTGGCGCTGAGGGTCGAGGTCGGCGTCGCGGATGATCTTCTCGAACGTGTCGCCCACGGCACGCTGGACATCGTCATCGCTTACGCGCCGCGGCAGCGCCCCGGATTGCGGGTCGAGCTGCTCATCGAGGAAAAGCTGGTGATGGTCAGCACCCTGCCCGCAACGGCGGCGCCGCGGCCGGCAGACTATGTCTACGTGGACTGGGGGCGCGAATTCGCCGCGCAGCACAGCCTGGCGTTTCCGGCGCTGTCGAGCGTGGGCGTGTCGTCCAGCCTCGGGCCGCTGGGACTGGAATACCTGCTGACCGTCGGTGGCGCCGGCTATTTTCGGCACAACGTCGTGCGCGGCTACCTGAAAGCCGGACGGTTGCACCGCGTGCCGAAAGCGCCTGAATTCCTCTACCCGGCCTATGCCGTGTACGGGGCAGACGCCGACATGGAGGTACTGGAGCCGGCACTGGCTGGCTTTAGACGTGTCGCAGGCGATATCCAGCGCCAACCGCGATCGGTGCGGCCACCGCGCGCAAAGAGCAAGGGGATTTTCAACGCGGAAAAAAAGGAGCGAGCGGAGGACGCGGAGCAAGAAGCCCTTGCTTTGCAAGCCGCGTCCGAAGTCACGAAATAATTTTCGTCCTCCTCCACTCCACGTTGAAATCCCGATTCTTCTCGACTAGCGCGCGGCCGCCGCTACTTCCGCGCCGCCCGCTCCAGTCGCCTGGGGCCGTGTCAGATAAACCAGCGGAATAAAGAAAAACGCCGGAGTCAACGGACAGCGCCGTTTTGCGTCCGCGGCAGTCTGCGCCTCTGCGGTGAAGCCTGTTTTCTCCTTGCAGGCAGTGCAGGCAGTTTTCACCGGTCAAATATGCTGTTTTCGCATGCTAGACGCGCGCCACCAGCTATCACTTTTGTAGCATTTTGCATCAGTGCGGCTGGCTCGGGCGCATTGCCACCACCGAGGGCGCGGATCAGCGCCACCTACGTGTCAAGAGCGCGGCCGGGCCAGTCCACCGTCAGCCAGCACTGCGTCGGAATAGCGCTGGCGCCGCTGCGTCCAGGCCCAGCGACGGCGTGTCCCGTACGCTGGCCGTCGGCGCGATACCCGACACGTCTTCGCAGCCTACCAGGCCGGTGGCGATGATTCCGGCTGCGACCAGACTGGCGGCCGACACCAGCGCCATGCGAACCGACGCGCGCCACAGCGGCATCGGCGCCGCCTGATCCGCTTCGACCACCCCGCCCGATACCGCGGACATGTGGTTGCGGCAGTGTCGAAAAACGATGTGGGTGTCACTGCTCATTTTTTTCTCCTGATGCCTGCAACGCTTGCGCCGTCTGGAGCATGCGGCGCAGATAGCCCTTCAATGTCTGCCATTCCTCGGCCGTGAAACCCGCCAGCAGCGCGTTCTGCACGGTGCAAAGTATGTCGGGAATTTCCTGGGCGGCGAGCCGTCCGGCGTCGGTCAGCTCGAGATTGACCACCCGGCGGTCGTCCGACGACCGGCTGCGGCGGCACAGCTGCTTGGCCTCCAGCCGGTCGAGCAGACGGGTCATCGAACCGGCGTCGAGTTCGCACTGGCGCGCCAGCTCAGCCGCCGTCGAGCCGCAGCCCATGTACAGCTTGAGCAGCGGCACCCACTGCGCATTCGTCAGGCCGGCGGGTTCGAGTTCACGCTCGACGCCCTGCCCCATCAGCGAAATGATGCGGCGCATCAGGTAGCCAATGCTGTCCTCGGGTGCGTAGCCCTGCGACCGGTAGAAGTCGGGCGCCGCGGCCAATACCGGTGCGGCGCCTGACGAATGAATAAATTTTTGCTCCGAATCCATGAGACGAATAATACTTGTTTAAGCAATGATTGTCAAGCCAGTCTTTGTACAGACAAGGTTTAACGTTAAAATTGCCGCTATGGCCAACACCTCCGCTCTGTCAACCGCCGTGCCCGCCGCATCGACCAGCCTGTCCGCGCCGAAAAGCTCGCCGCGCTCGCTTTCGGGACTCGCGCCTTTTCTTCGTCCCTACGGCAAGAGAATCGCGCTGGCGGTGTTCTTTTTGGTCATGGCGGCGGTAGCGACGCTGGTGTTTCCGCTTGCGCTGCGCAGCCTGATCGACGGCGGCCTGGACGCGTCGGCCAAAGGCGAGCAGCTGATGGCGTTACGTACCCATTTTTTCGAGCTGTTCGGCGTCGCCGCCGCGCTCGGCCTGTTTTCGGCGGGCCGCTTCTATATGGTCAGCTGGCTCGGCGAGCGCGTCACCGCCGACCTGCGCAACGCCGTCTATTCGCATGTGGTGCGTCAAAGCCCGGAATTTTTTGAAACCACGCAAACCGGCGAGGTGCTGTCGCGCCTGACCGGCGACACGACGCTGGTGCAGACCGTCGTCGGATCGTCGCTCAGCATGGGCTTGCGCAACGCGGTGATGGGCATCGGCGCGCTCGGCATGCTGGTCGTCACCAATCCCTTCCTGATGGTCCAGGTGCTCGGCGTGCTGTTGTTGATCGTCGCGCCCTCGGTCTGGTTCGGCCGGCGCGTTCGCAGGCTGTCTCGTGCCAGCCAGGACCGCGTCGCAGACTCCAGCGCCATCGCCGCCGAGGTGCTCAACGCAATTCCGGTGGTGCAAAGCTACACCGCCGAAGCGCGCGAAGCCGCGCGCTTCAACCAGTCGACGACGGAGGCGTTCGCCACCGCGGTGCGCCGCTCCAAGGCGCGGTCGGTGCTGGTCGCTTTCATCATCATCGCCACGTCGGCGGCGCTGCTCTGGGGCCTGTACGCGGGCACGCAATCCGTCTTGCGCGGCGACATCAGCGCCGGTCACCTGGGCCAGACGGTGGTGTACGTCATCATCCTGGCGAGCGCGGCCGCAGTGCTCGGCGAGGTCTATGGCGACCTGCTGCGCGCCGCCGGCGCCACCGAACGGCTGATGGAACTGCTGGCGTCGCGCTCGTCCGTCGTTTCACCGTCGAATCCGGTGGCGGCGCAGGTGGTACGAGCGGGAAGCGCTATCAATTTCGAAGCAGTGACGTTTCACTATCCGTCGCGGCCAGCGCAGGCGGCCTTGAGCGACTTCACGTTGAGCGTCGCGCCCGGCGAAACCGTCGCCCTTGTCGGCCCGAGCGGCGCCGGCAAGAGCACCGTGTTTCAGCTGCTGCTGCGTTTTTACGACCCGATTTCCGGCCGCATTGCGCTTGACGGCGTCGCCACCCGCGACCTGTCGCTGCACGACCTGCGCGGCCGCATCGGGCTGGTGCCGCAGGACGCGGTGATTTTCTCGACCAGCGCGCTGGAAAACATCCGCTACGGCAAGCCAGAGGCAAGCGGCGCGGAAGTCGTGGCCGCGGCCCAGGCCGCGTTCGCGCACGATTTCATCAGCGCGCTGCCGGAAGGCTACGACACCTTCCTGGGTGAGCGCGGCGTGCGGCTGTCGGGCGGTCAGCGCCAGCGCATCGCCATTGCGCGGGCGATGCTGAAAAATTCGCCGCTGCTGTTGCTCGACGAGGCGACCAGCGCGCTCGACGCCGAAAGCGAGCGCATGGTGCAGGCGGCACTTGAGTCGGCGATGAAGGACCGAACGACGCTGGTGATCGCGCACCGGCTGGCGACGGTGCAAAAGGCCAGCCGCATCCTGGTGCTTGACCACGGCCGGCTGGTCGAGCAGGGCACGCACGCCGAACTGGTCGGCCGGGGCGGCATCTACGCGCGGCTGGCGGCGCTGCAATTCAACGTCTGACTCGATGTGGCCGCGGGGGCATGCGTTAATTGCATGAAGACCTGTAAACAATGCCTTGGACAGGCGGGCGTGCGGCGACTAAGCTGCGCTTTTACCTAGCTTCAAGGACCTTCTCCCATGTCACAAACACCTGCATTGGGCGAAAGCGCCATCGCGCCGGCCTCAACCCTGCCCTCCTATCTGCAGGCCGACAACCTGGGGCCGTGGGGCAATTATTTGCAGCAGGTCGATCGCGTCATTCCGCACCTGGGCAATCTGGCGCGCTGGGCCGAAACCCTCAAGCGCCCCAAGTGCATCCTGATCGTCGACGTGCCGATTCACATGGACGACGGAACGATTGCGCATTTCGAGGGCTACCGCGTGCAGCACAACGTCTCGCGCGGCCCCGGCAAGGGCGGCGTGCGCTTTCACCAGGACGTGACATTGTCGGAAGTCATGGCGTTGTCGGCCTGGATGTCGATCAAGAACGCGGCGGTCAACGTTCCGTACGGCGGCGCCAAGGGCGGCATCCGGGTCGATCCGAAAAACCTGTCGCTCGGCGAGCTGGAGCGCATGACGCGCCGCTACACCAGCGAGATCGGCATCATCATCGGCCCGAACAAGGACATTCCGGCGCCCGACGTAAACACCAACGAGCAGATCATGGCGTGGATGATGGACACCTATTCCATGAACACCGGCTCGACCGCGACCGGCGTTGTCACCGGCAAACCGGTGGACCTGGGCGGCTCGCTGGGCCGGCGCGAAGCGACCGGGCGCGGCGTCTTCACCGTCGGCACGGAGGCGGCGAAACACATTGGCCTGGAGATCGCCGGCGCGCGCCTGGCGGTGCAGGGATTCGGCAATGTAGGCGGCGTCGCCGGCCGGCTGTTCGCCGATGCCGGCGCGCGTATCGTCGCGGTGCAGGACCATGGCGGAACGATTTATCACGACGCCGGGCTCGACGTGACGGCGCTGCTCAGGCATGTGGCCGACACTGGCAGCGTCGCCGGATTTGCGCAAGCCGAAGTCATCGCCGACGACCAGTTCTGGGACGTCGAGTGCGACATCCTGATTCCGGCGGCACTCGAGCAGCAGATTACCGCCGCCAACGCCGGCCGCATCAAGGCGCGAATGATCATCGAAGGCGCCAACGGCCCGACGACGCCCGCCGCCGACGACATCCTGGCCGAACGCAATGTGCTGGTGCTACCCGACGTGATCGCCAACGCCGGCGGCGTGACCGTCAGCTACTTTGAGTGGGTGCAGGATTTCTCGAGCTTTTTCTGGGACGAGGATGAGATCAACGCGCGGCTGGTGAAAATCATGAAGCAGGCCTTCGCCGGTGTCTGGCAGGTGGCGCACGACAACCAGGTCAGCCTGCGCACCGCGACGTTTATCGTGGCGTGCAAGCGGATCCTGCATACGCGGGAGTTGCGGGGTTTGTATCCTTGAGGGCAAAAAACGGTATGTTTGGCGCCACCGTGCCAAGCCATCCAAGTGCATTGGAAAGCGTAGCCCTTGAGCAACACTTGCCGCATGCGCGTTGACAAGACAAACGCAACGCCGATCAAGTTAGCCAAAGACTTCAAGGATTAGTACCTATGCTCAAAACGGCTGTTAAAAAGTCGATCAAATCCAAGATCACGCCATACGATGTAGCGCAACATCTTCGGACGCCAGAAGAGAGGGCCGCTTACCTTGATGCCTGGCTCGAAGAGGCGCCGGACGACACAGCTGGCATTGCCAAAGCGCTTGGGGACATCTTGCGTAAAGGGAATGACTTAAGTGGCGAGGGACGCGGGTCTGAGCCGTGAAAGTCTCTACCGTGCGCTGAGTGCCGAAGGAAATCTAAGTTTCGCGACGGTCATGAAGGTAGCTAAAGCACTTGGCATGAAGCTCCACGCCGCGGCGGCATAGAGGCCGCACGTAGAACGCCGGATTTCGTCGAGCACCGAGTGGAGTCCGAGGTGCGCTACGAAAGGGTCGAAGTTCGCGTCCACTCCACTGTTCTTTACGGGACATTTACCGGTCCCTTTCGCAACGCATGCCTGCCTTCAAAATGTTGCTGTGATAATTAAATGTCGAGTAAGGCCACCGCTCTGCACTTGCATTTCACCGGTCAGGCTGAAACCAAAACATCGAACAAGAAAATGCCGCCACCTTTTGCCTGTGGCCGGCAACCAGGACAGGTAATGGACCCCACAGCCGACGTAGCGCCGCATGCCGGCAGCGATGCAGTTCCCCGCAAACGCCTGAGTCGCCGCGCGCGGCTGCTGGGCGGCGTGCTGGCGCTGCTGGTCCTTGGCGGAACCGGCTGGCTGGCCTGGCACCTGACGCACCCCGCCGCGCCTGCAGGCGGGGCTTCAGGCGCGTCAGCCGGCCGATCCGCTGGCCCCGGCCGTGGCGGGCCGGGCGCGGGTGGCAGGCGCGCGCTGGCAACCACGGTCGGCGTCGCCACCGCCGAGCGCACCAGCATTCCGGTGATTCTGGAAGCGCTCGGCACCGTCACGCCGCAGGCGACGGTCAAGGTCAGGCCGCAGGTTTCGGGCGTTATGGAAAAAGTGCTGTTCAAGGAAGGCCAGATGGTTCGCGCCGGCGAGGTGATGGCGACCATCGACGCGCGTTCTTTCGACCTGGCGCTGATGCAGGCCAGCGGCCAGCGCCAGCGTGACGAGGCGCAGCTTGCCAGCGCGCGCGTCACGCTGCAGCGGTTCAACACGCTGTTGCAGCAGGACTCGATCGCCCGTCAAGAGGTCGATTCACAGGCGGCGCTGGTCAAGCAACTCGAAGCAACGGTGTTGATCGACAAAGCCGCCGAAGGCACAGCGCGCCTGAACCTCGGCTACGCCCGCGTGCTGGCGCCCATCAGTGGCCGCGTCGGCCTGCGCACGGTCGATGTCGGCAACGTGGTCGCCAGCGGCGACGCCAATGGCATCGCGGTCATCACGCAGCTCAGCCCGATCGACGTCGTTTTCGCCGTGCCGCAGGATCAGGCCGGCGCCTTGCAGCAAAGCGCCGCCGCCGGAACGGTGATGAAGGTTGCCGCGCTGGACCGCACCCGCACCGGCGTCATCGACACCGGCGTGTTCGGCTCGCTCGACAACCAGGTCGATGTACAGACCGGCACCGTGAAGGCGAAGGCGCGCTTCGCCAACAGCCAGCTGGCGCTTTTCCCCAGCCAGTTCGTCAATGTCCAGCTGCAGCTCCGGACGATCGAGGATGCGGTGACGGTACCGGTAGCCGCGCTGCGCCGAGGCAATGAAGGCGACTATGTCTATGTCGTGAATGCCGCCGAGCGAACCGTCAGCCTGCGGCCGGTGCACCGCGGCCAGGCGACGGTCGATAAAATCCAGATCGTCTCGGGCCTCAAGGCGGGCGAACAGGTCATCACCGAGGGCGCCGATCGACTGAAGGATGGCGCCAGCGTGGTGCTGCCCGGCGACACGCCGGGCGGCGGCAACCGGGGCGCCGGCGGCAGGCGCACGCGTCCCGAGGGCTCGCCCGCCGGGCCGAGGCAAGGCGCCTCCGGCGCCGGCGAGCCAGGAGCGCAAGCGCCGCAGCCCGGCGCCGCCGCGTCCGATGCGCGCGCCGGCGAAGCCTTCAATCCGCAAGGCCGGCGCCGCGCCGCGTCAGCCGAGGGCTCATGAACGAGCGGGAAGCACCGGTGGGGCAGCCGTCTCCGGAGGCAAGCACCGATGCGTCGGCGATGAGTCCGTCGCGCCCTTTCATCCTGCGCCCGGTCGCGACCTCGCTGCTGATGATCGCCATCGTGCTGGCGGGCCTGGTCGGCTTCAAGTTCCTGCCGCTGTCGGCGCTGCCGCAGGTCGACTTTCCGACGATCCAGGTGCAGACGCTCTACCCTGGCGCCAGCCCGGAGGTGATGGCGCAGACCGTGACCGCGCCGCTGGAGCGCCAGTTCGGCCAGATGGCGGGCCTGTCGCGGATGAGCTCGACCAGCGCCGCCGGCGTGTCGATCGTCACGCTGCAGTTCGGCCTGGGGCTGGCGCTCGACGTCGCCGAGCAGCAGGTGCAGGCCGCCATCAACGCCGGCGGGTCGCTGCTGCCGGCCGACCTGCCGGCGCCGCCGGTGTACGCCAAGGTCAACCCGGCCGATGCGCCGATCCTGAGCCTGGCGATCACCTCGGACACGCTCGCGCTGACCGAGGTGCAGAACATGGTCAACACCCGGCTGGCTTTGAAGATCAGCCAGGTCGGCGGCGTAGGGCTGGTGTCGCTCAGCGGCGGCCAGCGACCGGCCATCCGTATCCAGGCCGATACCCGGGCGCTGGCGTCGTATGGCCTGGCGCTCGACGCGCTGCGCACCGCCATCGCCGCCGCTAACGCCAACAGCGCCAAGGGCAGCATTGACGGGCCGACACGCTCGTATTCGATCAATTCAAACGACCAGCTGCTCGCCGCCGAAGACTACAAGAAGCTGATCATCGCCTTTCGCAACGGCGCGGCGGTTCGCGTGTCCGACGTGGCCCGGGTTGTCGAAAGCGCCGAGAACACGCAGCTCGGCGCCTGGGCCAGCGTGCCGTGCGCGGTCGCGCCGTCGCAGGACGCCGACGACATGGGAAACTGCATCGGCACGTCCGGCCGGCGCCTGGTGCCCGCTATCATTTTGAATGTGCAGCGCCAGCCGGGAGCGAACGTCATCGCGACGGTCGATGCGATCAAGGAGCGCCTGCCCGAGCTGCAGTCGGGCCTGCCGGAATCGATGCGGGTCGATGTGCTGAGCGACCGCACCACCGGCATTCGCGCGTCGGTGCTGCATGTGGAGATCGAGCTGCTGCTGGCGGTGCTGCTGGTGGTGCTGGTGATCTTTGCTTTTCTGCACAGCCTGCGCGCCACCGTGATTGCCAGCCTGGCGGTGCCGATCTCGCTTATCGGCACGTGCGGCGCCATGTACCTGCTCGGCTACAGCCTGAACAACCTGAGCCTGATGGCGCTGACGATCGCGACCGGCTTCGTCGTCGATGACGCGATCGTGATGATCGAGAACATATCGCGCTACATCGAGGAAGGCGAGGCGCCGATGCTGGCCGCGCTCAAGGGCGCCAAGCAGATCGGCTTCACCATCATCTCGCTGACGGTGTCGCTGATCGCGGTGCTGATTCCGCTGCTTTTCATGGGCGACGTGGTCGGCCGGCTGTTCCGCGAATTCGCCATCACGCTGGCCATCACGATTTTGATTTCGGCAGTGGTGTCGCTGACGCTCGTCCCGATGATGTCGGCCAGATGGCTGAAAGCAAAGGCCCCCACGCTCCCCGCTGCGCGTGGTTCGCTGCCCCCCGAGGGGGCCGCTGCGCCTGCGGACCGGCAAAGCCGGATCCGCGGCCCCGGCTGGGTTGGAGGGAACGCCCCCACGCTCGGTGCGCGCATGCAGCGATTTTTCGATGGCGTCATCGCCCGCTATGACCAGTCGCTCGGCTGGGTGCTCAGGCGCCAGGGCGCGACGCTGCTGGTGGCGCTGGGGACGCTGCTGCTGACCGTGCTGCTCTACCTGCTGATTCCCAAGGGCCTGTTTCCTACGCAGGATACCGGCCAGCTGCAGGCGCGCGTCGAAACCGCGCAGTCGGTGTCGTATGCGCGCATGGCCGAGCTTCAACAAGCCGCCGCGCGCGAGATCATGCAGGACCCGGATGTAGACACGCTCAGCTCTTTTATCGGCGTCGATGCGGCCAACAACACCATGCTGCATACCGGCCGCATGCTGATCAACCTGAAGCCGGGTCGCACCGGCAGCCAGCAAACGACCATGAACCGGCTCCGCGAGCGCGCCAGCCGGGTGGCGGGCGTCACGCTGTATCTGCAGCCGACGCAGGATTTGACGATCGATGCCGAAACCGGGCCGACGCAGTTCCGCGTGTCGCTCGAAGGCGCCGACAACAAGGTTGTCGTCGCCTGGGCGGCCCGGCTGGCGCAGCGAATGGCGCAATCCCCGAGCTTGCGCAATATCGCGTCCGATGCCGACGCCAGCGGCACGGCGGCTTTCATCACCGTTGACCGCGACACCGCCTCGCGCCTGGCGATCACCACGTCGGCGATCGACGATGCGCTCTACAGCGCCTTCGGCCAGCGCATCGTCTCGACAATATTCACCGAAACCAACCAGTACCGGGTGATCCTCGAAGCCCTGCCCGATGCGCTGGCGACGCCGGCGTCGC
>Ga0136611_10001144_pt1 | contig 18257 bp, 19 predicted proteins | sample AntDrymUQ2232306_2_FD_106645 | JGI IMG/M metagenome (GOLD analysis project Ga0136611, IMG submission 106645) | Polar desert sand microbial communities from Dry Valleys, Antarctica - metaG UQ223 (23.06) | ecosystem: Environmental > Terrestrial > Soil > Desert | place: Antarctica: Dry Valley...
GGCAATTCGGGCGCTTGACCGACAGCTTTGCCGTATTATATTCAGAATGCTGAAACAAAATCGTGCCTATGAGATACGTAAAAAAATCGACGAAAACACTTGAAAATTCCCGCGGGATGTTCAGGTCTAAAAGCAGTGCTAATTCCAATTACAGATAGAAACAGTATTAATTATATTAGTATAACTTATTAACTACAGTTAGTTATATATTGGATAATTTTTCAGGTCTATCGAGAATTGGAATAACACCGGAGCAAATGGATAAACTCGACAAGAAGATGCGTCAGGGAAACAGTAAAAACAATAACCAGAAGAAATAATAGTATCTGATGGCGACGTATATCACCTGAGAATCACAACAGCAAGTCACTTGTCAGTATTTACCCGATGCACAATAGATTGCGATTTATAGTACGTTGGATCGGGCATTCCCATTGCAACAAACCCAGCACGCCGAATGCGACAGGAATCACAAATACCACAAGCCTGCCCCAACTCATCCGCTTGATAGCAGGAAATAGTCAGTCCGTAATCAATCCCCAGGGCAAGCCCTGTCTGGATGATTTCTTTCTTGGATAAATTGATAAGTGGTGTATGAATGGTAAGCTTTTTACCCTCAATAGCCGCCTTGGTTGCCAGATTCGCCATGCCCTCAAATGCCTTAATGTATTCCGGGCGGCAATCCGGATAACCGGAGTAATCGACTGCATTCACACCCACGAAAATATCCTGACAATCCAATGTTTCTGCCCATGCCAGTGCCAGCGACAGCAGGATGGTATTTCTGGCAGGTACATAGGTAATGGGAATGCCGGTATTTTCTCCAGCAGTCGGCACGTCGATCGACTGATCGGTGAGTGCTGATCCACCAAATGCTGTCAGATCCAGTTGGATAATTTGATGGGTATGAGAACCCAGAGATTGCGCAACATTTTGTGCGGCTTTTAATTCTGATTGATGCCGCTGACCATAATCGAGACTCAAAGCATAACACTCAAATGCTTTGTCACGCGCAATGGCCAGTACCGTTGCGGAATCCAATCCACCCGATAACAATACAACCGCTTTTTTCATACGCTCATCGGCCTGACAGATTGAGATATTGTAAGCTTCAATGCCCCGGGCCCTCTCCCCAAAGCAATTTATGCATTTGAATTTGCATTCTGACGGGTAACGCATCACGCAAAATCCAGGCTGCTAACATCGCAGGGGCTAAGCTGCCATAAACAGGCGAAAATAAAATGGGACATATCGGGTGTAATTGCTTGGTATGCATAATTTCACGAGCCCACTGATAATCTGCCTCATCGCAAAGCACGAATTTGATCTCATCGTGCTGCGTCAGGTGCGCAAGATTGAGCCAGTTATTTTTAGCCACTTCACCGGATCCGGGCGTTTTGATATCCATGACCTTGCACACACGCACATCCACTTTTGATAATTCCAGCGCCCCGCTGGTTTCAAGTGATACTAAATATTGCGCATCGCATAACGCTGTCAGTAAAACCAAACACGCTTTCTGTGCCAACGGTTCACCCCCCGTCAAGGTGACATATTTGGTTTTATAGCGCGCCACTTGATCAAGAATCCCTGCTATCGATATATTCTCACCGCCAGTAAAAGCATACGCGGTATCACAGTAACCACAGCGCAAAGGACATCCCGTCAGACGTATAAAAACTGTCGGCAAACCCACTCGACTTGTCTCGCCTTGCAAGGAAAAAAAAATCTCACTGATACGCAAGGTTGTCGTTTCTAGCATTTGCAAAATGATGATTACCTGGAGGAAAATTTAACCACATTGCTTGCTGGTTAATGCAACAAATAGCATTCAGCTATTTGCCTTAGTATGAATTTATTTGACGTTAGCCAAACGCTGTTTGGCTTTTTTAGCTGCTTCACTCTGTGGATATTTTGCTACCAGATCTTCTAAAGTATGTTTGCTCGCCTTACTATCACCCATTTCATACTGGCTACTGGCAATGTTAAGCAAAGCATCCGACGCTTTGAGACTATCCGGGTACTTACTGATCAGTTTTCTCTGTGCATCAATCGCCATTTGATAATCACGCAATGCGTAGCGTGCATTGCCAATCCAATACGCAGCGCCAGGTGCCAGATTCGATTGCGGGTAATTTTCCAGAAAGTTCTCAAATTGCCCGATAGCACTTACATAATCGCCATTTTTAAAAAAATTAAAGGCTTCTTTATAGGCATCATTTTCTACCGGACTAGGTGGCACCAACTCACTGGCCAACAATGATCCGGAATCAGGTTGCACTGCAGCCACTGTTTCTTCAGTTGCTGCAGCTTCTGGCATTATTGCAGCAGCAGCCTGTGACGCTGCTGCTGGTTCTTTGGATGGCGGTGTTGCCATGCTGTGAGGAGAGTTTTTAGGCGGTGTTGAGGAAGACGGCGCACGCTTATTAGGTTGCTCAATTTCGCGCAACCGATTGTCTAAATCAATATAGAAATCGCGCTGACGCTTTTGTAACAACGTGTTATCGTTACTCAGCATCTCTATTTGCCCGTTTAGTTTCCCCAACTCAAGCCCAAGTGTTTCAACCTGCGCATAAAGCTCAAGTAACGCTTGGCTATTCAGCGCTTGTTCCATCTTGGCGATACGCGCTTCCATTTCACTGACTTGCTTACGTAATACCTGAATCTGCTCGCGTGCTTCATCATCACCAAACAACGCTGCATAACTGATGTTACAACTCATTAATAACAACAGAAAGAAAGCGCGTATCAGCATATTTATTCACCCCGATAAATAATATCTGTACGACGATTTTGATTCCAGGCTGATTCACTATGTCCCAATGCACGCGGTTTTTCTTCTCCCAGGCTGACAGACTCAATTTGACCATCCCGTGCACCTGCCAGTGTCATCATATTTTTTACGCTATCGGCGCGACGCTGACCCAAAGCAAGATTGTATTCGCGGCTACCGCGATCGTCGGTATTGCCTTGCAAGATTACGCTGGCGTCAGGCGTGTCACGCAAGAATCTGGCGTGAGATAGCACCAGCTCTTGGTATTCACCTTTAACGGTATAGCTGTCATATTCATAATAAACGCTACGTTGCGACAAAATGCTATTGGGATCTTGTAATTGACTGAAATAACTGGGTCTGCCAGAACCGGAACCCATCAAGTCGCCACTTCCTGAGCCACTACCTGCACCTGCTGTTAAATCATCAACTTCAGGTTGTGTTGTTTGGCTGGCACAAGCTGACAACAGAACAATCAATGAAATACCTAATAATTTCCTCATCTATTAACTCCTTTTTATTGAAAAATCAAACTGTCACTTCCATTTTGGTAAAGGCCCCCAGGCCGGCTCTCTAATATCGCCTGTTTGTACCGAAAGATGCTGCCTTGTCTGGCCATCCCTGGAAACAGCGGATAATATACCATGCCCATCAATCTCAGTAGCATATAAGATCATCTTGCCGTTAGGTGCGAAACTGGGAGATTCATCAAATTTGGAGTTAGTTAGGATCTGTACCTGACGTGAACCAATTTCCTGAACTGCCACATTAAATTGATTATTATTCCGATGGACAAAAGTAAAGCTTTTGCCATCCTGACTAAAATCCGGGCTGACATTGTAGCTGCCTTCAAACGTAATGCGCTCCGCATTACTGCTTTCAGTATTGGTTACCGGCATACGATAAACTTGCGGACTGCCGCCCCGATCGGAAGTAAATATAATCGACCGACCATCGGGAGAGAAATTGGGTTCAGTATCAATTCCAGAGCTTCTGCTCAGTCTTTGCAAACCACTCCCATCCACATTCACCAGAAATATTTGTGACCCGCCTTGTCCGGTCAACACAACTGCCAGTTTCTTACCATCTGGAGACCAGGCCGGTGCACTATTACTGCCTTTAAAACTGGCGACCGCTCTACGTTCACGGGTTGCTAACGCCTGTACATAAACAATCGGTTTTTTGTTTTCAAATGAGACATAAGCCAATTGACTTCCATCTGGCGACCAAGCAGGAGAAATAATAGGTTCCGTATACTCAATGATGGATTGCGCGTTATAGCCATCCGCATCCGCAACCTGCAGTGCATACTTATTACCGCGTTTCAACACGTAAGCGATACGTGTACTAAACACACCCACATCACCCGTCAGCGCTTCATAGATAACATCCGCAATACGATGCGCTGCTGCACGTAATTGTGTCGCAGGAACCGTGATCGCCAAACCGGTTTGTTGCGATTTTTTAGCAACATCCATCAAGCGAAATTGAATCTCCACCTGACCGCCAGGCTGATTTATTACGCGACCGATCACCAGCGCATTGGCGCCACGATTGACCCAATCGGCATAAACAACATCTGTTGGCGCATACGGAGATAATCCGGAAGGATCCACCAATTTGAACAAGCCCGTGCGTTGCAAATCAGCACCGATTACTGTGGTGATACTTTGTTGCAGTTTATTTTCATCGGCGAAAGGAACAATCGCAATGGGAATGCGCGACGCTCCGCCACCAAAAATTTCGATATTCAGTTGCGCGTATACAGGAGCGCTGATCCACCATAAAAGCAGAATCAAGCTACTTCGGATAGTTTTTAACCAGTGAATTGACATAAGTATTAAGTGTTGAAAACAAAAATTTCCCGCTGATTATAACAATCATTCACGGTAATGCACGGTAATATTCAAGTTACGAAACTCATTGAACAAAGCAGGATCAGGCGGTAATGGTAATGGCTTTGATAAAAAGATCGCACGTTCGACAGCGCTATCAAAAGCTGCATGCCCGCTACTCTTGCTTAATTTGACATCCAGAATATCGCCACCCGGAAGCAGCGTGACACTGAATTCAGCCACTGGATTACCTGGCAGATCAGGAGGCATGACAATTCGGCTCCTGATCTTGGCAAGAATAAGGGCCTTATATTTAGAGATCTCATTCGTTATCTGATTCCGTGCCGCCGCTTGCTGTGCAGCGCGTTGCGCTTCAGCTTCCCGCCGTGCTTTCGCTTCCTGTTCACGTTGCCGTTGAGCTGCCTGCTCTTTTTCTCTCTGCTCCTGTGATTCTTTCTGTTTTTCCAGTTCCTTCTGTTTTTCTAATTCTTTTTGTTTCTCTAACTCTTTCTGCTTCTCTAATACTTTCTTTTTTTCAAGCTCTTTTTGTTTTTCCAGCTCCTTTAATCTTTCCTGTTCTTTAATTTTTTCCTGTTCTTTTTTCTTCTGCTCTTCCAGATCCGGTTGAGTCTCTTTAATTGGCTCAGGTTTCTGCTTCATTGCAATATCCGGCTTCTTCACAGGCGGTGTTGTAACCATTTTCTGCGGCACAGGCTTAGCCGATTCAGGCTTAACTGGCTCGGGTTTTGGCGGTTCCGGTTTGGGTGGTTCTGACTTCAGTGGTTCCGGCTCTGGCTTAGGTTTGACAGGTTCTTGAACCGGCACAGATTGTTTGGGAGATGGCTGGGTTTTCACAGGCTCCTGAATAGGCTTGGGCAATTCAGTCCAGATATCCACGACCATGCCTTCTGGTGGATGGTCTTTCCAATTCAAACCAAAAATCATGACGGCAACAAAAGCGAGATGTACCAGCAAAGCCAGTACACCAGCCAATAATATTCTAGGTTCGGAATAGGATGAATTGCGTAATACGCTCACACTCATTAAAAATCATTCATTTTTGTTGAGCCAGTAAACCAACTTTCTGCACTTGATTCTGCTGCAGGATATCCATTACTTTGATGACTTCTTCATAACGCACATTTTTGTCAGCTGCAATCACTACCGGCTGTTCAGCATTTTGTGCCTGCTTTTGTTTAATGGCTTCAATCAATTGATTTTGGTCCACTTTTTGCTCTACCGACGATTTGGCGCGATCACGCAAGGTAAGACTGCCATCCGCTTTGATGATCACTTCCAGAGGTATCGCAGGAGTCGCTAACGATTTACCAATCTGAGGCAACTCAATCTGCCCGTGGTTAATCATTGGTGCTGTCACCATAAAAATGATTAACAGCACCAGCATCACATCAATGTATGGCACTACATTGATTTCATTCATTAATCGATGTTTGGCACGACGCGCCATAAGACCCTCTTAATTCTGTTTATGCGGCTACTCGCCGTTGCAACACATTGGATAATTCTTCCATGAAGCTCTCAAACCGGGTAGCCAATTGATCAGTTTTGCTGGCATAACGGTTATAAGCCACCACGGCCGGAATCGCCGCAAACAATCCCATCGCTGTCGCAATTAAAGCTTCCGCGATTCCCGGCGCCACATGTGCAATGGTCGCTTGCGTGACACTGGAGAGACTACGAAAAGAGTTCATAATTCCCCATACGGTGCCTAACAAACCAATGTAGGGACTAACTGATCCAACTGTGGCCAAGAATGATAAATGTGATTCCAGATAATCCATTTCCCGTTGATAAGTAGCACGCATGGCTCTACGAGTACTTTCCATCACCGCTTCCAGGTCAGATCCCGATGGATGCTTATTAAACTCACCAAAACCGGCAGCAAAGATACGCTCCATACTGCCTGCATCATAGCGCGAGTTTGTTGTACGTTGATACAGCGCATTCAAATCGGCACCGCGCCAAAAAATATCTTCAAAATCATCGGTCTTCTTTATCTCATTGCGGATGACAAACAATTTACGAAAAATAAACCACCATGAAAAAAGCGAAATCATGACCAAAATCAACATCACCAACTGCACCGGCAAGCTGGCGCTACTGATCAGGTGAAGAAGTGACATATCTTGTGTGACTGTTGTACTCATTCGGGCTTCCCAATTTTTTCACGTAATGGTACAGGAATGCTGACTGGTTTGAGCGTTTCCGTACCGACACACACCACATGGATTGTGGCACTCACTAACTTGACATGGCTGCATAAAATTTCTTGCGATAGCGTGATGCGACTCCTACCTATCTCTGTGACCGCTACCGTCACATTTAGCAAATCATCCAGTACTGCCGGTTTGAAATATTCGATTTCAAGCGAACGAACCATAAATAACATTCTGTGAACTTCAATCAATGAATTGACATTAAACCCCAACTCCCTGAGCCACTCATAGCGTGCACGCTCCATAAAATTTAGGTGCGTTGAGTGATATACCACGCCGCCAGCGTCTGTATCCTGATAATAAACACGCACAGGGAGTGAAAAATTATTTTTGAACATTCCGGTTGGATACCTATTTAAGGCATTTATAAAATTAAACTATCAATCAGTATGCAGACATCATCTTGTTTAAGAAAAATAAACATCTGATTTAATCAATGACATTCTTAATTACCTGAAATTTCCTTTCTAAGCAGGGAAAACACCAGTAGATAAATAACGATCACCTCGGTCACAAACAATAAACACAATGACAGCATTTTCAACTTGGGCGGATATTCTAAGCGCTGCTGCCAAAGCACCACCTGAGGAAATACCGGCAAAAATCCCTTCTTCACTTGCCAATCGTCGCGTTAAATCCTCAGCTTCGTTTTGAGAAACGTATAACAATTCATCAATCCGGTTGGCATCATAGATTTTAGGCAAATAAGGGGGAGACCATTTGCGAATACCGGGAATCTGCGCCCCTTCTTCCGGCTGCACGCCAACAATCTTGATCGCCGGTTGTTGTTCTTTAAAGAATCTCGAGCAACCCATAATCGTTCCGGTGGTTCCCATGCTGCTGACAAAATGAGTGATTTTTCCATTGGTATCGCGCCAGATCTCTGGTGCCGTCCCTTCATAATGCGCCAATGGATTATCCGGATTAGCAAACTGATTAAGAATAATCCCCCCCCCTTCGTCCTGCATCTTCTCCGCCAAATCCCGTGCATGCTCCATGCTGCCGGCTTTGGGCGTCAGTATAATTTCCGCACCGTATGCACGCATCGACTGCCGCCGTTCTATACTGAGGTTTTCCGGCATGATCAACACCATACGATAACCCATAATAGCCGCAGCCATTGCCAGCGCAATGCCGGTATTACCACTAGTTGCTTCAATGAGCGTATAACCGGGCTTAATTTCTCCGCGTTTTTGTGCATGAGAAATCATGGACAATGCAGGTCGATCTTTAACTGAGCCAGCAGGATTATTACCTTCCAGCTAGGCGAGTATCACATTCGTTGTTATTCCGGGTAGATGCTTGAGTCTTACTAAAGGCGTATTACCAACAAAATTTTCAATAGTCTTATACATGATACAAACTTCAATGCAGATTATTTCAGAGTATCACACATAGCGCCTGTATTGAAACCCTATAACCATTCAAATAAAAGACCCCTCTGATTTTCCTCAGAAGGGGTTAATCTTTTACAGCAACAAACTATTTCTATTTAACCGGAGCAACTGGAGCTTCTGCACTTTTCTCGGCTTCAACCGTAATCACATCATGCAGTTGTTTGATCGTTCCGGAACCAATACCACTTACCTTACCCAAATCATCTATGGAAGCAAAGGAACCATTTTTCTCACGATATTCAATAATCGCTTTTGCTTTGGCAGGACCAATCCCTTGCAGAGATTCAAGCTCAGCTTGCGAAGCTGTATTAATATTGACAGCTGCAAATGTAGCACCAGTAAATGCAAATAATAGAATCATAATCAGCAACAGTTTTTTCATAACCTCTCCTTTATCAGAAACAAATACTGATGCATAAAACAAAAAAAGCGCTTCAGTTTTTGCAGATTAAAAAATACCTGCGTATATCACTATAAACTCTATATACACAAGTTAGAGTAATATCGGATACAAAAAAAATTAATTGAGCAAGCATATGAATTTCTTCAAATACTTGAGAAGACACGAGGGTTAATTAAGCATTACGAAAGCGTGAATATTTAATCATCAGGATAGTAACGAGCGGCAATACAAAACCAATAATGGTGACTGTAATCAATAATTGTCCTAACTCACTATAATCTGCTGGAACAGTCACCTGGCCTGAGACAGCATCTTTCACCTCGCGTTTAACCTCATAAAACTGATTGAGATACTTGGTTCCCAGTTGCGAGGCGGATAAAGCCAAGTTCGTAAAAGACGCCATCACCGCAAAAAAGGTAGCCTTGAGCTTTTCCGGCGCAGAATTTGCAATCCAGGCCAGCATCGGAATCATAGCAATCTGACCCAGCGGTGATTCCAACGCAGTATCAATCAAAGAAATGAAACGGGCATCAACAACACCGCCGGTTAATGAGGCAGTCCACTCATGCAAACCAAAATACATACCAATGATGGGCGTCGAAAGAAAGGTACCTACGATGGTGAGAAAGCCAATAATATAAGCGATCGAACGCTCAGCCATGAAACGACGAAAAATAAACATGCCCAGTAATGTCAGTACTGCACCGACTAAAGACAATACGGCAAGAAACTGCTGATCAAAACCCAATTCGTCAATCATCCACCAAGTGGAACCCGCACCCGGCCCAGGAATCGCACGAAATATGAAAATCATCACAGCTGTACCGACTAATACATTGCGTGCTTCAGGTTCAAGCTCTTCGGTCAATCGCCACATCAGAAATATAACAATAGCCATGGAGATCACAAAAACGATTTCTTCTCCACCAGATATACGACTCAGACCGACACCCAATGACATGACAGTAAACACCAATCCACCGCCCAGAATCCACCAGTTTATTGCGGGTGATTCTGCATGAATACCGAGTAGCCCATCGATTTCCTGCTGGCTATGTCCTTGTGCGAGAAAGCGCTTACGTTCACGCCGCTGCAGCCAGGCTGCAAAGACCACACCAAAAATAGAAATGAGCGGAATGATGACGGCCAGTTGATAAACCAATAAATACACGGCTTCCTTCTCAGCTTCCGGCAATGTCCCGGCATCGCGCAGTAAAAAAACATTGCCGACGGATACGAGCACACCACCACCGATGATGGCGACACGTCCCAGAGTCTGCATAGTGACATGCATAAGTTTCCGTTTCTCCGGGTCCAGCTTCTGACCATTCTCATCGACACGCGGCACCGCCTCAACGGTCATGGCATCCGCCACCACATCTTGTAGCACATAACCGACCGGTGCGAGTAAGGCTGATACCACATACCAGGTTTCAATGGATGCCACAGCAACCATTGCCTCAGTATGTCCAAGCAAACCGATCATGATCAGCAAACTCAGCATGATCAAGCTGGCTCCCAGGTACACCAGCAAACCTTTCCAACGCCATACCAGATCAATCAGATGACCCATGGGCATTTTTAACGCCCACGGCAACATCATCCAGAATCCCAGCATGGCTAAAAACTCAGCGGAAAGACCAAGCTTCTCCTTCACATAGAACGTACCCACAATACCTGTCAAACCTGAAATACCTGCGGCAACATAAACCATCAACGGTGGCAGATAAGACAGTCGCATTTCACGCCCTAATGCAAGAATATTGGCGTTAAACCACTGGGTGATTACGGATAAAAATCCGTCGGATGGGAGTATATTTTTCATAAACTTTATGCAGATTTGAAATTTTTAAATGTTGCTACTTCTGTTTAGGACGCACACCTACTTTCACTGAAATGGATTTCTTCTGCTTATTGCGCTTCACGGTCACAGTCACGGTATCACCCGGTGGCAATGCGGCAACCAGATTGAGCATCTCCGATGAATTTTTAACCGGCTTACCTTCTACCGCAATCAATATATCGCCCGGCTTGACACCTGCTTTGTCCGCGGGACCATCCCTGAGCACACTGGCGATTAAAGACCCGGTCGAACTATCCAGATTGAATGATTCAGCCAATTCCTGCGTCATATCCTGCATACTGACACCCAACCAGCCTCGCACTACGCCGCCGGATTGAATAATTTGCTCCATAATTTGCTTGGCTACATGAATGGGAATGGCAAAACCAATGCCTAATGAACCTCCCGTGCGTGAATAAATCGCCGTATTAATGCCAATCAAATTACCGGATGTATCCGTCAATGCACCGCCGGAATTACCCGGATTAACCGCTGCATCGGTTTGAATGAAATTTTCAAAGGTATTGATTCCAACCTGACTCCTGCTCAATGCACTGACTATACCCATGGTAACACTTTGTCCGACACCAAAGGGATTGCCTACCGCCAATACAACATCTCCTACTTTGACTTGCTGCGACTGACCAAAAGTGATTGCCGGTAAATCCTGCAAATTGATCTTCAGCACTGCCAAATCGGTTTCGGGATCCGAACCGATCATACTCGCCTTGGTTTTTCTGCCATCGACCAATGCAATTTCAACTTCATCCGCTGCTTCGACCACATGATGATTCGTCAATATATAGCCATTAGGGCTGACAATGACGCCAGAACCCAGGCTTGATGTACGCTTCGGCCTGGATTCAAATTGTTCGCCAAAAAACTTGCGAAACACGGGATCATCCAGCAGCGGATGAGCAGGCTCTTTTATTTCTTTACTGGTAAAAATGTTGACCACTGACGGCATAGCTATCTCAGCGGCTTTGGCATAACTATCGGGTCTTTCAGTATCAACCACAGGTGCGACTTCCCTGACTGCCACAATTTCTCCCCGTGGCTTCCAAGGTAACAATTCCGGGCGCAATGTGGAGACTACAAAAAAAATAGCCAGCAATACTGTTGCAGTTTGTGCAAAAATCAACCAGAGTCTGTACATGAAAACGTTTTACTCCAAAATTAAAATGAGCGCGGCAATATAATTATTAAGTTGTGTAGCGCTAAAAGGAAGAACAATGCATCGAGATGAACTTGAGAACCATCTGAATCAATTATTGGACATATCCCACTTCCATGATTATTGCCCAAATGGTCTGCAAGTGGAAGGGTGTCATGACATTCACACCATTGTCAGTGGCGTCACTGCCTCACTCGATCTTCTACAAGCGGCTGTAACGGCGAAAGCGGATGCTGTTCTGGTGCATCATGGTTATTTCTGGCGTGGTGAGGACATGCGCATAACCGGCATAAAAAGCCGTCGCATTGCCTTATTAATGACGAATCAAATCAATCTATTTGCCTACCACCTGCCGCTGGATGTACATCCGCAGTTTGGTAACAATGCGTTGCTAGGAAAAAAGTTAGGACTGATTGAAACAGGCCGTTTTGGCGATCAGGATATTGCCCTCCAAGGAGAACTCACGCAAGCGACAACCTTGAGTGCATTGGGTGAAAAAATATCACGGACTTTATTACGCAAACCGATGATGATCGGCGATCGAAACAAAAGCATTCGCCAGATTGCGTGGTGTACCGGTGCTGCGCAAAGCTATTTTGAAGCAGCAATCCGGCAAGGAGTTGACGCATTTATCACCGGTGAAATTTCAGAACAATCCGTACATGCCGCACGTGAATCCGGTGTCGCATTTATCGCTGCGGGACACCATGCCACCGAGCGTTATGGCGTACAAGCTCTGGGTGATCACATTGCACAAAAATTCGGAATCCGGCATCAGTTTATTGATATTGAGAATCCTGTGTGATGCAATGTATCTGGCAATTCTCATATCGAAATATATAATGACAAAGCAAGTGAGTGCTATTGGTTAATCTTTGTTTTCATCATCCTTATTTTTTTTACTCGAGAACATGGTCCACCAAATAACAAAAAGTAATAAACCTAACACCACTGCTGCTTCGACTGCAAGTAACCACATAATTGAGATTGCCGTAAAATTGAAAAATCAAGCTGTCACTTTAACCAATATTTGATGAAAAACCAATTAAGTTTTATTTTAGTTATCTTATTCTTGCTGCTGACCGCTTGTTCTACCAGAACAATCAGCCCTACCTCGCCACTTGACCAACCCACTGAATCCGTCACGCCACCACCGCCTGAAAAATCGGTGAAGAAATCGATTCATAAACGTGTGCAGTGGTCTGCACTGTCGGATTGGGCCAATGATGATCTGTTGCCGGCATGGCAAGCTTTTTTGAAGAGCTGCACAGTTTTAAGCAAGCAATCGCTCTGGCAGGAAACCTGCGCAACGGCTGCAGCGCTGCAAAAGCCGGATAACGCCACGCTGAGAAATTTTTTTGAAACCTATTTCACTCCCTATCAGGTTATCAATATGGATAACAGTGAAGAAGGATTAGTGACGGGTTACTACGAGCCCCTGCTCAAGGGAAGCCGAAAACCTTCAAAACGTTATCGCCACCCGATTTATGCCGCCCCCGATGAACTTCTGAGCATTGATTTAGGCGCAACATACCCGGAACTTAAAGACTTGCGCTTAAAGGGTCGCTTGGATGGACGCAAGATTGTTCCGTATTACACGCGCGCAGAAATCATGAATAACCCGAAAATACTGAATGGTTATGAGTTTCTTTGGGTAGAGGATGAAGTTGAACTATTCTTTCTGCATGTACAGGGATCTGGACGCATCGTTTTTGATAATGGCGAAGTCATGAAAATCGGCTTTGCCGATCAAAACGGTCACCCTTATAACTCGATTGGTAAAGTGTTGGTACAACGCGGTGAACTGGCCTTGGAAAAGGCATCCATGCAGGGAATCAAACAATGGGGGCAACAAAATCCAACCAAGCTGCCCGAATTGCTGCAACAAAATACGCGCTATGTATTTTTTCGTGAATTACCAGCCGATCTATCCGGCCCGATCGGCGCCATGGGTATCCCGCTGACCGCGGGCAGAAGTATCGCCATCGATCCACTCTCAATTCCACAAGGCGCACCGGTATTTCTGGCAACCACCTGGCCTAACACGCAAAAACCGCTCAACCGCTTAATGGTGGCGCAAGATGTCGGCAGCGCCATCAAAGGCGGAATACGCGCCGATTTCTTTTGGGGATTCGGTCAAGAAGCCGGCAATCAGGCAGGAAAAATGAAGCAAGCCGGAAAAATGTGGGTACTGATGCCACGTGACTATACCCCTGCACTGGCACAGCAATAAAAAAGCTTGCTGAATTTATTTATGAAGCTTCTAAAAACCCCATTTGTCATTCCGAACGTAGTGAGGAATCTTTGGGAATCAACACATGAATTTTTCTCATTGTTCGAAATGACAACTATCCGGCGTTTTTCCCTAAACAAAATCCGTTGTCACGTTCACGCCGACCAGCAATATTGCAGCATTACTAGTAAATGTATGGAAATTGCCATGAATGCCGCCATCTTCCCAGCCTTGACTTAGTCCAACGATACGATCCCCTGCATTACCGTTGACTCGCAAGATATTGGTGATATCGGACAGATTGAACACATCGACTGCGCGGTTAACGTCAAAATATTATCACCGGTGCCAAACAAGGAAATGGCTTCAATACCACTGATCTTACCTCGCACACTGGTCAGATCCAGATTCCAGCCACTTCCGCCCATAGCGAGCGTATCCTTACCAATACCGCCATCCACCGATTTGAAGTCAAGATCCGACACCCTAATATAGTCGTTGCCCGCATCCCCAAAAAACTGATCAGCGCCGCCATGGCCGAGCATGCGGTCCTTACCGACATCGGCTTGAAAGATTTCTGCCGCTGACGTCCCCGCGAGTTGATCCTTTCCAGGAGTACCTTGAATCACCTTAACGCCACCAAAATCGCTGTGACCAAATACTACATAACTGGCGCCTGTTAATTGATTAATTCCCCGCGCACCCACAATCAAATCATCAAATCCATCACCATTGATGTCCCCCGCGCTACTGACCGAATTACCCACACCATCCTGCACCGCCACGCCATCCAAGCGAAAACCATTGCTACCGTCAAGATCGGATAGATCCAGCTTGGCACTAAAACCGGAAGCCTTACCAAACACCACGTAGCTGGAGCCGGAAAAATTACCGTTCGGACTAGCACCAAAACCATCAGCCCCGATAATCACGTCATCAAATCCATCGCTATTGACATCTCCAGCATTGCTAACTGAAATACCCGACCATTCACTTGTCACCGTGCCATCCAGACGAAAACCATTGCTACCATCGAGATCGGCCAGATTCAACTTGGCACCAAAACCGGAAGCCTTACCAAACACCACGTAGCTGGAACCGGAAGTATCAGCATTAGGATCAAGCCCCGGCGGCACCTACAATCAAGTCATCAAATTCATCGCCATTGACATCCCCCGCATTGCTGACTGACTTGCCCAAATTGTCTAACGCGGACACGCCATCCATACGAAAACCGTTGCTGCCATTAAGAGCCGCTAAATTCAATTGGGCACTAAAACCGGAAGCCTTGCCGAATACCACATAACTCGTGCCGGACCTGCTATCGTTCGTGTAGGTAAAAGGGGCACCGATGATCACATCGTCAAAACCATCACCATTGATATCCCCCGCATTATTCACCTGTGTACCCGAATAATTATTTGCCCCTACACCATTAAGACGAAAACCGTTGCTACCGTTGAGACCGGATAAGTTTATCGTTGCGCTAAAACCTGAAGCTTTACCAAATACCACGTAACTGGACCCAGATTCACTGCCGACCGGATCGGCCTCATCAGCACGGATAATCACATCATCAAAGCCATCGCCATTGACATCCCCTGCACTACTAACCGAATTTCCCACTTCGTCATGCGCTGCCGCTCCATTCAAGCGAAAACCATTATTTCCATTCAATCCGAACAAATCAATTATTGATATAGCCATGATCAAGAAAAATCCTACAAAAAAATTAAAAGATTATCATATCATTAGCGTTTAGTAATTCAATCTCCCAGGATAAGATTTGTTGAAAATTAGAATATTCCTGCACAACCCGAAGAATTTTGCTGTGGTTACGGAAAAATCACCAAATAATATTTATTAGGCGTTTTCTGATAGAAGAGTGAAACTTTACTAATTTTTTAGGGTAGTTTTCCCCGTCATGCTGTATTTAAGACTCCTCGCAGCTTCTCCACATTAGTCAAACTAAACAATCACTAAATCACTAGCTAAAACCGATGGAACCTTATGACGGGAAATAAAAAAGCCTGCTGAATGAATTCAGCAGGCTTGCTCGGATTGGCACATCTTAGACTTAGATTTTATTTCTTGGCCTTTTCCTTTTTGTTCGCATCAACCGCACTATTGAGCTTTTCTTCGATTACAGCAGCAGGAATCATGCCGCCGACAATCGAACCATCGGCAAAAATCAGTGTGGGTGTGCCCGATACTTTATTCTCACGACCTGATTTCACCAGTGTTTCCAAAGGTGTCTCGCAATCTTTATCCGATGGCGCAATACCTCTCAGCACAAAATCATCCCACGCATTAATCTGATTATCTGAACACCATATTTTTTTGGATAATTCCATGGATCCGTTGAGCACCGGGTAAAGCAAGGTATAAATCGTAACATTGGTAATGTTTACCAGTTCTTTTTCCAATTGCTTGCAGTAAGGACAATTAGGATCGGTAAAAATTGCCACCTGACGTTTGCCATCGCCTTTCACGACCTTGATCGCCGATTGCAGAGGCAACGAATCCAATGGAACGCGGCGTGCCGCCTTGATTTCTTGAATACGTTCATTGGTCATGCTTGTCCGGGTTTTGGTATCAACCACATGACCAAAGAAGAAATAATTTGCTTTATCATCAGTATAAAATAACTCATCACCGACAACCACTTCATATAATCCCAGAGAAGGTATTTTTTTCAAACTATCAATTTTGTGACCTTCGAAATGTGTTTGAACAGCCTTCCTCACAACCACTTCATCTGCCCAAATTGTTCCCGAAAAAAAACTTAATGCTAAAATTGCAATGAAAAGCTTCCAGCGTATCACCATGACGACTCCAGTTTAAGAATGAATTAATTCAACGCGTGCTGCATTAATCGGTTTTTAATCAGCGGCAAACGATTGGTTATCTCAAGTCCCAGATTCCGTAAACGAGCCAGTGTCGGATTGGAATTGTTGAACAATTTCTGCAGACCATCAGTCACCAACTCCAACGCCAGAATATCTTCTTTACGCGCCAGCTCGTAACGTCGCAACAACATAAAATCACCGCAATCTGTCTGCATGCCACGCGTATTCAGTACCTTTGCCAGTTCACGTGTATCGCGCAGCCCCAAATTGACACCCTGACCGGCAAGTGGGTGGATACCATGCGCTGCATCACCGATCAACACCAGACGCGGCTTGACTAATTTATTCACATGCAAAAAATTCAGCGGAAACCCCACCGGTGGGGTAATCAGTTGCAATGCACCGAGGGTATGAGAAGATGCGTCTTCGACTCGGTGACAAAGCTGTTCCGCAGGCAGCTTACGCAGCAGATCCGCTTGTTCCTCACTAGTAGACCAGACCATGGACACTCGCTTGTCCGGTAGTGGCAGCAATGCCAACACACCATCCCGTCTAAACCATTGATAAGCAATATGTCGGTGTAATAGTTCCGCGCTAAAATTCGCTACCACACCGATCTGGGTGTACGCATGCTGCGACACTTCGATTTCGGCTTGTTTACGCACCCAGGAGTTCACACCATCCGCCCCCACCACCAATGAGGCCTCCAGCTGACTGCCATCCTCCAACTGCACTTCAACATGCGACTCCTGCCAAATAATCGAAACACATTTTGCCGGACAGAGTATTTGTATATTTTCATTTGAAGATTTAAGCGCTTTCCAGACAGCTGTTTGCAATTGGCGATTTTCAGCGATAAAGGCCAATTCCGACAAACCAATTTCATACGCACTAAAATCAATATGCGCACTATTGTCGTCGCCAAATACCGCCATCTCATAAACCGGTGCCACACGCTCAGCTTCCAATAGCTGCCACACCCCCAAACTTTGCAAGAAAGATGCACTCCCAGGACTAATTGCATACACCCGGCTATCCCAACCTGCATCCTGCGGCAACGGCATCGACACATGCGGCTCTATCAACGCTATTTTCAAGCCACTGTCTTTCAGCGCGACCACCAGGCTTGCACCAACAAGTCCGCCACCAATTACTATCATATCGAATTTCATGAGGCTGATTATACAGCCGCTTGATAGTAGCAGGTAATACAAACTGCATCCTTGACGAATACCAAGTTTTATTCGTGATCAAATTTATTCACTAATCTTGTATTTTGGTTGATCACTTTTAGCCATCGATACTCATTTAAAGTATAAGTGCATGCAACCCAATCCCATGAAAACACTTACAAACCCCTGTCAATTCACATTTTTGATCTTGACAAGCCATCCCCCCAAAGGCAAAATGCTGCCTCTTGCGGTTTAGCGCATGGCGAATTAGCTCAGTGGTTAGAGCAGCGGAATCATAATCCGTTGGTCCGGGGTTCAAATCCCTGATTCGCCACCAACAA
>Ga0136611_10001145_pt1 | contig 18256 bp, 25 predicted proteins | sample AntDrymUQ2232306_2_FD_106645 | JGI IMG/M metagenome (GOLD analysis project Ga0136611, IMG submission 106645) | Polar desert sand microbial communities from Dry Valleys, Antarctica - metaG UQ223 (23.06) | ecosystem: Environmental > Terrestrial > Soil > Desert | place: Antarctica: Dry Valley...
CGCGCGTACGAAGCGATGATGTACGGCGTCGAGAAGAACGATCCGGTCGCGAAGGCTCAGTGGCGCGAACTGCTGCTGCAGTACTGCAAGCTCGACACCCTCAGCATGGTCCTGATTTTCGAGTACTGGAAGCGGCTTACGGGTTAAATGCGGTAGGCCGTCTCCAACGGTAGTTGGCGTCCTCGGGTATGCGCAGGAATGTTACGGCCTTGCTGGACCGCCAAGCCAGCACGTTAAGGTGCGCCGCTCACTCCCCCCCAACACGTCATGCCGCTACGGGCGCAGGATTAAACCTCCGGTAAACATTCCCGTCGAAGTATGATGCCGACAAGACCTCAGAGACCGGAAGAACGAGCTCAAAATCATCAGTTACAGAGGCATCCGCCGGACTGTTCTCGAGTTCCTGGTACACTCTTGTGTAATCAGTAGTGAAAGTCAGCTGGTGCGTTCGGTCATCCCTAAATCCGCTAATGGCCGGAAGCAGAACCAGATATTTGCGGTCGTAGGCCGGATCGAAACTTCGTACGACGAATCCGACATATACCTTTCCGTTCTTCAGGGTTATGGCTACGTAACGCGTTTCGTCGAGCGCCCTTTTTAGAAGGATTTCCAGATAATCGTTGTATTCTTCAATGGCTGCTTGAATCTCGGTGCTCCGGTCATGCTTCCATTTGTTGAGAGGCCACCACAGCGTTGTTCCCATTACGAATGCAACTAGCGGCGCCGCAGTGTTCGGGAAGGGAACTGCCGAGCTCCATAACTTGTACAGATCCGGCGCCGAAGCATGGAGTGCGCGCGTGATTAAGTACGCGGCTATCAGGAAGGCGACGCCGGCGATGGCGGCGTGAAATATCAACCGCTCCCCGGAATAGCGCTTTGCATCAAAGCGCGTCTTATTCCACTTGGTGATGAAGATGTACCCTCCAAGCAATGGCAGGAGGAGTACGTTGAACGGCAAGGGCTAGCCCTTCTGCGCCGGCTTAACTCCGTCCGGCTCTCCTTTCCGAAGACCCAAGTCCACGGCGATGGCGGCCGCAGACTGAATTTGCTCTCGACCGACTCTGCTAGCCAAAATGTCAGCGGAGCGCACGAACAACACGCCCGCTGAATTACTCTGTATCGGTGGCTTGTCGAATTTGGTCGGCGACATGATCCCTCACCGTTGGCTGCGTGGATACTACGTAACCATACCGTACCTTGTTCCGCCCGTCAATCAAGAAGCATTCTGTTTCACCCATGCGTGATCTATTGGGCCGAACAGCAAGCTCAGACGTCGAACATTTCCAGTAGTACGCCCACAGCCCGCCGCATTGTCTCAGCGTTGAGCTCTCCGAGCTTCTTCCCCAGCCGCTCGGCATCAATGGCCCGAATCTGATCGAGAGCGACGACACCCTTCCGGCCGCGGAATCGGCAGGGAACCAGCCATGGATATGCGCGCGCACTGGTTGTCATCGGCGCCACGATGACGGTGCGGAGATGATGATTGAGCTCGTCGGGGGATACAACCACGCACGGCCGAGTCTTGCGCAGCTCGCTGCCGTGGGTCGGATCAAGCCGAACGTAATGCACGTCGCCCCGCGAGATCAGCGGCGCGGCCAATCCCATTCCTCTCTGTCGAAGCGATTCGCCCGCTCAGGGATGATCATCTGGTCGTCCTCGGCAGCGCGCATTTCCGCGGCGGCTTCGGCCCAGCCGGCACGCGCCTGGCGAGCGGCCTCGATCACGATGCGCCCCGATTCCGCCTGCAGCTCGACGTCGCCGTCTATTCCAGCCTCTTCCAGGAGGACTTTCGGGATCCGCACACCCTGGGAATTTCCAATCCGCACTATCCGGCTCCGCATAGTAATTACAAAGTAATCACTACCGATCGAACTCCGCAACATATCCGACCACACCGCTCCGGGCGGAACCGAACTGTCCGCAACGAAGCCGTATTCCTGCTATCATCCTTCCGTGCCGAACGCCGCGAAGTCACTGCTCATCGTATTTCAGTCGCTTTATGAGGGGGTGCAGCTCCCGAAGCGCGCGACCAAGGAGTCGGCCGGCTATGATCTCACCGCGCATCTATCGGGCGCGCCGGCGCGAGTTGCCTCAGGTGGCGCGGAGGAGATGCGCGAGCTGGCGACGATCCGCGACCGGCCATCCCTCACGCTCCAGCCGGGCGAGCGGGCGCTGATCCCGCTCGGCTTCAAGGCCCGCATCCCCGCGGGCTATCACGGTGAAGTCCGCCCCCGCAGCGGCGCGGCTTTCCGAAAGGGACTCGAGATCCCTAACTCACCCGGGACCATTGACTCCGACTACAATGGCGAGTGGATGGTCCCGGTTAAGAACGGCGACTCGAAGCCAATCACGATCGAGCACGGCGAGCGCATCGCGCAGGTTGTATTCGTGTCCCATGTGAGCGTGGAGTTCGAGCCTAGCGAGGTTGGCCGGACGACGGAGCGGGACGGAGGGTTCGGATCCACGGGGAAGTGACTGCGGCCGAGCGGGACGACAGCCTGGCCTTCATGCGTGCGGCATACGAGCAGGCGGTGAAGTCCTACGAAGAGGGCGGGCTCCCGATCGGCGCCGCCATGGTGGAGAACGGCGTCGTCATCGCCGTCGGCCACAACCGCCGCGTGCAGGATGGAGATCCGATCGCGCACGGCGAGATGGATTGCCTGCGCAAGGCCGGCCGGCGGCGGGATTACGCGGGCATCACTCTCTACACCACGCTCAGCCCATGCATGATGTGCGCGGGGACGATCCTCCAGTTCGGAATCAACTCGGTCGTGATCGGCGAGGCGCGCAACTTCCCGGGAAACATTGAGTTCTACGGCAATCCGGCGTGGACGTCGCCGTGCTGAATGACCCGGATTGCGAGGCGCTCATGGCGCGCTTCATTCGCGAGCGGCCGGAGCTGTGGCATGAGGACATCGCGAGCCCGTAGGGTTTCTGTCCCCGATTGCGCGCCTTCATTGCCGGCGCTCTGGCTCCTCAGCGTGGCCTCGCGCGCCGCGCCGCGGCCTTCTCCAGGAGTTCGTGCATGAAGCTCTGATACGGCTCGCCGCGATCCGCGGCGATCGCGCGTATCCGCTCGAGAAGATTGGGGTTGATGCGGAACGAGATCGGGATCTTCGTGGCGTCGCCGACCGGGGGACGTCCGACGCGGCGCATGGCCCGGAGCTGCTCGTCCGAGAGCTCGGGAATATCCGAAAAATCAATTTCGCTGTCAGGGATCTGGCGCAGTACCCCCGTCGTATGCCTTTCGCTCTTTCGAGCTCGCGGGCCGCGCGCTGATGATCCTTGTGGTCTCGGTTTCACTGCTCGCGCTCCTCGTGTAGACCACCGTCACCACCAGGTTGTCCGTCACCCGGCCGATCAGCACTCGGCGATTCTCGACCTGGGAGTGCTTTGCGTCCGCGGCGTCGAGCGCGTCGGGATCGCGGAACGCGACGGCGGCCTCCTCAAATGAGATGCGATGCTTCCTCAGTTTTGCTCGGCCTTGGCCGGGTCCCAGGAGAACATTAATTATGTATGGACGTAATAGCAACCGCGAGCATGGAGAGTCACGATGTCCGTACCTAGCCGGTTTCCTATTCTCCCCGAAAGAATGCGGCCACCGCAGAGTCATTCGCCTCGCCGTTCGCGACAGCCATCGTGATGGCGTACAACTCTTATGGATCAAACTCCGTGTCGTGGCCATTGACGTCGAGGAAGGCGAGCGCACATCCGAGACCGGCTCGCTTGTTCCCGTCCGCAAATCCCTGGCTCCGAGCGAAGCCCACCAGGTAAGCAGCGGCAAGATCGGCGATGTCCGCTTCGGGATCGTAGGTCCAACGCTGGACCGGGCGCGCCAGGGTGGACAGCACAACGTTGGTGTCGATTATCCCGTGCTTGCCGCCAAATCTTTCAATCTGTCTTGCGTGCATTGCAAGAAGAGCCGGCTCGGTAATCCAAGTCGGCTCTTCCGTGATTCTCCGCGCCATCTATTCCGCGAGCTTCCGGAAGACTGAGCTGTACCTGGACATCATTCGTTCATTCGCGTCCAGGAAACGCTCGACATCGGGTCCGTGGGGGCTGACATGGAACCCGCCCATCCCATCTTCCACCCAACTAAGAGCTTCGCCGGCGTTGATCCCGAGCCGTCTAACGACCTCACTGGGAAGAGTCGTCACAACGGAAGATCCTTGCGCCCGGGTTTTCGTCGTCAGTGTGGCCATGTTGGACTCTAAAAGAAGGATGAAATATATGAGACTATAGTTACACGATCAACTGCCAGCGGTCCCGGGATGCCACCGCAGCAAACTTGACAGTATAACGTCTCAGTGGCATATTGGGTCAATGGGCACCGAACAGTGGGATCTGAACGAGCTCGCGGACGCTGCCGGGGTCACGCCGCGGACGGTCCGGTACTACGTCCAGCAGGGGCTGCTGCCCTCGCCGGCGACGCGTGGGCCGGGGGCGCACTACGAGCGCGATCACCTCGACCGGCTGCGGCTGATCAAGCGGCTCCAGCGCCAGCACTACCCGCTCGCGGAGATCAGACGCCGGCTGGAAGCGCTCGATGACGACGGAGTGCGAATAGCGCTGCAGGAAACGCCGGAACCCACGCACGGGTCCGCGCTCGACTACGCGCGCGACATCCTCGCGAGCGGGTCGCACCGCGTACTGCGCGAAGCCTCGATGCCGCTGCACATGTCTCTCGCATCGCCCACCGAGCCCATCAGACACAAAAAAGAAACACGCTCGACCTGGGAGCGCGTCGCGCTCTCGCCCGACGTCGAGCTGCACGTCCGCCGCCCGCTCTCGCGGGAGCAGAACAAAATTGTCGAGCGACTCCTGGAAGCCGCGCGACGTCTCTTTCAGGAGGAGCCATGATAGACGCACTCGATGTAGTATCCGATCGGAAGCTGATTCGCGCCGAGGCGCGCAGCACACGGTTCGTGCTGGCTCGAGTGACAGCACCGGCGGCAACGGCCGGGCGCGAGCGGATGCCGGTCAACGTCGCGTTCGTGCTCGACCGCTCAGGCTCGATGGACCACGCGCGCAAGTTCACGCTGGCACGCGAAGCGGTGGAGCAGGCGCTGCGGATGCTGCAGCCCACGGATCGATTCGCGCTGGTCGTGTACGACGAGCATATCGACGTGCTCGCGCGCTCGGCGCTAGCGACTCCGTCCTCGAAAGCAGCGGCTATCGAGGCGCTGTCGCTGGTCCGTCCGCGCGGCTCCACCGATCTCGGCGGCGGATGGCTGCGCGGGTGCGAGGCTGTCGCCGAGCATCTCGACGGCGCGGGGGTGAGCCGCTGCATTCTCCTCTCCGACGGACGGGCGAACCACGGAATCACCAATCGCGACGAGCTCGCGATGCACGCGGGCGAGCTGCGGCGCCGTGGAGTCGCGACCACGACAATGGGAGTCGGTGCGGACTTCGATGAGCACCTGCTTCGCGACATGGCGCACGAGGGCGGCGGGAACTTTCACTTCATCGAAGGCGCGGCGCAGATCGCGGGGATCATGACGGGCGAGCTCGGCGAAGCGCTCGAAGTCACGCTGCGCAATGCGTCGCTGTACATCACGCTCCCCGAGGGCGCGCGTGCAGAGCCGCTCAACAGGTATCGGCACTCGCGGGTTCCCGGCACCAACGAGCTGCGCATCGAGCTCGGCGACCTCGTGTCGGAGCAGGAGATCTCCGCGGTCATCGAGGTGAACTTCGAGCGCGGGACGGTTGACCAGATCAGCGCCGCCACCGTACTGCTGCGGGCGGAGGGAGACGATGAGGTCGATGTACGGTACGTGGGGTGGAAATACGCCCCGCACCACGAGAACGACTTGCAGATCAGAGACGAGGAAGTGGATCGCGCGGTCGCGACGCAGTTTGCCGCGCGTGCGCGCGCCGAGGCGACGGAGGCGAACAGGGAAGGGGATTACAGACGGGCGCGCAGAGTGCTCGAAAAGACCGCCGAGCGAATCATGAGCTACGCGTTCGGTGATCGAGAGCTACTGCGCATCGCGCGCGCACTGGCGGACGATGTGGATCAGTACGCCGAGCGGCAGATGTCGGTGATGGAGCTCAAGCAGTCGTTCGCGGCGGCGGACTACATGGTGCGGGACCGGATGCCGTCGGGGCGGGCTAGAAAAAAGGGGACGAGCTAACGGCGAGGCGACCTCGCGCGATGCACGTGAGCGATGCGTTGAGGCGTATCCCCGCAGGCCGCGTCTTAGATCGCGTAGTTTGCGAGCGTAGCGGCCGAAGTGGGATACGCCTCAGCGCATCGCGTGCGAGCCGGTTAGCCTACGGCCGCGGCCTCGACTTGGGATTTGTCAGCGTATCCGACTCGAGCGACAGCCTTTCCCACCACTCGTCCTTCGACTCGGGCCGGTCGCGCAGCTTCTTGAGCTCGACCTTCTCGCCCTTCTCGCGCGCCTCACGGTAATCGAGGAACTCCTTGTTGATCACCGGATCCTGCAGATCCCGCGCGTACCCGCCGCGTCGCACGTGCGCCTTGAAGCTGTCCCACCGGTCCTTGTTCCTGAACCGCTTCTGCAGCATGTCGTTCTCGCACGTCTCGCACACCATGTACTCGGCGGGCGGCTCCCACTGGTACGGCTTGGAGTAGTCTTCCACGTGCGGCTTGGTCGGCGTGTCGGGGTCGCCGCACAGCTCGCACGGAGTGTGGCGCAACTGGATCTCGCCGGACTTGAGCAGGCGCGCGCGCTCCGCCTCCTTCTCGTCCCGCTCCTTGCCGGAGTAACCGTTATAAGGGTTGTATCGCACAGCCTGGCCTCATCGTTTGGAGTTTGTTTTCCTAATATGGTCGAGGGGCAAGCGCCGAGCCATTCGGTGCTGGTCGGCGGCAACACCGCGCTAGGCCTGACTCAGCGGGGCTAACCCCACTTCGCGGGCTGGCGCCCCTCGCTCCGTCACCGGAATCTGAGGGCTACGTAACCATACGTATTTGGGGGCACGGGAAGGCGGGCTAATCTCCTGTCGCACCGCCTAACCGGAGACACAAATGAGCTCGATTCGTTCGCTTTTCGCCGCCCTGGTCCTCGCTCCCGCCGCGCTGTTCGCGCAGGACGTGGCCACAGCTGCCGGCCCCCGCCCCTCGATCACGATCGGGGCTTTCGAGTACGGCACCGTCGCCGCGCAGATCGCCACCGACAGAGCCACGCGCAGGCGGCTCGAGAAAATGGGGATCCGCGACGGTGCCAACTTCGCCGAAGCACTCGGCATCGGCGCGGCCGACCTGATCATCGAAGAGCTGATGAAAACCGGCTCGTTCCGGGTACTAGAGCGGAGACAGCTCGACGCGATCCGGCAGGAGCAGTCGATCCAGCCCGATTCGATCACCAGCGCCTCGCCCACCCGCGTCGCCCGCGCCCGCTACATCATCGCCGGCTCGGTCACCCGACTCGGCTTCGAGGAGAAGCATCTTGGCGGAATAGCGGGCGTGCTCGCATCCGCGACGGTTCTGTACGGCGTCGGAGGAAAGAAGAACAGCACGTTCGTCAACCTCACGGCGCGGGTCATCGACGCCGAAACGGGCGAGATCGTGGCCAGCTTCACCGGCGAAGGGAAGTCCAGCAAAGGCTGGGGGGTTACTCTGTTCGGGATGGGCGGATGGGGACTCGGCGGCGGGAAGATGGGCACCGACAACGTGCGCGAGTCCGCGATCGGGGAAGCGACGGCCGAGGCCGCGGCGAGTATCGCGGATCGGATCGGCCAACTGCGGGCGACGCTGGTAGCCGGGAGTTAACCGGCTACTGGCTCCGACCGGAGCACGGTATCACGCTTCCCGCAATACCCGATCGACCGCTCGCGCGCCGGACTCGATTCTCCCGCACATGATGTCGCACAGCCGGAATACGCTCTTGTCAGCAAGCCGGTAGTACACGAAGAGACCTTCCCTGCGGCGCGCGACGAATCGCAGCGTGTGCAGAATCTGCAGATGCTTGGAGACGTTCGCCTGACCCAGGCCCGTCACTTCCACCAGCTCGTTCACCGGGAGCTCTCCGCGGCGTAGCGCGTTGAGAATCTGCAGCCGCACGGGCTCGCCCAACGCGCGAAAACGCTCGGCGATCATCTCCACCAACCCCGGAGACATTTCGTCCAGGCTCATGCCGGGCTCACCTGGCCGGTTTCGCGCGCTACCGGATTGCCGGACTTCTCCCACGCCGCGAAGCCACCGGCGAGGTTGATGACTTGCTTCAGGCCGTTCGCCTGCAGCAGGCTGGCGGCGATGGCCGAGCGCGCACCGCTCTGGCAGTGAACGATAAGAGGCTTGCCAGTGGGGATTTCGGCAAGACGCTCTTGCAGATAACCGAGTGGGATGTTTTTCACGTCCGGGATATGGCCTGCCTCCCATTCCGCGCGGCCACGGACATCAATGACGTTGACGTCCCCGTTGGCGATCTGGGCGGTGAGCGTAGCAATGTCTTCGGACGCCACGGTCGCCAGGGTACGCCCGCCCGCGGCCGCTCCGTCCACGGCGGAGCCAGCGAAATATCCGGCGATTCGGTCGAGTCCTATTATTGCGAGATCGCGTGCAGCTTCTTCTGCCCGTCCTTCGTCTGTGATGAGATAGAACTCACGGTCGTACGGAACGAGCCAGCCCGCCCACGTGCTGAAGCTCTTCCCGAGCGGGATGTTGATGGTTCCGGGCACGTGACCCGAACCGAAGCGCGCGGCTGGGCGGGTGTCGATTACCAGGTCACCGGCTTCCACCCGGGAGCCAACTTCCGCCGAGGGCAGCTCCTTCGGCGCCGGGAATCCACCGAGGACTCGCGGGCCCGCCTTGTTGATCCGTTTCATCTCGGCGAAATACTTCGGCGGCTCCGGCTGTCCTTCGAGCACGGCGTGGACAAAAGTGTTTTCGTCGTCCATGGAGAAGGCCCAGTTGAAGCGTCGCTCGTACCCGACCGTGCTGTGGGGCACTGCGCTCAACCCCTTGCCGCACGCGGAGCCGGCACCGTGCCCGGGCCAGATCTGCAGCCAGTCAGGCTGCTCTCGCTTGAATCGCTGGAGACTGGCGAACAGCGCTCGCGCCGCTGCGTCCATCGTTCCGGCGACTTTGGCCGCTTTCTCGAGCAGATCGGGGCGGCCGATGTCGCCCACGAAGACGAAGTCGCCGGTGACAGCGGCCATAGGCTCGGTGGCTACCGAGGTGTCCGTCACGAGAAAGGTGAGATGTTCCGGCGTGTGTCCAGGAGTGTGCATCGCGGTCATGACGACGTTGCCGACCTGAATCGTGTCGCCGTCGCGCAGAAGTGTCGCGCCGTCGTCGTCACCGAATGCGTATTGCCAGTCCGCGCCTCCCTCGGCGGACAGATACATCTTCGCCCCAGCGGCTGCCGCCAGCTCGCGCGTTCCCGACACGAAATCGGCGTGAATGTGCGTTTCGGTGACGTGCGCGATTTTCACTTTTTCCGCTTCTGCAGCGCGGATGTATTGCGCGGCGTCGCGGTTGGGGTCGATCACTATCGCGGTGCCGCTGCGTCCGCAGCCGATCAGATAGCTGGCCTGCGCAAGGTTTTCATCGTAGAAGCGTTTGACGATCACGGTGGTGAGCCTCGAAGGTCACAGGGAAAAGACGGCGCGATTCTGGTACAGCACGAAGGCGCCGATGAACAACAGGAAGACGGCGAACGCACGCTTGAGCGCCGGCGCCGGGATGAATCGAACCAGGTAGCTTCCAGCCAGGATTCCTCCGATCGCTACCGCCGTGAACGTGGCGACAAATCTCCACTGTACGACCACGGTGCCCGCGTATCCCGCGAAGCCCGACGCCGAGTTCATCGCGATCACGAGGAGCGACGTTCCGACTGCCTCTTTCATGGGGACGCCCGCGAGCAGGACGAGCGCTGGCACGATGAGGAATCCGCCGCCGATCCCCACTATTCCCGTGAGCGCGCCGACGGCCAGCGCAGCCGCGATGAGTTTGGGTGACAGCGGAGCGCGCTGATGGCTGGCGGGACGCGGCGTAATCGGCCGCAACATTGAGACGGACGCCGCCAGCATTACCACGCCGAGTATCGTCAACTGCACTGCGGCAGGGACGAATGCGGCGGCACGCGCGCCTGCATACGACCCGACCATCGCGACGAGCCCGAAGAGCACGGCGGTTCGGAGCCGCACGTTGCCCGAGCGCCAATGGCTTGCCGCGCCCACGAGCGCGGTCGCCCCGACGACGATGAGACTCATTGCGATGGCGGCTTTCGGCTCGATGTCCAGGAGATACACGAACGCCGGGACGGTGAGGATGGACCCGCCGCCGCCGAGTAATCCAAGGGACAGCCCGATGACCGCCGCCAGTGCAACCGCGAGCAACTGCACGCTAGGTCGCAGCGGATATTGGCGGCATGGTGCCCGAGCTCAGCGCTCTCACCATGGCGGGAACGTCGCACGACGCGCGGTTGTAGGGCAGACGCGAGAGCAGGAGAGCCATGCCGCATTTGTTCGTGAGTCCGGCGAAGAGGAGTCCGGAGCCGATGAACGCGGGAATCAGCGCGAAAACAGGGTTCACCGTGAAGCCGAGTATTCCGCCCGCCGCGGCGAGTGCTCCGGCGACGATGCGCACCTGTCGCTCCAGCGAGATGCGGTGGCTGCCACCGCCGACCGGCATTCCCGCGGCTGTCCAGGCATTCATTCCGCCGTCGAGCACGTGGAGGTCTGCCATGCCGGCGGCTTTGAGAGCCTGCTCTGCCTTGCGTGCCCGGCCACCGGACTGGCAGACAAGTACCACGGGACCGGCGACACCCGCCCGAATCTCGGCGGCGTGTTCGGCAAGCGTGTCGAGGGGGACGTTATAGGCGCCGCGGATATGGACCGTCTCGAATTCGCCCGGGGTGCGGACATCGAGGACCCGGGTGGTGTTTGTGCTGCTGGCAAGCGTGGCGAGTCCGGCCGGGCCAAGCAACGGGGGATGGGTGCTGTCCGAGTGTACCATAAATCAATTCCCTGAAGGATGCTTAACTGAATGACTGTATAGTAATATAAGGGGTGGCGTCGCTTTCCGTCAGGGGTACAGGCGGTATGGCGCAATTTGCCGGCGGAAGCGGACCGACTCGGCTTCCCAGCGCTGCAGCAGCGCCGCGACGTCCCCACCCTCGACTGCCCGCCGAAGCGCGGTCGACCCGGACAATCGCTCGATCCCTGCTTCGCGCCAGCGCCACTCGCGTACATGGCGCGCGTAGATCGCGCGGAGCATGTGGGCCCCAACGTCGGCGGGGCGCACGGAGTCGCGATCTGTGACTGTGATGCGAATCATCGGGATCGTCATGCCGGCGAACTTCGCGTTCGGTCCGATTCGCCGTGACGTGGAATCGAACCGCACGCCCGGAATCCGCTTGCGTTGAGCTCGAGCGCGATCGCGCCCGCGTCGGTGAGCCAGGGCGCGCCGATCAGCTTGAACGGCGCTTCGGTCCCGCGGCCTTCATTAATGTTGGTCGCCTCAAAGAAGACTGTGCCCGGGTACAGCAGCGCCGCCTCGAGGTCGCGGATGTTGGGGGACGGGTTCCGCCAGTCGAGCCCGGTCTCGTCCCACCACATCGAGAGCCGGTAATTCTTCAGCGGGACGACGGCCGCGCTCGCATCGATGAGCCGCGCGCCGATCAGGTATCTCACCATCTCTCCCGGCGTGAGCCCGTACCGCAACGCGACGGGATGCAGACCGGTGAACGACTTGTACCTCGCCTCGAGCACGCCGCCTTCGATGCGATCAGCGCGGATGGGGTTGGGCCGGTCGAGCACGATGAAGCGCTTGCCGGACTTTTTCGCCGCTTCGGCGGCGAGCGCCATCGTCCACACGTACGTGTACACCCGCGCGCCCACGTCCTGGATGTCGTACAGCAGGACGTCCACGTTCGCGAGCATCCGCGGCGTCGGCGTGCGCGTCGCGCCGTACAGTGAGTGGATGGGAACGCCGGTGGCGGAGTCGAAGCTGGAGGCGATGCGGACGCCGTCGCGCTCCGTCCCGCGCACGCCGTGCTCGGGACCGAAGATCGCGGTGAGACGGACGCCGGGCGCTCTGTGCAGGAGGTCGATGGAGCTGGTGCCGCGCCGGTCGCGGCCGGTGTGGTTGGTGACGATGCCGACACGTTTGCCGCGGACGAGATGCAGCGAGTCGGAAAGCAGGACTTCGATGCCGGGTATTACCTCCTGGACCGGCGGCGGCTCCGCAGCCTGGGTTGCCGGTGTCGACGGTGTGCCGCACACCAACGCCCCGAATACCGAGAGGAAAAGCGCTGCGTGCCGCCCGCTCACGACTCTACGGGACGCGGCAGGCAGCACGCAGCGTGCTTCCAATCAGCGAACGGTGAATGTCGTCCGCATCCCCTTCTGCTGATGATTCCCATGGCTATCCACGATCGGGCAATACACTTCGTATGTGCCGGCCGTCAGCGTGGGCGTGAGCGTCGCCGTTCCGCCGGGCGGAATGGGATCGCTCTTCCACTCCTTGCCGTTGCCCTCGATCTCGAACGCGTGCGGGTACGTCCCCTGGTTCATTGCGTGGAAGTTGAACGTGCCCGGAGACACAATGCCCTGGCTGACTACCACGCTCCATTCGGTGAGCGGGATATGGATCACGGCGGTGTCGTTCGTGGCCGTAGGTGCCGGGGTCGGTGCGGCCGTGGTGGCGGCCGCAGTGGTGTCGCTCGCTGCGTCGTCGCTCTTCGCACACGCGACGAGCGCGGTGGAGAGTAGCAATGAGGCGACGATCCTGCCGGTGGTTCTCATGAATACTCCGGGGTTCTGGTGGTCACTTGGTTCACGTCCCGGATGGATGCACGGATCGCACCAATACCAGGTAGAATTAGGCGTATGAATAGACACCGCGCCGGAAACATCAAGTTGATGGTGGTAGCGGCGGGATTGAGCGCGTGCAGGGGAGGCGAGGGGGACGGCACAGATACCACCTCGGGCAGCTCGGTCAGCTCGGTCAGCTCGGTCGCGGGAAGTGAGCCGATGGCGGCGGGCGGCGATCTCCGCTGGCGCAACGACGCGTACCGCGAGCTCGACGGGGACGACGAGAACGCGGAGCGGCTCGTGGCGACGGTGAGCAACGGACCATTGGATTCCATGGTCGTGCGCCTCGAGATTCGCACGTCGAAGGATGGTCTGTTGTACCGGCACGAGTGGCCTGCTGTCGCATACATGAAGTACGCCAGGCCGGGATCGGCTCGGGACTCGGCGACGGTGTTGCGCGCAACAGAGAGGGAGGTGGCGAAGATCTTCGCGGATTCGGCGTTCATTCCAGGCTCGGCTGCGCCGCGTTACTCCGGCAAGACCGAAGCTGATCTCGACGCCATTCGCTACGATGTTGCCGAGCAGGAGTATCGCGGATCGAAATCACTCAAGCATTGGGACCCGCTACCAGCGGGCGCGTACGACGAGATCAACGTTTTCGCCCGGAGCGTTTCCCCCGCGCGCATCCAGGCGATTGCCGCCGAGACGCGCAACATGCCCGCGTTCAGATACTACGCGGGTGGGGAAGAGACGTACGTGATTGCGTGGAGTACGAGCGAGGGGAGGATGGTGCGGATAGCGGCGTGCTGTTGAGAACTACGACTGCCACTACGGCTACAGCGCGCTTATCGCAGGCCTTGTGTCAAAACGACCATGAGTCCGCCCAGCGGGACGATCGTTCCTATCCAGAACAGAAACATCCACTTGATGAGCTCGGCTCGCAGGTCCGCGATTTTTACATCGACCAAGGCAAAGCGCGTTTCGATCCCGGCGAACTGTGAGTCCATCGTAGCAAACCGACGATCGATGCCTGCAAAGCGGGCATCGAACTCGCGCCGTATCCCGCTAAAATGCTGATCGAGCTCGCTGCGAAGCTCGGCGCGAAATCGATTCCAGCTGAGCTCGTTCAGCTCTTTCATGTCGCTCTTGTACGTGGAATCCACGGCGTTAAACCACTCCACCAGCTCGTTCGCGACCTCGTCGCCGAGCTGCTCGTAGAACTTTCGGGACAGCTTCGCGGTGACCGGCATCCATTCTCCCGTGGGATCCGGCCTGCACGATAAGGATATTCCGGTTCGACCGTATCAGCAACCGACCGCGCAGATCACCGCAACCTTTCGCGCGGAACGCGCGGCCCTGCTCCCGGGCCGGGTTGCGGGAATGCGCTGAGGTATCCTCGCAGCGCGCGTCTTAGCGAGCGTAGTTTGCTCGCGTAGCGCGCGAAGAGGATACCTCAGTCATTCCCGCCGCGTCTCACAGTTGGAGCCACGGCTGCCGTTCCACTGGCAACTGGGCTCCATCCGACCTGCGCGGCCTCGGCTGAGTCTTCGCCGCGCTTGACCCATTTGAAGAAGACGACGCTCATGATGGCGTAGAAGAACAGGCCGCTGGGGATCCACATGATGAGGCCGCCGATGTGCTGGTCGAGCATCGGTGAGATTCCCCATATGCGCGGCGCGGAGGCATACGCGGGATACAGGATCGAGTCCGCCAGCGCGATGTAAATGGCAATGACCGACATCGGAATCACCATCAGAAAGCAGTACAGCATCTGTCCAGGGTACGACAGCCTCGGCAGCTCGGGCAGCGGGCTCATGAGCGGCCACCACATGAGCGTCGCCGTGATCATCATCGTGAGATGCTGCGTGATGTGGACGTTGTGGTTCGCCATCGCCGTGTTGTAGAACGCGGGCATGTGCCACATCGCGAGCACGACGTTGAATAGAGCGAAGCAGATGATCGGCTTGGTGAGCCAGCGCGCCAAGGGGCCGATCACCCGTACGCCCAGCAGCGGGCGCAGCATTCCGCCGCGGACTCCTGCGATCAGCAGCGGCGGGACCGCCAGCGTGAGCAGCAGATGCTGCACCATGTGCGCGCTGAACAGGTAGAAATCGCTCAGGTCGTGGATGGGACCATTGAGCGAAAGGAAAATGATCGTGAGGCCGGCGAAGAACGAAACCTTCTCCGCGAGGTTCGGCCGCTCGAGCCGCCATGCGTACACGTACAGCGCGCTGAGCGCCACAAGTCCGATGACCGTGCTCCAGTGGATGCTCCAATCCTGGATCGTGAGCGCGGAGAGCGGATGGAGGAAGAGCGCGGGCATCAATGCACGCCGGCCAGACGGAAGGCGATGAGCATCGCCCAGCGCGGCCCCATTTCGGCGTCCCGCGTTTTGATCCAGATCTCGGCGAGCGAATGTGTGCCGCGGGCGATCCCGCCGTAGCCGATGGTGATGGCGGGGATTCCGCGCGAGATCGGGTAGTTGGCGTCGGTGCTGCTCGCCTCGGACTTCACCGTTATCCCCAGCTCACGTGCCGTGCTGATGGCCGCGCGCACGAGCTCTGATGCATCCGATTGCGTTCCGGCCGGCCGGATGCCGATCGTGTCGATCTTCACGTCCAGCGCCGTGCTGGAGGAGGGCCACCGCGCCCGCTCGGCGGCAAGCGCACTTGCCACCGCGCGACGGAGCGTGCTGTCGAGCGTCGCCAGCGAAGCGGGAGATTCTGACCGCAGATCGACGTCCATCGATGCCGTCGCCGAGATCGCGTTGACGGTCGTGCCGCCCGCGACGATCCCCACGGAGTAGGTGGTCTTCGGGTGCTCGGGCACTCTCACTTCCGACAGCAGGGCGATCGCGCGGCCAAGCGCATGATTCGGGTTGGGCATGCCGAAGTCCGTGTAGCTGTGGCCCCCGGGACCGCGGTACGTCACCCGATACCGATTGCTTCCGACGGCCGCGGTGACGAGCGTAAAGCCCGCGCCATCTATGGAAACGAAATGGTCGACGCGGTCCTTGAGCGATACGTCCAACAGGTGCCGCACGCCGCGCAGATTGCCAGCGCCCTCTTCGCCGACAGTCCCTACGAAGATGATCGTGCCTCGCGTGCGCACGCTCGTCTCATTGAGCGATCGCCCGATCGCGAGGAGCACGGCAAGCCCGCGGCAGTCGTCTCCGATGCCGGGGCCGCGGAGAGTATCACCGCTCTGCCGAACCGTGACGTCGGTGCCTTCGGGGAACACGGTATCGAGGTGCGCGGAAAGCACGAGCACCGGCTCGCCGGGATCGCCCGGGCGCTCGACTATGACGTTGCCGATGCTATCGAGCCGGGCATTCGCGTAGCCGAGGGCGCGGAAGCGAGCCGCGAAGTCCTCGGCGCGCCGCCGCTCCTTGAACGGCGGGGCTTCGATCTGGCAGATGGAGATCTGCTGCTCGATGAGCCAGGCGTCGGCGGCGCGGAGGCTATCGAGAGCGGAGCGGACGCGGGGGTCGGTGTCAGGGATTGCGACCGTGCTCGCGGCAGCTGGGGAGACGGGCGTTGCGGTCTCTCTCGTGGCCGGCGCGGTCATGCATGCGCCGAAAACAGGGGAGAAAAGAAGCGGGGCGAAGCGGCGGAAAGTCACGTTCTCAGTTCCCGGTTATCAGTCACAAAGCGCGGGCGAAGCATCGCGGCAGGAGGTAGGCTCCCGGAATCTTTAAAGGGAATCCAAGTAGCGGGCGAGCCGGTAACGGGTGATCGGCATCCCGGTTACTACCTGACCGGTTTGCTCGTTACCGGCTCGCCCGCTACCTGGATTCCCCTTCCGAATTCCTGGGCCCTGCGCGACGGCAAACCAAAAACCTCAAACCAACAACCGACTAACGAAGTCTGACCGCCACCTGCCCGAACAAAAACATCAACGCGATGATCAACGTGATCGCGATGATCAGCGGCCCCGTGAAGAGCACGCGAAACAGCTTGTGGTCGTACCGCAGGTGCATGTAGAACATCACCACGATCGCGAACTTGACCGCGGACATGACGAGCAGCGACGGGACGAACAGGCGCGACGCCACGAAGGCCGGGATGTAGTAGATCCAGACTTCGACGATCGTTATGACCGTGAGGATCAGCGCGACCCACTTGTACTGCTTCCACGTGGGGTGCGGCTTCTCGCCCGCGTGATGCGCGTGGCCCGCCGAGCTTTCGCCGGCAGCTGGCAGCGCATGCGAAGGATCGGTAACCGGCGTCTTGTCGTGTGGCTGTGACATCAGTCGTTCGCCCCGCTACCTGATGAGATAGATGAGTGTGAAGATCACGATCCAGATCACGTCGACGAAATGCCAGTACAGCGCGCACAGGTCCACCGCCATCTCGTCCGACGGCTGGAGTCCGCGCTTGAAGTCGATCGCGAGCAGGGTGAGCAGCCAGAGCACGCCGGCGCTGACGTGCGCGCCGTGGAATCCGGTCAGCGTGAAGAACGTCGAGCCGAACAGGTTGGTGCGGATCGTCAGCCCCTCGTTCACGAACGCCGTGAACTCGAATGCCTGGAAGCCGAGGAAGGTGGCGCCGAGCAGCGCGGTGACGAACAGCCACAGCTTTGAGGAGCCGAGGATCCTGTCGCCGGTCGTGTGCTTGGGGACGTTCCGGTTCTGCACCGCCGCGAGCGCGAGCACCATCGCGAGCGACGACATCAGCAGCACGAACGTCGAAACCGACGTCACCGGAATATCGAGGATGCCATGGTACACCCGGCCGGTCATCGGATCGGTCCACGGATCGTGCGGGTACGGCCCGACTATGCTCTTCCCCTTGTAGATGAGGTACGTGGAGATGAGCGACATGAACAGCATGCACTCTGAACCGATGAAGGCCCAGATCGCGATCTTGCGGTTGTCGAGTCCGGTCGTGGTGTAATGCATCAGTGGTGCTCCGGCTCCAGCGGCGACAACAGCCAGGCGTACAACGAGCCGATCATGATGGCCGCGCCGGCGAAGATCACCCAGAGCACCGGCTTGCTGCCCCCTGTCTCCGTCCGACTCGAGATCAGACCGATGAACATGATCACCATTCCCAGCGCGACGAACAGCGGCTTGATGGTGTTGTACGGCATGATGATGCCCATCTGCTCCGGCGACTTGCCTTCGGTCAGGTTCACCTTGGGATGATCGACGTCGCTCGCGCGCTGGTCCCACATCGGATAGCGCGAGTGAACCTCGGGCATCTGCGCGAAGTTGTACTCGGGCGGCGGCGAGGGAATCGACCACTCGAGAGTCGGCGCGTTCCACGGATTCGGGCCCGCGATCGCGCCGCGCTTGAGGCTCTTGAGGAAGTTGAAGATGAAGATCGCGACCGAGATCGCGAGCAGGTACGCGCCGCCGGTGGACATGGCGTTGTACGTGTCCCAGCCCTGGCCGGCGTCGTACGTGTAGATGCGGCGCGGCATGCCGAGCATTCCGCTGAAGTGCATCGGGTAGAACGTCAGGTTCATCGCGATGAACGTGAGCCAGAAGTGAATCTTGCCCAGTCCTTCGCTCATCAGCCGGCCGAAA
>Ga0136611_10001146_pt1 | contig 18254 bp, 13 predicted proteins | sample AntDrymUQ2232306_2_FD_106645 | JGI IMG/M metagenome (GOLD analysis project Ga0136611, IMG submission 106645) | Polar desert sand microbial communities from Dry Valleys, Antarctica - metaG UQ223 (23.06) | ecosystem: Environmental > Terrestrial > Soil > Desert | place: Antarctica: Dry Valley...
AGCACCTCATGCAGCCTCTCCAAGAGCGAGTTAGCAGCCATGCCGTCCCTCGCTTTCACAGCGGCTTTCATTGCGGCTCTCACCGGCCGCCGCCGCCAGTTCATAAGTCAGCAGAGAACGCACTTCAACCACGGGCAATTCCGCTTTCGTGGCGTAGATGAGGATTCTGGTCTTGCCACCGCGCTCCGAAACGTCCAGCGGGATGCCCTCGTGGTGCGCGGCAACCGTCACCGTCTGGTGCGTGCCCGGTGAACACAGCAGATGCACGGCCAGCCGCTCACCGCCTCGGTGTATTAGAAGTTGGCTGTCTGCTTCTCGCAGCAACACCTCCTGGCCGGCGACTCGCCAGGGAACCGAGTAGCGGTTGCCCCGGAACGAGACGTAAGCGTCGCGGCTAACCTTGCGCGTCTCCTCGGCGGCGTAGGGGAACGCGGCTCTACCTGCCAGCGGAAGCAGGTACGGCTTTTCTTGCTGCCAAGCAGAGAACAGGTGCTTGTGCGTGGTTCCATGAATGCGCTGGTTGGCTACCTGCCAGACCCACGTTCTCATCTGCGAACGCAGATCGGCCAGATTGCTCGCTTCTCTGCCGCACAGGAAGTTTTTACGAACGTAGCCCACGCCGCTCTCGACTTTGCCTTTGGTCTGGGGGCGGTAGGCCCGGCAGGCTCTTGGCGTGAAGCCCCAATAGCGGGCAAAGTCCAGGAAAAGCGGGTTCCAGGTTGTCTCGCCGCGCTCGTCGGTTCCAAGAATGACGGTTCGCATGCGGTCGTAGAGGATCTCGCGCGGCACCCCGCCCAGTTCCTGGAACGCCGCTTCGTGCAGCCGCAGCAACGCGGCAATCTTGGTGTCGGTAGCAACATCGGCAAACAGCGCGCGGCTGTGGCCCAGGGTGAACACAAAACCGTACAGGGTTTTGCGGCTCCCCTCAGTTTCCAGATGACCGAATTCTCCCCAGTCGAGTTGTGCCTGCTGCCCCGGTGGCGTCTCGAACCTTCGCACGGCCACTATGCGCGCCTGCTTGCGCAGCGGGCGCAGGTAGTCCTTGAGCACGGTGTACTGGCCCGTGTAGCCTTGCTCCTTGATCTCCTTGAGCAGCACGACCGCGTTCCACGCGCCGGCAGCGAGGCGCTGCTCGATGTAGGGCACAAACGTCTCGAGTTTGCTGCCCTTTGTAGGACGCGGCCCATAGCACGGCGTCTGGACTGCTGGGTCGTCTGCCAGGTACTTGCGAATCGTCTTGCGGTCAAAGCCGCTGAGGTGGCTGATCTCTTGGATGGACAGCCCTTGTCGTTTGAGTTCTTGTAGTTCCTTCACGTCTCCCCCTCGTAACACGTTGCGCCGCCCTCCCTGAACAGGTTTGAACAGGAGGGTAGCCTAGCGTAGAAGAGGCGCTCACGCGCCTGCAACGAGTGGGGAAAATTCAGCCGCCGTTTTGGGGATTATACGACCGCCGTTGACACTTCCTGGAGTGACGCTTCCCGCCATGATGAAGTACAGGGAATTGTGCTGTAGAGGATAACGTGACGGAAAGACGGCCGCACCTGAAAGTCAATGAAAATATCCTGGCCTGCTATCGCTGGACGCTGCAGCAATGGTGGACCCTCAACGCCCGGCCGTACCTGTGGCGAGAGCTTTCGAATCGAACGCCCTATCGCATCGCCATCGCCGAGCTCATGCTGCGTCGCACCCGGGCTGATCAGGTCGCACCCGTCTACAATCGTTTTCTCACTGCCTATCCGGACCTGAGGAGCGGCGCCACGGCGGACCGGGACGAAATCCGGCGCCTGCTCTACCCGCTCGGCCTTGCATGGCGCATCGACGATATCCTGGCTTTCCTGCGAGAGGCACACGATCGCTTCGGCGACGATCTGCCGGACGACCCGGACACGGTCCGTACGCTGCCCGGGGTGGGAGATTATGTCGGCGCCGCCATCGGCTGCTTCGCCGGGAACCGCCCCGTTCCTCTGATCGACGTCAACGTCGTCCGGGTTTTGGGCCGCCTCTTCGACCTGAACTATGCGGGCGAGGCGCGCCGCCGACGTCCAATGCGCGACCTCGCTATGCTGGCCATGGACACAGAACGCCCCGCCGACTACCACTACGCGCTGCTAGACTTTGCCGCGAAGGTGTGTGTCGCTGGTCGGCCGCGCTGCGAAATTTGCCCCTTCCGCACGAGCGAACTCTGTGACTACCATCGCACCGTGGTCACGCCGGCGTCAGGTGGTGACGGGAACCTCAACCCCGGACTCCCGGCAGCGAGCGAATTTGTTCCCGAACAACCTCCCCGATCGCCCGGGCGAGCAAAGGGGGGACGGCATTCCCAATCTGCTTCAGGCGGCTCGTCCGGTGCCCCGCAAAACGGAACCAGTCCGGGAACGACTGGATCCGCGCCGCCTCCCGCGCCGTGATGGTCCTTGCCTGCAACCGATCCGGGTGAATGTATTTATAACCGTCTTTGGCAATGTGGGCTGTCACGGTCCAGGAAGGCTTACTCCAGTACAGCTTGTGATATTTGTCGTCGAAGATATCCGAGCGGTAGCGTCGCAGGTGCCCCGGCAGGTCGACGTAGCGGCCACCCTCCTCCAATATGCTGAACGCCTCCTGGTCCTGAGCGTTGTACTGCCGAACCACATGATCGTAGATAATACCTCGCTCATGCCTAGGAACTCCCTGCCGCATACGTCGGGCATACGCGAATGCGTCGCGCGGCAGGTCATACGGTAGTTCGTCGGCCGACTCCTCCGGTCGGACCCGCGGCAGATCCCGGATTGCCTGCTTGAGTGTCACCGGGTGCCTCTCAGTTACCGGAATTGGTGCCGCCACAGGAAGGCCAACCCGGTTGGCCACTATGAAAAGGCGCTGGCGTGTCTGCGGCACGCCATAGTCCGCGGCGCTTAGCAGGAGCGGTTTGGCGTGCCCATATCCCAGGCGGTCCAGATCACAGATGATCGCCCGGACCACCTCACCGTCCTGATGGAGATACATATCCGGAACGTTCTCCATCACGACAAATTCCGGCTTTAACTTATCAACGAAGCGGAGGTACTGACGGTACAGCGAGTTGCGCGGGTCGTCATAGTCAGCCAGTTCCTCTTCTTTCATGGTAGGCCGGAGCAGACTGAGTATCTTACCTTTACCGACGCGGGCAAACCCCTGGCAGGGCGGCCCTCCGACCAAAACATCGACGCGATTTACCCCGAGAGCATGCAGTGCTTCGTCCACTCCGAAGTCCTCGGACAACTCGATCGGTTTATCATGGCCGCCGAAGTGGTGGGCATGCGTTTCCATTGCGCGCTCGTTGGAGTCGATTCCCCCGGCGATCCGGAACCCTGCCAGTGCGAAACCCAGACTCATTCCCCCGGCGCCGCAGAAAAGGTCCAGTGCGGTCGGAGCATCGTCAGCAACGGCCAGTTGCGCTGGAGGACGTTCCCGAATCGGCAGCCTGACGCAGGGGCCACGTCGGTTATCGACCGTGGGCGCGGTCCACTTCCGCCCCGGAACTCCGGTCAAATCTGGCGGCATCTGGGCTGGGTTTTCGTCACCACGACTGCATCCAAATTCCTGTTACAGGCTGTCAACCGTTTCCCTCAATAGCTCTTGCAGGTGTTTACCGAAAAGACCGACCTCCGGAACATCCGGCAGACCGACAACAGCGGCCCGGTCAAGCAAGCGGTTCCCCTCCTCGCAGGACGTTTCGGGCAGTAGCGCGCATCCATGGCACGCCGCAAGGTTGCACGAGTCCGGTCCCTGACCCGGACTCTCCATACAAATGGGGTCGTATGAACACCACTCTGCCCGCCGGAGCGCCCGTAACAGGGTGTCCTCGAGCCGGCCCGGTTTCCCCTGCCGCACCAAGCCGCCCATCGTGCCTTCGGCGTCGCCGGACGCCGTATAGATCAGAAAGCCATGCATGGGGTGCTTCGCGTGACCGGTGTCACAATAGATCCGCTCGCGGAGCGAAGAACTGCCGTACCCGCAGTCGTAACTCAGCTGGTTTATGATCAGGTGCGCCAGCGTATGCAGTAACAGGAATTTTGTCGGGATGGAACGGGTCGGGCGCTGGCGCTCGCGCCGCTTCTGGTTGTAGGTTACCCCCAGTATCTCAAGACGCCTGCCCACACCCGTGCGCTTGGCCCAGTCGTCGAGCTCGGCTGCGTCCAAATTAAAAAAGATGCCCTCGCCGCGCACGACTATGGCCGGCAGCCAATTGACCTGCGGATCCAAGCGCAGCGCCTCGCGCTGTTCCGCATAGCCACGCGGGTCGTCCGGCAGACAGCGAGAAAACCCGTACAGCGCACGTGTCTCTCTGAGTTTCTTAACGAGTGTGATGCTGTGAAAGAACGTGCTGATCGGATCGCCATAAGCGCTCGCCTGTACCACATCAGTGGCTAAGTCCGAGTCGATACTGCCGCGGCCGGTACGTAGCGCATCGTACTCAGCCTGCCGGTACATCTCTTCCTCCATCTCCGGACTGTTTGGCGAGTCATTCGTATCCTCGGCAGAACGCCCCTCTATTTTGCGCTGGGCCGCCTGCTGGAGCTCCTCCGCATCCAAACCGCGCCAGGATTGCGAGGAGCACAGGATCTCGCATCGCATCAGATCGATCCTGCCATCCACCAGGCCGCTCGAGAGTGCCCGCCAGAAATCGGGTTCCTCCAGGGCCTCGATGACCGGACGCGTTGTCGCTTCGGCCCATAGCGGAAGGTAAATAGAGCTGGCGACATGCGCGAAATAGACATTCGACGCCCCACGCTGTAGCACCGTAAGGCCCCCACCGCACCGCGCCTCGTCGTGCGCCACGTCGCCTAACCAGGGGCGCTGGCCACCGCACCGCATGCCAATCCTGAGCAGCGCGTTCTCGTCAAAGACGTTAGCCATGGAGTCAGTCGCCCCGCACGAACACTCTATCTTGATGCCTGAAAGCCCTGCCGACGCCCGTCCCGCCCGGAGCCGGAGCCGACATATCCCCGGAGCGAAGGGGCGGTCCCGGTGAATCCACTCACCGATCGGAAAATCCCGGATGTGCGCTCCGGTCCCGCAGGCCACCACGAACCGGACCGGAATCAGGTGCGAGCGCTTCTTCTCCGGCCGCCCGGCGCAGGACACACCGTCGGGGTAGTTAGGCCCATCGCAACGCTGGGATTCACTGAACTGCCCCAGTTCGCGCATGTTGCCGCAGATCGGACAGTAATGCCACTGCGGGAATCGCACGAAAGGTACGCACGCCGCCGCAAAACGGACTCCTCTGCTGGGCGTGCGGAAATCTGGCGGCAGCCGGAAATAATCCACGCCGAGCCGCTTCTGCAACCGCTCTTCTATCACCCTCCAGTCCGATGGGCACTCCTCGGTCGCGTTCGGCCAGGCATCCAGTCCGCCGGTCATCAATGATTCATCGTTCGGGAAATCTACCGTGGCACCGACGCCCCATGGGCTGATCAGCGCGGACCGACGCACCGGTCGCCTCGAGGTAAACGGTGGCCTCTCTGGCATCAATTACTCCCCTCGGTCGACGATCTATCAGCGTCCACATCACCTCTCGATGCTGTAGAGACAGGTCTGGGATACTGTCCCAGCACCAGCGCCTCACAGTCCGCGTCCACGGCCCGCATCGAGCTCGGGGTCGCCCAAGCCTTCGCCTGCCACCCCGGCAGGGGCTCCGAACCTGCCGGGTACATCAACGGCACCGTGGAGTCAGGGGGGCCGAACCCGCCGTAGCGATCCGGACGCACCCCGTCCCAGTGTGCCATGCGATCTCGGACCAGTTCCATCGTGCCGTCCAGCTCGTCCGGATCGATATTCCCCACGCGCTGGCGGATGATCCGCTCGATCTGTTCCTGGAGTTTCCCATCCGGGACGGGCTGGGGCCGATCCCGGTTCGCGACCGGCCCCAGGTATCGCACGAGTGTCGTCATCAGGGCGTGCAGCGCTCGTTCCCGAACCGGCGTCGCAAATGGAGTCACGCTCGTGGGCTCGACCTGCCGATAGATACTGCTGTGGTATGAGTGGAAGTGCTCATAGTGCGAACGGTCGCGCGGTTTGCCCGTGTTGTAGACCGTCACCACCAGACCCGGGTACTTGCGACCCACGCGGCTCGTGGCCTGGATGTACTCGGAGGTCGTTTTCGGCTGGCCGACCACTACCATCAGGCTCAGGCGCGGCACGTCCACGCCGACGCCGATCATGTTCGTGGCGAAGCACGCGTCCACGGGCCGCGACTCCTGCGTTGCCGGATACCCGGCAAATAGCCTCTGTAGCTTTCTCGGGATGCGGTCGCTTGGAATACGGCTCGTGAGTTCTTCGAAGATGTTAACGAAGCGCCGCCGGTCACGGCCCCCCTCGCTCTCCGGCTTCCGAATGCCCTTGCGCTGCCAGACCGCGTTCAGGTGCTCCTTGATATCCGCTTGGATTAAGGTCGCCGCATGTCCCAGCTCGCGAAGGCTATTAAAGTAGCCGATCAATGTCCAGAAGGGATCCCGCTCCGCCTCGCTCTCGACCTCCAGCGACAGCGGCGCTTGGAGCAGTGCGGACATGACACGAACCTGCGCCGTAACATGGGACTTCAACGCGGAGGCGTGCACCCCCAGATACATCCGGCCCGGACGATCGGTGTCTTCCCGTGCGAAGAAGGAATCGCCGGCCTTCAGCGCCTGGGGAGGGAACAGAAACACGTTGTTCGCTCCGCAGTCGTACAGCGAATGACATTGCTCCGCCGCCCGGCTGATCGTCGCCGTAGAAGCCACGATCTTCGGGCCGATCGTGCGTTCCCCGTCGTGCCTCCGGCACAGTTCCTGGATGACCGTCTCGTAGTGCCCCACCATCGAGCCCAGGGGGCCGGAAATCAGATGCAACTCATCCTGGATAATCAGGTCCGGAGGGCGCTGGCCGCCGCCAGACAGGCCAAACAGTCCCCTGGCTTCCGGCTTCCATGGCAGCAACGCAAACTTGTCAACTGTTCCTACCACAAGCGTCGGTGGGTTATCGTAAATGTCCTCATCAATCACCAGGAGCGGCAGTGTGTGCTGACCCCCGAAAGCGCACACCTTTTCCTGGCATCGAAAAACGACGGTACGCGGTGAACGGCCCTCCTTGTGCTCGCTGTATCCCACCACGCGCGTCCGGTTGCCGTTCTGTACCTGGCCCATGGAAGCGCCGCACCAAGGGCACTTCAGCACCACAAACGGGTTTCCGCGGAGCGTGCCGTCGGCCATTTTGCGGAGTGCCTCGAGTGCTTCCGCCCGCATGTTGGGCGACAGGTCGCCCCCCGCCCACAGCCCGATAGTAATCGTACCGCCCGGGATTACGGCTTGCTCCTCACGCCGCAGATACTCCAGGGCACAGATCAGCGCGGCCGCCCGCTCGAACTGCTGCGCCGTCAGCAGGCGCAGCGTGTAGCGCATCAAGATGGCCGTACTGGCATCCTCCCGCTCCTCGGTCTGCGCACGCAAACGCCGCAGTACGATCTCGAACGCCGAAAGCCCCAGGTACGCTTCCGTCTTGCCCCCACCCGTGGGAAACCAGATCAGGTCCACCAGCGCTCGCTCCGTGTGCGTCGGGTCCGCCAGTGACTGCAGGTTTATAAGGATGAAGGCTAGCTGGAAGGGGTACCAGGTGCCTTTCCCCTCAGGTGGGTTCTCCGAGTCCGGCAATGCCACCGGCGTGATATTCAGCGTGCCCTGCGCGTCCATCTGCCACTCCCGCAACGGCAGGCTGTAATGCACTTGCTGTAGCAGCATCGCCCGGTTCGCCAAAGCGAACGCCTTTCTGACGTCCTTATCATCCCGTAGAAGGACAACGCCCTTTTCCATGCGCTTCAGGCATTCTCGACACGCCCTCAAGTGCCGATCCGCTGCCTCCAAGTGTCCGTCGGGGAAGTCGGCCGCCTTCACTTCGGCCTCACGTTCCTCAATCCATCTCTCGTACTTTTCGCACAACTGGTCCAGAAGCGCTGGTGCCTTTGCCACATCCGCCAAGTCCAGCATCCGAAGTGACAGGTCGTTGAATATGGTCGGCACGATTGGCTTGAGCTCGTAGCGCGGCAAGAGATCAGAGCGCACCGCTGTGGCCCGCCCCGGGGCGCTCTCTTCCCAGTGAGCTGCGCAGCCGTGTCCGATGCCATACGTTTTCCTGTGCCGGTAGAGCAGTGCCAGAGACTGCTCTTCTTGGTCTGGGACCCGGCGCGACACAGGGTACTCCAGAACGCACGCGCTGGCGTCCGCCGCCCGTAAATCGAGTCCTACCTGGAAGAAGCAGAGATCGCTCTTCGCGCGTCCGCCGGGGGACTTACGACGGTTGACGAGCGTCACGGTCAGCAACCGCCGTCCGGCCACGCCGCAGGGCCGGCTAAGCACCTGCACCTCAAGCCCCTCGGGAACCCCGTCCCCTGAGACAGGGAACGGCTGGCGCACGACCGCCGGACCGTCAATGATGGCTGAGGGTACGTGGACGGTCTGCGCGAACGGCTGGCGCAAGTGTTGCTGCTGTGGGTACTCCCTGCCGTCCTTGGTAAGCGCGTTCACGGCCCGCTTCTGGTAGACGGCTGCTGTCACAAGAACATCCAGCCCGGCCTCCGGCAGATCCACCACACAGCTGAAGCCGAGCGCGGACGGCAGGAACGCGTTCGCCAGGGAGACCGCCTCGTCCACGACGGTCATCTCGGCTTTGCCATCGCGACCCTCCTCCGCGCCCTCCACGTCCACGGTCACGTCGGTGCCAGCCGTCATGTCCTCCGCCTGAGCAACATCCGAATCAACCATGTCTTCAACGGCGGCCTGTGGAAACAGCACCCCGCCCCCGTAACGCAGGTGCGGAGGTTCGCCCGTCAGGATCTCTTCGCCGTTCGTCTGAACTAGAGGGGGCGTCGGGTCAGGGCCGACAATCTCTCGTTCCAGGAAGTCGGCGATCTGCCGGCGCGCTTCGAGTGCGTTCATGACCGCCCCAGCTCCTTTTCCATTTTCCGCCGCAGCGCCGCCTGGTACTCCATCTTCGCCGACTCCGCCAGATGCACGAACAGCCGTTGCCTCGCCCGGGACATCGCCACGTAAAGTAGCCGGCGGTAGTACTCACCTTCGAGGTGCTCCACGTCAGTGAGGATCACCACCAGGTTTTCCAGCCCTTTGAACGAGTGGACAGTCGAAAACACGACCGCCTCGCCAGGAACGCTCTCCGCTCCTTCGTCCTGAAGTTCCATGATCGGCCATGGCGCGTTTTCTAGCGGCTGCGCAAGGCAGGAATTCTTGAGCGTTCGGGGAGACAGGATGGTCACCTGTCCAGCCGACACCCCGGTATTGTTCAGTCGATGAAGCAGGTCCTCGATCAGATGCCGCTGTTTCTTCGGATTGCCATAAAAGCTGTAGTCGACGGGAATACCCTCAATGCCGGAAAAGCGGAACGGGGGAGCGTCGAAGCCGGACAAAAGCGACGTTTCTTGGCCGATGGGTTGCGTGTTCCGGCAGTTGACGTGCAGGTGTCCCCGCGCCAAATGCCCACGGTCCTGCAACAGCCCTAGCATGGCCCGCGCCGGGTCGGTATCACCACCGGGCACCTGAAGCAGGTCGTCCGCGTACAGGGCCTGCCGCTCGAAATCGCAGAAAAAGGCCCACCGACCCCCGGCCAGCCCGCCCCTCAGCAACGCGTCGAATACGTCCAGGTACTCCGGCCGGATCAGATCCTGCCCTTCATCCACGAACAACACGTCGAACGGATCGATCACGTCCTCGATCAGCGCGTCCAGGGCAGAGCAGGGATAAACTAACTTGTAAAACTCATCCTCGCGTTTGCGCCGTTCCTTCGTGTCAGTGTGCTGCTTCAGCGCATCCCGCTGCCGCTCAAATTCGTCGCACGCGCGCGATTTTCGGATGATTTCCCGCTCCAGAAAGCGGTGAAAACTTCCCGCCGCCACCCCGGTGCCGTTCATCAAACGGCCGAGCCAGTTGCCGAGCGGTCGGTTGAAGCAGAGCAGCAGCACCCGCTTGCCGTCGCGGCTCAGTCGCCGTGCGCGCTCCATAGCGAGCAGGGTTTTGCCGGTTCCGGCCGCGCCGTCGATCACCGCGCGTTCGTTCAGTTCCAGCAGGTCCAGCTTCTCGTACTGCTCGGTGGTCAGCCGGAGCATGTCCTCTTCGCCGGTCTGCATCCGGTGCAACGGCCGCACCACATACTCGAAATCCGGTCGGAGGAACGCGGTGAGTTCTTTCATGTCCCCGGCGGAAGGGCGCGGGTGGTAGGGGAACGAGCCGGTCGTATGACTTGCAAGCTGCCGAACCCAGGCGCTCACGGGAAGACGGAAGGTGCGGTCATAGATCTGCCACGATTCGTGTTCCGTGTCCTCGTGATCCCATTCAATATCCGGGAACAGCACGCCGTGGCCGTACACCAGATTCGACAGTCGGTGATCTTTGCCAAAGTGTTCCGCAATCACATTCCTGAGTGTGAACATATTGTCGCGAGCTTGAAGGAACGGGCTCTTCTCCCGACGGGTCACGTTTCCATAGCGGTTCTGGAACTCCCACGCCCCCTCCACACAGCGAACGACGCCACCCTTGACTTCAAGGACGAAGATGCCCGCACCCGGAACCATAACCACGAAGTCGATTTCTCCGTAGCGCTGGCTCACGTGCCGCGAAAGCCCCAGCGAGTGCAGGCAAATCCAGTCGCGGGTATCGGGATCCTCCTGCAACAGGGAGAACAGCCGCTTCTCGGCCCGGCTTTTCACGTCCGGGGAGACCTGCGAAGGGAGCATTCGGGCCATCAGTTTTCCTCTCGAAGCAGACTGTTGACCCGGCACCACGCCACGAAATCCGGGCGGGGAGCAATCTCCTCCACACGTACCACCCGGGCTCGACCGAGACCCTCTATCTCGACCGCCAGAGACGGTCCCATCTCGGCCCCATCTACCTGTCGCGGGAGCCGCGCGAAAAGTTGACGGATGAGGTAACCTGACGCCTCCAGGTGTACCGAGCGGACCTGATCAATCGCCCGTGCCACCGCTGCGTGTTTTGCCTGCAGCGCGGGGTCGCCCGTAACCTTGGCGATGATGGGAATCACGCGCTCCTGATCCTGCGGCCCGATACAGGAATCATCCAGCAGCCATCCGCGGATTGTCGACGGGTGGCGCTGGATGCCTGCCTCCAGCAGACGGTCAACGGCGACTTGGAGTTGTTTTTTCCTGCTGGTCGTCACCCCGGCGCAACTTTCAACTCCTACAAATCGGTTCAACGCGTCGCGCCACATCCCGGAGAGTTGTCGTAGGGGAGCACGGCCGGTGCGTTTTAATTGCACGTCCGCCATTTCGCGGATCAAGTTGGTCTGCGACCCCTCCCGGAAGACCACGTAATCGCCCGCCCGAAGTTGACGCACCCGCTTGTTCTCGAGATCGCTAGCCTCCTCCACGACGCCGCTGAGCAGGTCCGTTACGACCGGCACCCCATGCCCTTCCGTCAAGAACGAAAAGAATCCTCCCTGAAAACGCACCTGCCAGGCCTCTATCACCGACTCACCTGGCCGGGCCCGCACCGCTTCGCGGATCCACGCGTCCCGAAGCCGGTTCTCCTGCTCGGTGACATCCGTCGGTTCCTCCGCTGTAGAAACTGGGGGCGGCGCTGGGGGCGGCGACGCGGCTCCGTCCTCTGGCATGGTCTCCAGAGTTATTCCGAGGAGGCGTGCGCGCTCGTGCCGCCGTACCGTGCTCACGGCGACGCGGCTCCACCGCTGGCAGGCCGAGGAAAGCCACTGTTGTTCGAACGGGTACACCAGCACATCCACCTGGGGCGCGAGACACCCGTCCAGCAGGCGGCACATGCGATTGCTGTTCAGCCAGCCGCAGAGGATAATCTGCCGAAGATCGCGCACTCGGTCCACCTCTGAAGGGCCGTAAAACGTTATGCGGGATCCGATCACGTCCAGGCCTTTGCGGGAGAAAAAAACCTTCCACGCCCTCTGCGCCTTTTCTGCCTCTTCTGCATCAGCCATGACCACTGCGATACGCGGTGCGCGAGACTGTTCCATCAATTTTCTGAGTTGCACGCCTTTGGCACAGGGGCCGGTAGCCTGGGCTTCCAGCACGCCACGCAATACCGCTTCAAGCCGATCCGTGAGCTGCATCGCCTGATCATCAAGCCACACGCCCAAGTTTCGTACCTGATCAAGTACCTGATCCAGTCGCTCCCTGAACGCCGCGGCGTCTGCCGCGTCCCGCGCGACCGGCAAAGCACATCGGCTGAGGTGGAGCAGGCAGCCCATCAGTCTGCCCTCAATTATTGCCCCTTCCGGCAGGTCAGAAAGGCGCACGGCCAGCTGCAGGAAGAGCCTTCGCGCCTCCTGTAAATTATCATCCGTGCAGGGACGTGGCGTCACCGTATGCCGTGCAAAGTTATGCAACGCTTGGTTCAGGGGTGCGAAGAGGGAGCCATCGGTCGGCCTGTGTGTTCCGGTGGCCGTCAGGCGTTCGACGTCGGACCTTTCCCAGGCCCACAGGTTGAAGGATCTTTCTCTCAGAGGCCCCACGTGTTCGGTTTCGTGGCGCTCAACCAGTGCAAATGCAGGACACCCCTCATCCAGCACCTCGTCAAGCACGTCAAAACGGTTGGCGAACGAAGCAGCACCATCCAGGAGAATGAGCGGCTGGCGGTGCGCGCCGGAACGCAGGTAGTCACGGACTGAAAGCAGGTCCGGCGCCAGGAGCAGCACGGGAGACGCGTCGTATTGCCCCGGACTCAGACTGTACACCTCGCCATTCGTCCTTAGTGCCCCGCACTGAAACAATCGCAGCAGATCGAACGGGCCGACCGGGGCGTTCCTGCCTTCCGGCCGGTGTTGGACCGTTGCTTTGTGCAACACGCTTCGTGCGGCACCCACGCCGGTAATCAAGATCACAAAGGTGGTGAAAATGCTTCGATTACCCAGGGCTTCGATGCCCAGGAGGCCGTCCAGCGGGTCACGAGGAGGCATAGGAAGACGAGCCGGTGGGGAAGGGTTTCGGCGCGTCTGACAGGGCTGCAGGCGGAGGCGGTGCTGGTTCAGCAGGCCAATGCGGCTACCGTCACCCATCTCCAGCCAGAAGCCATCGCCTTCACCGAAGATGGTAGGCACACGACCTGCAGACAGGTAACGATACCGTCGGTCAGGGTTCCCGTCCAACAACACAATCTGGTCGCGTTGCAGAGGCGGCAGATCCGAGACTGCACGCGGAAAGTGGTGACGGAGCGCGGCAAGTGCCGTGCCAAATGCGACCCAGGGAGCTGCCCCGTGCAGCCGGGGCACGAGCATTGTCAGGCGCCGATGCGATTGGTCCGGCTCGCACAGTGCGGAACCCGCCGCGATCGCGATCCGAAGGAACGAAGGGAGCGGCTCCCCAACGTCACTGATCGAACCTGAGTACGTGTGAAGCAGGAAGGGATACCTGCTATCGACTGCATGAACCAATGCGTGATCTCCCCTCGCCGGACGTTGGGTCAGAAAGCAATTTCCAGATCTGCCCCGCCCGCCATCATTTCGTTGCCGCCGAACCCACTTGTTCCTGACGATTCCTGGCTGTATGCGGCGATATTGAGATTATAAGGTAAAAATTTCCTCTACTTACAGGAACAACAGCCCGCTACTGTTTATTTTGTTCTCGTTGTTTGTTGTTCTTTCGGCTTTTACCGGCCGGGGCGCGTCGCCGGTTTTCCCCACGTTTTCCCCAAGCGACGGCCGGAAGTACAGCCGCCCCAGGTGCCGCCGTCGTTCCGCAGCCGTCGCGAGTGGCAGGCCCACGCTCGTTTCCACCACAATCAGGCCGTGTCGAACGAGCGTTGCGATAGCGTTTGACACCGCGTCACTGCCCCGTCCCGTGCGCCGAACCAGTTGGCTGTGGCTGAGCCAGTCCCGCGTTTTGCTGCGTCCCTGCCGGTCGCGCCGCCCGATCGTCTGGCGCAGCACGATGAGGAGCACGCGCAGTTCCGTGTCCCTCAGCGTCGGCAGCACCTCGTCAAAAACCAGGTTGGGAACCGGGACCGCGCCGCTCTCGAATGGACCCAGTTCCGAAAGACTCGGGTCAGGAAGCATGGTCGCCTCCTTCCGGGCTGAGCGGGGGAACCGAAAGCCGCACCTCGCCTCCTTCCGCCAGGCGCTCAGCCGGCTGCACGGACTCGTCGGCGGCGATGGCGCGCTCCAGGCGAACGCGTGCCGGCGGCTCGTAGCGGTTCTCGATAGCGGCAAGGATCAGGCGGGCCGGGTTCTTGGCGTGACGGTGCCCCAGCCAGTCCAACTGCTCCTCGATGACCGCGAGCGGATGCTGCTGAATGATCTGCTCTACAAACTCGGTCGGCACGCCCAGCGCCCGCAGCCGTCGCCGTGCTGACCCTTCCGGCGTGTCCACGTCCTCTTCTTTGTGGTGACCCATCTGCTCGGCGATGATCCGCTCCACCTCGGCCCGGGGCCGTGCGTAGTTTTCTCGTGAATGCGCGATGATCGCGTCCCGGTGAGCAGCTACCCGCACCGGCTCAACAGCAACCGGTGGCTCCGCCGTTTCCTCTTCCTGTCGAGCGATCAGACCGGGTGCGGGCGCGTACACATCCAGCCCTAACTCGCGCTGGCGGCTATGCAGCAGCGGCTCGCCCTGCCACAGAAACGTTTGCAGCCGCAGCAGCCGCTCCCGCGCCGTGCTCTCGGACACGTTCAACGCCCCGGCCACTTCCGGCAAACTCGGCTCGATCCGGCCGTTGGCGGTAATGCAGGTGAGTACGGCAAGCAGGCTTTTCACTTCCTCACCAGGCAAGGAAGCCAGCAGCCCCGACGTGCGCAAATGCGGCGTAATGGCAACCACGGCTGCGGGAGTAAAGTGCCCATCCCGGCGCTCGTCCTGGCGTGTGTGCCGAATGACGAGCGGCGGCTCGGTCCTGGTTTGGCTACGAACTGACGGAACACGACGAGGCTTGAACATGGACGTCTCGTTAATGGATTCTTGGTTGACTTGCGGCATTCGCACGCGCGCACCGCTCGTTGCATCCGGTAAAGCGGGGTGCGTATGCTGCAAAACGGCCGCCGGTCTGGGGTCGGGGTACTTCCCGTTGCCCGGACACGGACGCGCGCCGGGGAAAGCCGCCTGTAGTTCCGCAATGGACAGGCGGCTTTTGTCGTCGTTAGGCGTTGAGGAAAACCGGCGCGAGAAGGCGCAGGAGCAGCACAACCGCGAGCAAGGCAAGCAGCACGAACACGGGTTCTTCGGCCGTTGAGCCTGTTGTGACGCGAAACCCGGCCGGCAGCAGATGGAGGCGCTTGGGGTTCGGGTACAGCAGTACGATCCCGTGCTTGGTACAGGCGTCCAGCGCCAGGTGACTGGCGTAGCCGAGCAGCAGGGCAAGTCCTGCGAGCGGCCCCACGAACACGGCGAGGGGCACGCCGACGAGCAGGCCAACAACACCCAATCCGAGCAGCGAGTGGAGCAGGCCGCGGTGCCCCAGCGTCCGGTTAAGGTGAACGGCGGGAACGGAGAAGGGCGTGATCGTAGTCCCCAGCAACTTCAGGTGCTTGAGGTGCGACTCGCTCGCGTCCAGGTCCGGCAGCAGCGACCCCAAAGCGGCAAGCAGCGCGCACAGACCCACCTCACCGGCGGCCAGGGTGTCGTGCGGCAGCAGCACCAGCGGCGCCAGACTAACCACCCCACCCATGAGGTGAGTGCGCCACGTCATGCCCCTTTTCGCTTACCTCGATTGGCAGAAGAGTTGATCACCGGGAACGTCGTGCAGACGTAGGTGAAGGACAGCGGCAACTGGAGCACGAGCGTGACTTTGGGTTCGGATTCGGCGGGCGTGCCCTGGCAGTTCGTTTGGTCCGTGCCTCCTCCTCCCGCCCCTTCTGCCCTGGGGCTTTTGCGGCGGCGCGCGTTTCCCGGGCAGGTCTGAACAAGCGTGTCAAAGTAAGCCGTGTCCAGAACCAGGTTTCCGCGAGGGTCTTCGGTTATGCCGATCCGGTGGGCGACGAGTGCGCGCAGCAGGACGGGTCCGTCCACCAACTGCACGGGCGCAAGCAGCACCTTCTCGCGTGCCAGCGTTGCCGCCTGTTCCTGGGCCACGTAGGAGAAGCCGCTGGTCGTGATCAGCAGCGCCTCGCTCGCCCCGGCCCGCAGGCACGCCCCGCGCAATTCGTCCACGCCGCGCTGATGCACGAGGAGGTCGGGACCGTACTGCTTGAGTTGCACGATCACGGTGCGGCGGGGTTTGGGTGCCGTCGCCCCCACGGCCACCAAGGCCGAAAAGCGGTCCGGAGTGAGCGCGACCAGGTCGTAGCCGCCTTCTTTGTTGCGGCCCTTCCAGTTGGTGCGCCCGGCCAACTCCACCTCGTCGTAGCCGACCAGTTTGAGCAGGTCGCTCATGCAGCGAGCAAAGGCGTGGAAGTTGAGGTTCAGGAGGCGGGCACGAAGCGCCTGCTGGAGTTCGAGCGAGCGCAGCACGTCCGCGTGCAGCGCCTCTCGTTCATCGACGGAAGCGGAAGCGATGGGAGATCCGGAAAGAAGGGTGTTCATCGGGAAGGGCTTAGGATAAGTGGAAGATACACAAAGTCGTTCGGTTGGCATAGCCTGAGCCACGCGTGTCGGGGTTACGGATTCGACGCTGCTTGTTCGGGGGCGGGAAACCGTGTCCAGTCGCCGGGCTTCTGGTTCTGGAAGGCGGGTTTGATCCGGCCCCAGCGATCGTACGCTTCGTCGGGCATGCAGCCATGGCAGCCGCAGAGCAGGCAACCCGAAGAAGTTGGGTACGTGCCGTCCGGTGAGAACAACTCACGTGGGTCCAGTGGTCGGTCCAGCGCTTTCTCCAATGCGGCCGTAATCCGCCGCACCAGGTCGAACGAAGGTCGGCTCTGGCCGTTCATCAGGCGGCTGATGGTCGAGCGTGATACCCCAACATCCCGAGCAAGGCGCGCCTGTGGCTCAAAGGCGTACCGGCTCGTATGCGCGAGCACGACATGCAGCCGGTTGGAGCTTTTGCGACTACTCTCCTGCGGCGGCGATGTCTTCCCCTGGACTTGCTGCATGTGTGCTCCTTTCCGGCCGCACCGTTGCGTACCGGTGGGGTCATTTGGTTTATGCTTGATTGGTAGGATCATCATTACCGAACAGGAACCGAACATCAAGCAGCGTTGCGCATAGGCACCGACACACCCAAATGGGTGCGTCCAAGCACGGGCGGAAAACCGTCGCCTCGAACCATCCCGGCCACGTCGGGGAAACGAATGCCCTTGCCTACGAGAGTTCGATTGGCGTCCCATATCCCGCTCCAAGTGGAACGAACGGCCTCCAAGTGCCGTTTTTTCGTACTCTGGGAGCCGGTTCCCGCGAGTTTGATTCGCCGGTACCGGGCCTCCAGCGCCGGGTACTCGTCTCGGACGCGCACCAGCAGAGGATGTGGCTCCAAGAGCAGGTTTCCGTCCTTCAGGACGAAGTTTGATCCCAGGTTCCGCGCCACGATCCGTTTGATCGAAGTGTCACCCGAACGCAGCCACATTCGCGCGTTTTTGCTGTACTCCACCGCGTTTGTGCAGGCGGTATGGGCGCTGCCCGGTTCGCTCGCGCAGGCCGCCGCTTCTTCCCTGAGGCGCTCGCGTTCCAGGACTAGGGCGGAGCGCCGTGTCGTGAACTCCTCGTCCGTGATCAGGTCGCGAAGGCGCATACCAACCAGGTTCTCAATCTGGTGCTCCGCGCTCTTCAGCGCCCGTTCCCGCTGCACCCGCACGGCCTCCCGCGCCTCGTGCTCCTGGGCGCTGCTCCGGGCGATGTCTTCCAGCGCCCAGTCGTAGAACTCGGGCAACAGGTCAGTGCGGGCGAGTTCGGCGTCGATCAGGGCTTCCAGCCGGTCTTCGCGCAGGCACCGGCGCGGGCAACCCCCTTTGCCCTGGCAGTGGTAATACGTGTAGGTGCGGCCCGACGGCTTTTTGACAACCGCGCCGGTCACCTGGCCGCCGCACACTCCGCAGCGAATCAGGCCCACGTACGGCAGGTCGCGCGACTGCGCCTTGAGACGAGTGGGTCCATGGACAGCCAGATCAAGCGCTCCCGCCTCGTCCACCGGTTCCTCGTTCCTCGCCTTCTGTGCTGCTGCCCCAGTAGCCGGGTCGGCGCGGCCGATGAGGGGCTGCGCCCGGTCAAACTCGTCGAGCGTTACCATTGACGGGTGAGCGCCCTTGTACAGGATGCCGTTGTGGACGAAGTAGCCGGCGTAGAACAGGCTGCCGAACATGCGGTACAGCGTGGTCTTGCCCACTGGCAGACCGCCTCGGCCGCTCCT
>Ga0136611_10001147_pt1 | contig 18252 bp, 16 predicted proteins | sample AntDrymUQ2232306_2_FD_106645 | JGI IMG/M metagenome (GOLD analysis project Ga0136611, IMG submission 106645) | Polar desert sand microbial communities from Dry Valleys, Antarctica - metaG UQ223 (23.06) | ecosystem: Environmental > Terrestrial > Soil > Desert | place: Antarctica: Dry Valley...
CGCTTCAACGTGCCGGTCAGCCGCGAAACCACGCCTGACGAACGCGCCCACACGATTTTCGACCGAACGCTGCTGCGCGCCGGCGAAACCTTGTCGATGAAGCATATTTTGCGAACCGAAACCGGCCAGGGCTTGGCCTTGCCCACTGCCGAAAAGGCGCCCGCAACACTCCTTGTCACCCACACCGGCAGCGGCCAACAGTACACCCAGCCGGTCGCCTGGCGCAAGACCGCCACCGGCGGCCTGAGCGCCGAAAACACCTTTGCGGTTCCAGCCGCCGCCAAGCTGGGCATCTACACCGTGCAGTTGAAGTCGCCGGCGGACAAAAGTGGCGGCCGCGACATCGGCACCGGCCAGTTTCGCGTCGAGGAGTTTCGCCTGCCGGTGCTGGAGGGACGGGTCACGCCCTCGGAAACGAAAGCGCTGGTCAATGCCAGGTCGGTCCCGGCCGATGTGCAGGTCAACTATGTGGCGGGCGGCGGCGCGGCGAACCTGCCGGTACGGGTATCCGCGCTGGTCCGGGGCAAAACCCTGAGCTTCGGCGACTACGAGGAGTTCAGCTTTTCGCCGCCCAAGCCGGCCAAGGGCGGCAAGCAGGCCGGCAACACCGAGGGCGAGGAAGAAGCCGCCGCAACGCAGGACCAGCGCGTCATTGCCGACAAATTGCCGCTGATGCTGGACAAAAACGGCGCCGGCAAGGTCACGATTGCCGATGTTCCCGCAGCCGGGCAGGCGCAGGAGCTGCTGCTCGAAGCAAGCTATGCCGACCCGAACGGCGAAGTGCAGACGCTGCGCAGCGTCAATACCCTCTGGCCGTCCAGCGTGATCGCCGGCATCAAGACCGAGGGCTGGGTTTCCAGCAGCCAGAAGATCAAATTCCAGACCTTGGCGCTGGATTTGAGCGGCAAACCCGCAGCCGGCGTGGCGCTCGACGTCAAGGCCGTCGCGCGCATCGTGACCACCAGCCGAAAGCGCATGGTCGGCGGCTTTTACACCTACGACAACAAGACCGAGATAAAAGACCTGGGCGGCGTTTGCAGCGGCAAAAGCGATTCGCGCGGCCTGCTGCTGTGCGACGCCAAACTCGGCGAGGCCGGCGAAGTCGAGCTGATCGTTACCGCCAGGGATTCGGACGGCAACCCGGTGCAAGCCGCCAGCTCGGTCTACGTCACGCGCCAGGGCGAACTCTGGTTCGGCGGCGAAAACCATGACCGGATGGACGTGCTGCCCGAGAAAAAAAGCTATCAGCCCGGCGAAACCGCCAAATTTCAGGTGCGCATGCCGTTCAGGTTCGCGACTGCGCTGGTGGCCGTCGAGCGCGAAGGCATCATCGAAACGCAGGTCGTCCAGCTCAACGGCCAGGATCCGACCATCAATTTAAAAGTCAAGGAAGGCTGGGGGCCGAATGTTTACGTCAGCGTGCTGGCGCTGCGCGGCCGCCTGCGCGACGTGCCGTGGTACAGCTTTTTCACCTGGGGCTTCAAGGCGCCTCGGGAATGGTTGACCTCGTTCTGGTACGAAGGCCGCGAATATGTGGCGCCGACAGCGCTGGTCGATTTGAGCAAGCCGGCTTTTCGGCTGGGGCTGGCGGAGATTCGCGTCGGAAACAGGGCGCACCAGCTCGACGTGAGCGTCAAGGCCGACAAGGAAAGCTATGCGGTGCGCAGCAAGGCCAGGGTGGCGATCCAGGTCAAACTGCCCAACGGCCAGCCGGCGGCCAAGAGCGAAGTCGCGCTGGCCGCAGTTGACCAGGCGCTGCTGGAGCTGATGCCCAACGCTTCCTGGAACCTGCTCGACGCCATGCTGCAGCGGCGCGCCTGGGGCGTGGAAACCTCGACCGCGCAGATGGAAATCATCGGCCGCAGGCATTTCGGCCGCAAGGCCGTGCCGGCGGGCGGCGGCGGCGGGCGCAGCGGCACGCGTGAGCTGCTCGACACGCTGCTGCTGTGGAACCCCAGGGTGCAGCTCGACGCCAATGGCCAGGCGACGGTCGATGTGCCGCTCAACGATGCGCTGACGACCTTCAGGATCGTCGCCGTCGCCGATGCGTCCACCGGTTTGTTCGGAACCGGCCAGACGAGCATCAAGGCGACGCAGGACTTGCAGATCATCAGCGGCCTGCCGCCGCTGGTGCGTGAAGGCGACGAGTTCCGCGCGCAGATCACGCTTCGCAACACCACGAAGGCGGCGATGAAGGTCGAGGCCGGCGCGCGCGCGACGCTGCTGGAACTCAAGTCGCAACTCGTCGATATTCCAGCCGGCGAAGCGCGTGAAGTTGTGTGGAACGTCTCCGCTCCGGCGCAACTCGGGCTCACCCGCGCCGAAGCCATGGTCTGGGAAATTGACGCCAAAGACACTCTTCAAGGAGCGCGCGACAGCCTCAAGTCGCGTCAGCGCCTTATTCCCGCCGTTCCGCTGACGGTGCAGCAGGCCACGCTGGTACAGCTCGATGGCAGCTTCAGCCTGGACGTCAGCCCGCCCGCCGACGCCCTGCCCGGCCGGGGCGGCCTGAAGCTGTCGCTGCAGCCCAGGCTGGCCGAAGGCCTGGACGGCGTTCGCGACTGGTTCGCCGCTTATCCCTTCGCCTGCCTGGAGCAAAAAGCCAGCAAGGCGATCGGCCTGCGCGACGGCAAGCTCTGGCAATCGGTGATGGGCCAGATTCCGGGCTATCTCGACAGCGACGGCCTGGCGAATTATTTCCCACCGCGTGATGGCGAAGCAGCGCGAGGAAGCGACACGCTCACGGCCTACCTGCTCGCCGCTAGCCACGAGGCGGCCGGCATCAACCCGGCGTTTGCCTTGCCCGATGAGGTTCGCGCGACGATGGAGCGCGGCTTGACAGCGTTTGTCGAAGGCCGCATCCAGCGCGACTTCTGGAGCCCGAGAGCTGGAAGCGATGGAGACCTCGACGTTCGCAAGCTGGCGGCGATCGAAGCCTTGTCGCGTTATGGCAAGGCGAGCGGCCGCATGCTCGGCAGCATCACGATCGCGCCGAATCAGTGGCCGACCAGCGCGGTGATCGACTGGCTGAATATCCTCAAGCGCGTCACCGATGTTCCGCGGCGCGACGAGCGTTTGCTCGAAGCCGGCCAAATCCTCAAGTCGCGCCTGTCGTACCAGGGAACGAAGCTGATTTTCAGCACCGAAAAAGACGACTACTGGTGGTGGCTGATGATCAATGGCGACGTCAACACCGCGCGCCTGCTGCTCGCCGTGATCGACGACCCGGCGTGGAAGGACGACCTGTCGCGCCTGGCGAATGGTTTTATCGCGCGCCAGCAAAAAGGCGCCTGGCACACCACCACGGCCAATCTGTGGGGCGGTTTGGCTTTGGACAGGTTCTCGGCGAAGTTCGAAGCCGCGCCGGTGGCGGGCGTGACGACAGCGGCGCTGGCCTCGACAAGCGCAAGCGTTGACTGGAGCAAGGTGGTTCGCGCAAAGGCGACTGACGCTGGCGGTGTGTCGAATCCAACCCTGTTCGGCGCTTCCGCCTCGCCCGGCAACCTGACAGGCAACAGCATGTTTTTGCCATGGGCCAAAGCCGCGAAAGAATCGCTGACGGTGACGCACCAGGGCAGTGGCAAACCGTGGCTGACGCTGCAGTCGATCGCCGCCGTGCCGCTCAACGAGGCCTTCAACGCCGGCTACCAGATCAAGAAATCGATCCAGCCCGTCGAGCAGGCCGTCAAGGGCGCCTATACGCGCGGCGACGTGGTCCGCGTCACGCTAGAAGTCAACGCCTCGGCCGACATGACCTGGGTGGTCATTACCGACCCGATTCCCGGCGGCGCGACGATTCTGGGCAATAGCCTGGGGCGCGACTCGCAAATCGCCACGGCCGGTGAGAAAAAAACCGGCGCAGGCTGGTCGGCATTCGAAGAGCGCAGTTTTGAAGCCTTCCGCAGCTATTACGAGTATTTGCCCAAGGGCGTGGTGAAAGTGCAATACACGGTGCGGCTCAACAATGTCGGCGATTTTGCGCTGCCGCCCAGCCGGGTCGAAGCGATGTATGCGCCTGAGATGTATGGCGAGGCGCCGAATGCGCGGGTGAAGGTCGAGGCGGTGAAGTGATCGCTGACAGTATGGAGTCTCGATTCCATCAAGCCGCTTTTTAGGTGCATATCGATGTGCAAGGACGAATAAGGGCAGACTACTCCGCCGCCCTCTGTGCGCTCCAGTAGGCCAAGATCCGCCAAGATAACCACATCCTCATGCACGCGCTTTACATCGCGCCCAACTGCACGGGCTAGTTCACGCACCGAAAGGTCACCCTTGCCTTGCGCGGCACGGACGATCTCCCAGCGCTTCTCGGAAAGTTGCCCGAAGAAGTGGCCAGGGCTTTCGAAGTTAAGCACCTCACCTTGGTAGGTATCTGCTTTGGCCACTTGCCCAACGGCGCGTAAAGCACCCTTCCAGTCAGGCTGCAGTGTGATGGTGAGACAACGCTCTGTCATGATGTTCTCCTGGCAGCAACTGCTGCAATAAAGTCTTCAATCAACTGCTCCACGCCCGTGAAGGTGTAGGGCACTTCTTTGCCATCGACGTGACAGTGATCGCCCTTGCCGCGCTCATTGTCAAAGCCGACCACGCGCACGCCGTCCACCCCATAAACCGCCCTGTACTTGTAGCCATGCTCGGTAGGTGGCACGGGGGCGGGCACCTTCCAAACCACCAGTTCCAATATTGCGCCTTCTGGCGTTACTCAAACGACAGAACTAACCGTTTACCCAGCACACGGGCCGCACGGTCAAGCTGTTTGAGGCTCGGCCAGTGGCGCGGGTCTTCGAGACGCTGGGCCGCTGCCCAGGATGTCTCCAGCGCTCTCGCCAGGTCAGCCAGTGGGCGGTCACCACGGGCAGTACGCAGCAACATGGCCGACTGCACTCCCGCGCTAGGCGATGCAAGCAGGTGCTTTTTTGCGGGCGATGGCATGGGAATGGCCTCGCCTTGCTCAAGACGGTACGCAATGATTCCGGTTAGCACCTCAGCGGCGTTGAACGCGGCTTCTTCCAAAGTTTCGCCTTCGGTAAAGGCTTCTTCAAAGTCCACAAACTGGACCAGAAAGCTCCCGTTGGTTTGCAGTTTGGTGGTGTAAGGGTAGGACAGGTTCATTTCAGTTTCACTCCAGTTTGCCTCTGTATGGCCGACAGCAGGCCCTCGCCCAAGTCTTTGGTGCCATGCACAGGAACTGGCGCTGAACGCGCACCGCCGGGTTTGGAAAAAATATGGTGGCTTCCTTCGATGCGAGCCACAGACCACCCAGCAGCCTTCAGTTTGGCAATGACCTGCTTCGCGTTCATGCTGCAATTATATACCAAAAAAGATACATCTATACGGTATTGTGGAGCGCGCCGTTAAACCCGGTTCCGCATTTTTTAACAATCTACGATAGGACTTTATTCGTTGGGATAGAGCTTTATTTGTTGGCAACGCCTGAGGGCAAAGGCCGAAATCACATAGTTGGTTGGGCTACTACCCCCTTCACTGTCAAGCAGTAGCGGGGGTGCCGCGCGACGGCGCGGGGGAAAACTTACCCGCTGCGCATTAGAAAAGTCGTATTTATCCTGCATGGTGTTCACCATTTAGTTACCGGGTCGTTGTTTACTACAAATGGGTTGCCGGACGATGTTGACCTTTGATGCCAAAGCGGCACGTTTGGGCGGTGTGGAGCTTGTCTGCAGCGCCTAAGGGGGTTCATCAAGTGCACGGAGTTTGATGCTATTTTAATAGCATCTGACACTCGTCCATATTGCGCTAAAGCCATATTTGGCTATAAAACTTCGGCAGACTATATGATGAAGTCACTGCCTTAAAAAGGGACACCTTATGCCAACCGCCGCCCCGTCGAAATCCGAACGAATTGACGTTCGCGCCAGCATGCCAGTGAAGCAGCTGCTGCAGAAAGCGGCGCAGGCCGCACACAAGAATGTCAGCGAATTCCTGCTCGATGCCGGGATTGTTGCCGCCAATCAAACCCTTGCCGACCGTTTGCGCTTTGAACTGCCGCCTGAGCAATGGGCGGCTTTTCAGGCTGCGCTGGATCAGCCGGTCAGCGCAAAACCCAAGCTCAAGAAACTCCTCAATGAACCGGGGCTGCTGGGTTGAATGCAAAGAACTACCAGCCGGTCCGCAAGCTGGCAGCGGCTGACTCAACGGAGAGTTTTGAGTGTGGGCAGCCCGCATTGAACCAGTTTTTGCAACGCTTTGCGCTGATCAATCAAAAATCGAACAGTGCTCAAACGTATGTCTGCTGCCAGGCGGGCGCGGTGGTGGGCTACTACAGCCTTGCCGTGGGCAGTGTGGAGCCAGCAGCAGCAGCCCCCAGAGTCGCGAAGGGGATGCCGCAACACCCGGTGCCCGTGATGATTCTGGCAAGACTGGCCGTTGACAACCAGCATCAACGCGTGGGCATGGGCAAGGCCTTGCTCAAGGATGCCTTGAAGCGAACAGCGCAAGCGGCGGACATCGCGGGGATTCGTGCCTTGCTGGTTCACGCCAAGGATGAGCCGGCAAGGCAGTGGTACCTCAACTGGGAGTTTGAACCCAGCCCACGGACTCATTCCATTTATTTTTGTTGATAAAGGACTTGAAGGCGGTCATCGCTTGATGCCCAACAGCGCACCAGCCATGTATGCACGATTCATCATTGCTATGCTTTTAATAGCTGCTTGCGCTCGCTCCGCTTGCGCAAACAGCACATTTGACCAGGTAAAAAGCGATTTCAGACCGTCCGACACCTTGATCCTCGCCCGCGACGGCGAAGTCCTCCAGCGCGTGCGCCTAGATGCCACCGTGCGGCGCGGCCAGTGGGTGGCGCTGGCCGACATCTCCCCTGCCCTGCGAACGGCGCTGGTGCTCAGCGAAGACAAGCGCTTTTACGAGCATAGCGGGGTGGACTGGCGCGCCGTCTCCAGCGCGGCCTGGGGCAATTTATGGAACACGAAAACGCGCGGCGCATCGACGCTCAGCATGCAGCTGGCCGGCCTGCTCGACGACGACTGGCGCGCGGCCTCGGGTGGGCGCAGCATCACGCAGAAAATCGGCCAGACCGTTTGGGCGCAGGTGCTGGAATCGCGCTGGCGCAAGGACCAGATACTGGAGGCTTACCTGAATCTGGTGCCGTTTCGCGGCGAGCTGGTCGGCATCGACGCGCTCAGCCGCACGCTGTTCGGCAAGGCGGCGCATGGGCTGGACGAACATGAAGCCGCCGTCGCCGCTGCGCTGGTGCGGGCGCCCAATGCGGGTGCTGCTGTGGTGAGCCGGCGCGCCTGCGGCGTGCTGAGGCTGATGCGCGCTGGGGTGGAAAACGTCGATTGCGACTGGCTGGATTTGTTTGCCGCAGCGGCATTGCAACGCAGGGCTTTTGAGGCGAGCGAGGGGGTTGCGCCGCATCTGGCGCGGCTGCTTGTTGCGCAAATGCGGAGGCAGCCCTCACCCCTGCCCTCTCCCGCCAGCGGGAGAGGGAGCAAGAGCAGCGGCCATGAGGGAAGCCTTCACACTTCCCTGCGCGCCCCGCTCCAGCGCTTCGCGGTGCAAACCCTGCGGCAACAGCTGCGCGAACTGCGCGGACGCCATGTCGAGGACGGCGCCGTCGTCGTGCTCGACAACGCCAGCGGCGAGGTGCTCGCGTGGGTCGGTTCGTCGGGCGACCTCAGCATGGCCGCCGACGTGGATGCCGTGCTCGCACTGCGCCAGCCTGGCTCGACGCTCAAGCCCTTTCTGTATGCGCAGGCGATTGCCGAGCGGCGCATCACGGCGGCATCGCTGCTGGACGATTCGCCTGCGCAGCTTGCCACCGCAGGCGGGCTTTATATTCCGCAGAACTACGACCATCGGTTCAAGGGAACGGTGTCTGTGCGCACCGCCCTGGGCGCATCGCTCAATGTGCCGGCCGTTCGAACGCTGGTGATGGTGTCGCCCGATGCGTTTCACCGGCAGCTGCGGGCGTTCGGCCTGCCGCTGAAGGAGTCAGGCGACTATTACGGCTACAGCCTGGCGCTGGGCAGCGCCGAGGTGTCGCTGCTGGCGTTGACGAATGCGTATCGGGCGCTGGGGAATGGCGGGCGCTTGGGCGCGGTGAAGTTCGGGGAGCCCTCACCCCTGCCCTCTCCCAGAGGGAGAGGGGGTAAACCCGGCGAGATTCATTTAGACACAGCTTCCCCGACTGGCTCCCTCTCCCCCTGGGAGAGGGCTGGGGTGAGGGCGGCTGTTGACCCGCGCGCAGCCTTCATCGTCACCGACATCCTCGCCGATTCGCTGGCGCGCATGCGCACCTTCGGCACCGACAGCATCCTGGCGACGCGCTTTTGGACCGCGGTGAAAACCGGCACCAGCAAGGACATGCGCGACAACTGGGCGGTCGGCTTTTCGCAGCGCTACAGCGTCGGCGTCTGGGTCGGCAACGCCGGCGGCGAGCCGATGTGGGACGTCAGCGGCACCAGCGGCGCGGCGCCGGTCTGGGCCGCGCTGATGAACTTCCTGCACCAGGCCGAGCCCAGCCGCGCGCCGACACCGCCCGCCGGCCTGGTGCGGGTTCGCACCGAGTTCGCCAACCAACTCGAAGCCGCACGCGACGAATGGTTCATCGACGGCACCGAACAAAACCTGTTTGCTATGAATTCAGAAGCTGTCAGCGCACGTCCTGCAAGCGCTACAGGCATTAAAACCTTGCAAAAATCGCCTGCGGATGGCGCCAGCCCGGCACGCATCACCGCACCCGCTTCCGGCACCATCATTGCGCTCGACCCGGACATTCCGCCGAACCGCCAGCGCGTGAGCTTCAGCGCCGAAGGCCGAAACACGCGCTGGCTGATGGACGGCAAGGAGTTCGCGCGCGGCGGCCAGGCGCAATGGCTACCGTGGCCGGGCCGGCATGTGGTGCAGCTTGCCGATGTACGCGGCGCGGTGCTCGATGAAATCCGCCTTGAGGTTCGCGGCGCGGGACTCAAACCTTCTTCCCAGGCGAAGCGCTGACGCGCCGGCTGCGCATAATCGGTGGATGAACGAGCAGCATGACCTCGCGACTTTGCGCGTCATCGTTAGCGCCGCCGGCTTTCTAAACTGGCATGAACATAAAACAATAGCCGGCAGCCGGCCAGGAGGCAGCATTGAAGATCACCCGAGTCAGCGCCACGCCGCTTAACCTGCCGGTATCGGTCAGCATTTCGGGACGCGCGAAAACCACGTCGCTCTCGGTCTGCCTGGTCGATATCGAAACCGACAGCGGCATCACCGGCACCGGCATGACGGCCATCACTGAGGAAGAGGTGATCGCCGCCATCATCGACAACATCGCAGCCTATGCGCTCATAGGTGATGACCCGCTTTGCCACGAGCGCATCTGGGAAAAGCTTTACTGGCTGCTCACGCCCCGCGGGCAGTCGGGTTACGCCAGCCACGCCATTGCCGCGCTCGACCTGGCGCTGTGGGACATCAAAGGCAAGGCGCTAGGCCAGCCGTGCTGGAAGCTGCTGGGTGGCGCAAGAACGCAGGTGCCGGTTTACGCCACCTTCGGCTTCGCGTTTTTTGATCGCGACGAGCTTGCTGAGGCCGCCAGCAACTGGGTGGCGCGCGGCTTTCGGCGCCTGAAGATGACGGTCGGCCACCACGGCCTGCAACGGCGCGATGAGCCGCGGCCCCTTTCAGAAGTCATTGCGGAAGATGTGCGGCGCATACGCGCGGTGCGCGAGGCCGTCGGTCCCGACGTCGAACTCTACATCGACGCGAACTGCAGCCTCGACTACTTTCATGCAGTGTCGCTGGCCCAGCGCATAGAACCCTGCGGGATCACTTTTTTCGAAGAGCCGGTGTCGCAAAACGATATTCCCAACCTCGTCAAGCTTCGAAACAAGACCTCGATCCCGCTGGCCGCTGGCCAGAACGAAGGCCTTGCCAGCCGCTTTCGCGACTTGCTGGTAGCGCAGGCGGTGGATGTCGTGCAGCCAAATGCCTGCATCACCGGCGGCTTCACCCAGTGCGGCCGCATCGCCGGCATGGCAGCCGCCTTCAATACCCGTTTTGCCAATGGCGGCGCCTGGCCGCACCACAACATGCACCTGCATGCCGGGCTGGCAAACGGCTCGCTGGTCGAATACCACTCGGTCGCTGTGGATTGCTGCAAGCTGGTGTTCGACGGGCTGCCTGAGCCGTCCGGCGGCTGGCTCGAATTGCCCGAGCTGCCAGGACTGGGCTTTGAGCCCAACCGCGAACGCATTCGCGAACTGGCCAAGCGCCCCGGCTCGCGCGGCGCAGGCAAAGCTTGACGCCTGAAAATTACCACGGAGGCAACATGAACGAGCGACTTCATCCCGATACCCGGAGCGGCGCACGGCGCCGCCTGCTTGGCCTGGTGGCCCTGGCAGGCCTTGCGGCCGGCGCGGGCATCTCACCGCACGTCCAGGCGCAGGCCTACCCGAGCAAGCCGATACGCCTGCTGGTCGGCTACTCGGCGGGCGGCGGCGTGGACGCCATGGCAAGGCTGTTGGCGCCCCGGCTTTCAACCCTGCTGGGCCAGCAGGTCATCGTTGACAATCGCGCGGGCGCGGCCGGGCTGATTGCCGGCGACGCCGCGGCCAAGGCGGCGGCCGACGGCTACACCCTGATGCTGGCCGACAGCTCGCTGCTGATTGCCCAGCACATGCAGCCGCGCATGAGTTTTGACCCGCTCAAAAGCTTTGTGCCGGTCGCCGCGGTTTTCACACTGCCGCTGGTCATCGTTGCCGGCAATGAGGTGCCCGCACGCACGCCCCGGGAATTGGTGGCGCTGCTCAAGGCCGCGCCTGGCAAGTATTCCTTTGCCACATCGGGCGTGGGCACCGTGCAGCACCTGGGGTTTGAAATGATGAAGGGCCTGACCCACGCCTTCGTCGTGCACATTCCCTACCGCGGCGCATCCCAGATCGTTCCCGACGTGATCAGTGGCCAGGTGCCGATCGGCGTGGTCAGCGCCACCGCTGCGATGGCGCAGGCGAAAGCCGGCAAGCTGCGCGCCATCGCGGTGATGAGCCCGGTCAAGCTTGCGGGCGCCGAAGACGTTGCGCCGCTGTCGGACGCCCTGCCCGGCTTCGACGCGGCGCCGCGGCTGTTTGTCTTGGCCCCGGCCGGCACGCCCGCCGCGACGGTGGAAAAGCTCAGTGAGGCGATTCGCACCGTCATGACCGCGCCCGACATGGCGCAGGCCGCCGCGCAGCAAGGTGCGGTGCCCGCGTTCATGGCGTCGGCGCCCTTGGCCACGGACATCGTTCGCGAGTCCGCCGCCTGGGGCAAGGTCATCAGGGAGCAGAAAATCTCGGGGCAGTGACGGCGGGCCGCACGGCAGGGCGCCCCGGCCGTCGCGCCGGGTTGCCGCAGGGCCGCGGCAATGGTGATAAAAATTCATCTCCCCGACCCGTTTCAAAATACTTTCAGGCCGGCGCCCGGCGGTCGGCGATACCATGGCTGATCAACAAAGCCAGAGGAGACTTTGCGTCATGACCGTCATCACCAACATCGAAGACCTGCGCGTTCTGGCGCAACACCGCGTTCCGCGCATGTTCTACGACTATGCCGATTCGGGCTCCTGGACCGAAGGCACCTACCGCGCCAACGAGGCCGATTTCCAGACCATCAAGCTGCGCCAGCGCGTTGCGGTGAACATGGAAAACCGCACCACGGCGACGACCATGATCGGCCAGCAAGTCGCCATGCCGGTGGCGATCGCGCCGACCGGCCTGACCGGCATGCAGCATGCCGACGGCGAAATCCTGGGCGCGCTGGCGGCGAAAAAGTTCGGCATTCCGTTCACGCTTTCGACCATGAGCATCTGCTCGATCGAAGATGTCTCCCAGGGAACGGGCGGCCACCCGTTCTGGTTCCAGCTCTACTGGATGCGCGACCGCGACTTCATGGGCCGGCTGATGGACCGCGCCAAGGCCGCGGGCTGCCCGGCGCTGGTGCTGACGCTCGACCTTCAGGTGCTCGGGCAGCGCCACAAGGATCTGAAAAACGGCATGACCGCGCCGCCCAAGCCGACGATCGCCAACATCATCAACCTGATGACCAAGCCGCGCTGGTGCCTCGGCATGGCCGGCACGCGACGCCGCGGCTTCGGCAACCTGATCGGCCATGCCAAAGGGGTCAGCGACATGACTTCGCTGTCGTCCTGGACCAAGGAGCAGTTCGATCCCAAGCTCGACTGGAACGATGTGGAATGGGTGAAAAACCGCTGGGGCGGCAAGCTGATCGTCAAGGGCATCATGGACGCCGAGGACGCGCGCCTGGCGGCCCAGAGCGGCGCCGATGCGCTGGTCGTCTCGAACCACGGCGGGCGCCAGCTCGACGGCGCGCCGTCGAGCATCGAGGCGCTGCCGGAAATCGTCGCCGAAGTCGGCTCGAAGATTGAGGTTCACATGGACGGCGGCATTCGCTCGGGCCAGGACGTGCTGAAAGCGGTGGCGCTCGGCGCGAAGGGCACCTACATCGGCCGCGCGTTCCTATACGCCCTGGGCGCCATGGGCGAAGCCGGCGTGACCAAGGCGCTGGAAATCATCCACAAGGAACTCGACATCACCATGGCGTTTTGCGGTCATACCGACATCAATACCGTCGATAAGAATATTTTGCTGCGAAAGGCTTGGTGACATGCGCCGCCCGGCCTGCCGGGCTCAAGCGTGGCCGGCGCTTTGCCACGGATCGTAGGTGCTGAAATTCCACAGGTGGCCCTCCGGGTCGAAGCAGCTGAAGCCCCGGCCGCCGTAATCCTCATCCTTGATTTCCATGGCGATTCTGGCGCCGGCCGCCTTCGCGCTGGCATACACCGCATCGGCGTCGTTCACGACCATATAAGACGATTGGGTTTGCCCGCCGCCGATCTCGTCGGGTTGCTTCATCAGGCGGCCGAACTCGTTGTTGTCATCCTGGCGCACCGATCCGAGCATGACCATTCCGTTGCCGAAACTCAGTTGTGCGTGCGCAATCGTCCCGTCGTCATTCGGCACGACCAGGTGCTTTTCTAAGCCGAAGGCGCCGCACAGCCATTCAATCGCCGCCGGCGCATCGCGGTAGCGCAGGCAGGGGATCACGGCGGCCTGAGTGTTTTTTGGAAATCTGGACATGCTGGACTCCTTGGTGGAACATAAAGGAAATCGCAACCCTATGTCCAGAGATTTTTGCTGTCAAATGCTTCGACGAGTCCCAGCCATTAGTCGGAATCCAGCATCAGTTCAAAGCCGCCGAAAAACATCCGCTTGCCGTCGAAAGGCATGCCCGCGTCGGGCTGCATGCGCGGGTCTTTCATCACCTTGGCATTGCCCTCGTCGCGCACGGCTTTAGATGGCCACACGATCCAGGAGAAAACGACGTTTTCGCCGGGCTCGGCTTTCACGGCCAACTTGAAGCCGGTGACCTTGGCGTCGGGCAAATCGTCGCCCCAGCATTCCACGACGCGCGTTGCGCCGAACTCCTTGAAGATCGCCGCGGCTTTCACAGCCATTTCGCGATAGGCCTCTTTTTTGGCCGAGGGAACGGGAATGACGAATCCGTCGATATAGCTCATGGATTTTCTCCCTCTACAGAGGTTGGGATTGATCGGATTTGCAGCGTACGCCAGGCGCGGCCGCATGGCTGTAGGAATTTACCGTGCCATGTTCTGCTCTCACAGCCCCGTCGTCCGGATCCAAATTTCGAGTGCCAAATCGGCATCTGACGCAATCAGGGCAAGCGCAAGCAGCTATCAACTTAATAGCAAGCGGTTTGCTGTGCCGCTCTTGCATCCCGACGAGCGGATCAGGCCGCAATCCTGGGCTGCGCCGTTGCCTGAGCCTTGATCTGTGAATCGGCCAGGCTGCGCAGGTGGCGGCGCAGGCGCACCACGCCCATGTCGTGCGCGTATAAAGTTTCGTGCTGGCTCGCGTCGGGCTCCATCTGCTCGAGCATGACCCGGTCCTGCTCCAGCACGGTCCAATGGCGGGCTTCGAGCCGGTTGCGGTATAGAAAGCGCCAAACGTCCCGCTGCCAGCCCGAGACCTTGCGGCAGCGCCAGAAAAAGACGGCAGTGGTGTTGCCGTCGATCGGCGTCACGCAGCCGATGATGGCGAAGTTGCCGCCGGGGCCGCCGGTTTTTGGGTAGGGAATCTCCAGGCGCAGCCACTGGATGCCGGTACTGGCCCATTCGGTCCAGTCGAAATTAACGCCGCGCTGGCCTGTTTTTTCAAAGACAAAGCCGGTGTCGGTGGCGCGAATCTGAAATTTCGCGGTGCTCTCGCCTTCGGCCATCGAGTGCGACTGCTTGTGCAGGAAGGTGCCGTGCATCGGGTCCATCACGTTGTCGAGCGCATAGCGGTAGTCGCCCCTCCATTCGGCATAGCAGAGGAAATTCGAGTACTCAGGCGACGTCAGCTCGTCGGGCATGTTCAGCGGCAGAGCGGTGTCGATGTTGAAGTCGCTGTTGTACAAAAAGATGGTGCCGAAGGCTTCCCGCACATGAAAAGACAGCGCCGCACGCGCGCCTTCGAGTTTGCATCCGGGACTGCCAGGAACTTTGGTCACCACCCCGTCGCAACGCACTTCAACGCCATGGTAGGGGCACGCCAGCCTGTCGCCGAGCACGACACCCTGCGAAAGTGGCGCGCCGCGGTGCGGGCAGCGGTCCTGCAGCGCATGCACAGCACCGGCAGCGTCGCGCCACAAGGCAATTTTCTTGCCGAGGCGGCGCAGCGATATCGGGCGCTCGGCGACAAAATGCGACGGGCAGACCGCATACCAGAGGTTTTTCAGGCCATCGCGCAGCAGCGCGTCCACCGGGTCTTCAGCAACAGTAACTGTGTTCATGGTCAATCTCCTCAGTCGCCCAGCCGGGCCATCAGGTTTTGCAGGTTCTGTTCGGTCCAGGGTTGGCCGTTCTCGCTCGACGGCCCGGTTTCGTTAAGGCTGGCGACCAGTTCGGGCAGCGTGTGCGCGCCCTGCCCAAAAGCGCGCTCGATCGCGTCGCCGAGCAGGTCTTCAAAAGTTGTAGGCGCACGCCGGCGCGCCTGGTGCGGTTCGAGGTAGCAGTCGGTTTGCATCGGGTTCCCCATTCTTTGCAAGTTAATCGGCCTGAATATTCAGCTCTTTGATGACCTTGTCGAATCGGGCGAGATCGCCTGCATTGGACTGCGCGAGCCGCGCCGGCTCTCCACCGGCCGGAAGGGCGCCGAAGACAGCCATTTTGGCCACCACGTCGGGCATCCTGAGAATCTCATTGAGCTGGGTGTTGAGCGTTCTGACGATATCGGCAGGCAGGCCCCTGGGGCCGAACAGCCCCTGCCACGCGCCGACGTTTACTTCCCTGTAGCCCAGCTCGGCCAGAGTCGGCACATTCGGCGCCAGCGAAGAGCGCTGCGGGTCGGCCACGGCAAGTGCAACCACCTTGCCGCTGGCGATGTGCGGCGCCACCGGGCCGTAGGTAATGAAAGTCACCGGCACGTGGCCACCCAGCAGGTCGTTGACTGCTGGCGCGACGCCGCGATAGGGAACATGCGCCAATCTGGAGCCGGCAGACTTGTTGAACATCTCGCCCAGAATGTGCATCGGCGAGCCGCTGCCGGGGCTGGCAAACGACATCGGTTTGGTCATCGACTGGCTGATCATTTCCTTCACATCCTTGATGCCGGCACCGGTGCTGGCCGCGATGAACAGCGGCTGGATACTGGTCTGCACGATGGGCGTGAAGCCGCCCAGTACGTCGTAGCTGGTGCTGGTGCCGGTCTTAAGCACCAGCTGCGCGATGGAAAACGTGCTGGGTGCGAGCAGCAGCGTGTAGCCGTCGGCTGGCGCCTTGGCCACATAAGAACTGCCGATGGTGCCGCTGGCACCGGGGCGGTTGTCGACAAGCACCGGCTGGCCCAGGCGGGCCTGCAGCTTTTCGGCATACAGTCGCGCCATCGCGTCGGTGTCGCCGCCGGCCGGATAGGCAACGACGATGGTGATCGGCTTGCCGGGCCAGGCCTGCGCCAAGGCGCTTCCGGTGGACAGGGCGGCAAGCGCCGCGCCCATGCAGGTGGCCATGGCGAAGGCCCGACGGCGTGTGAATTTCATGGTGATCTCCTGAAACTTCTGACAAAACCCGGCATCGCCGGAACGGATAAAAAACCTCTGAACGCGTCGGGACGGGTCATTGGGCCTCGATCTTTCTATTTTTAATGATGGGCGCCCAGGTTGCGGTTTCCTTGCGGATCAGTTCGCCGAATGCCGGGCCGGTCTTGATCCAGACCGACAGGCCCTGCTTTTCCAGTTGGGCTTTCATCGCCGGCGCATTGAAGATTTGCGTGATGTCGCGCGCCAGTTGGGCCAGTACGGGCGCCGGCGTTTGCCTTGGCGCCAGCACGCCATACCAGGAAGTGACCTCCACGCCCGGCACGCCGGCCTCGGCCAGCGTCGGCACGTCGGGAAGCGCCGCAGCGCGTGCCGGGTCGGTCACCGCCAGCGCGCGGAGCTTGCCGGACTGAATGTGGGGCAGCAGCGCTGGCAGGTTGCCGAGGATCATCGGCACCGTGCCGCCCAGCACGTCGTTGAGCCCCGGCGCCGTGCCCTTGTAGGCGACATGCAGGATGTCGGCGCCGCTTTGCTGCCTGAACAGCTCGCCCGCCAGGTGCAGGCCGCTACCGACACCGGGCGAGGCATAGCTGACCGAATTCGGCTTGGCCTTCGACAAAGCCACGAGCTCCGCCACGTTCATGGCGAGCACCGACGGATTGACGGCCAGCACGTTCGGCGCTTTGGCAAGCGACGCGACCGGTGCGAAGTCAGCTTCGACGCTGTAGCCGAGCTTGGGCATCAGGGTCGGGTTGATGGTGAGGTTGCCGGCGGGCACCACCAGCAGCGTGTGGCCCGTCGGCGCCGAGCGCTTGACCAGTTCGATGCCGATGTTGCCATTGGCGCCGGTGCGGTTGTCGACCACCGCGCTTTGCTGATAGCGCTCGGCAAGACCTGCCGACAGGATGCGCGCCAGCGTGTCGATCGGCCCGCCGGGCGGGAACGGCGCCACGATGGTAAAGGGCCTGGCGGCCAACTGGGCTTCAGCAGACTGGCCCTGGGCGGAAGCCGTCAGCGTCATGGTTGCCCAGGCCAGGGCAAGGAAGATTTTCAGTTTCATGCGCATGCCTTGCTTTCGTCGGGAAGGGCAGCCTCGCGCTCAGGCCGAAGCCACCGGATACGGGCTGGTATCGGCGTGGCGCATCATGGCCCGTGCCAGCGCCAGCGTCAGCTCACCACGAAGGGCGTCCGCCTGCGGTTCGCTCCAGAGATTTCGCAGCTCCAGGGGGTCCTCCGCCAGGTCGTACAGCTCGCCCCATGGTTCGTCGGCATGCAGCGTCAGCCGGTGGCGCGGCGTCAAAAGGCTGCGCATGCGCACACGCCGCGGCAAGCCGAAGTCGCGCCGCTGGCCTTCCTCCTCGATCAGCAGATGTGGCCGGACCGCAGCCCCGGTACCTTGGCTGATGGGAAGCAGCGACAGCCCCTGCATGCCATTTGCCGGCTCCAGGCCCGCGCGGTCGAGCACGCTGGTGCCGATGTCGATGGTTTGCGCCAGCGCCGGGCTTCGCCGGAAAGCGCGCCGCCCTGCGGTGTCGCGCCAGATAAAAGGCACCCGGGTCAGGGCGCGGTAGTGCAGGCCTCCCTTGAGCATGAGTCCGTGGTCGGCCATCAGGTCGCCATGGTCGCTGGTGAACATCATGACGGTGTCGTCGTCCAGGCCGAGCCGGCGCAGCGCCGTGTGAACGCGGCCGACGGCGTCGTCGACAAATGCGATGTTGTTGTAGTTCAGCGCCAGTGCCTCGCGGGCCTCCTGAGCGGTGCAGGCGAATGCCCCATAGCCCGACTTGCGGGCGGTGCCCGCGGCGGCGGCTTCGCGCAACGCCCGCAAGGGCGGCGGCGGGTCCGGCGGCACGGCGCCGAAGCTCGCGGGCAAGTACATGTCGCCCGGCCGGTACAAGTCCCAGTAGCGCCCGGGCGGCGTGAACGGATGGTGCGGATCGGGAAATGAACACTGCAGGAAGAAAGGCTGGGCGCCCTGGGCCTGGCCCGCGATCGGCGATGTATCGGGTGGGATGCAGCTCCTCGGGCACGCGTGTGCGCCAGGCTTGGCGGCTGGCGGCAAGGGCCAGGCCTGGCGTGGGAATCGCGTTGGCCGGACCAATCAGGCGCTCGGCATCCGGCGTCTGCGCCCGCAGCCAGCGCCGCCAGTGGCCGTGCTGCTCGTCGGCGTGACCGATGGTCAGGCGTACGTCCTCGAAACCGTAG
>Ga0136611_10001148_pt1 | contig 18252 bp, 16 predicted proteins | sample AntDrymUQ2232306_2_FD_106645 | JGI IMG/M metagenome (GOLD analysis project Ga0136611, IMG submission 106645) | Polar desert sand microbial communities from Dry Valleys, Antarctica - metaG UQ223 (23.06) | ecosystem: Environmental > Terrestrial > Soil > Desert | place: Antarctica: Dry Valley...
GAAGAAGGCGATGAGGGCGATCGCCAGCAGCCCAGGGACGGGGAAGGGGCCGATGCTTCCTTGATAGAGCCAGTTGAACTCCGGGAAGCCGCGCTCGTCGATGACCGGCGTCTTGTTGGTGGCAACGTAGACCAAGCCGCGGAGGGCGAAGAGGCTGCCGAGGGTGGTCACCAGGGAGTTCATGCCGAGAACGGTCACCAGCAGCCCGTTCAGCAGACCGACCAGCGGCCCGGTCAGGAGCCCGACGAGGACGCCGAGCCAAAGACTGCCGGTGCGGTTGAAGGTTTCCACCGTCGCCACGCCGGAGACGGCCAGCATCGAGCTGATCGAGAGGTCGAGTTCGCCGGCGATCACCAGCAGGGTCATCCCGACGGCGGCGATCAGGGTCGGGGAAAGCTCCCGCAGCAGGTCGAGGTAGGTCCGCGCGTTGCGAACCGAAGGCTCCACCGCCAGGAAAAAGAGGACGACCGTAGTGAGGATCGCCAGGAGGCTCAACTCCTCATGGCGGAGCAAGGGGTGCCACCAGGCTGGACCCCGCGCCGCCCGGCCACCCCACCGCTCGCTTGCTACCGCCATCTCGCCACCTCCGGCACCACGTCGATGGTCGCGGTCGCCTCGCTGCCGGCGACGGTCGCAGCCGCGGCGACGAGGCGCTCCTGGGTCGCCTCGCCGCGGCCGAACTCGGCGACGATGCGGCCTTCCCGCATCACGACCACCCGGTCGGCGATCCCCAAAATCTCCGGAATCTCCGTCGACATAAAGAGCACGCCCATCCCCCGGTGCGCCATCTCGTCGATGAGGCGGTAGATCTCCGCCTTGGAGCCGACGTCGACGCCGCGAGTCGGCTCGGCCAGGATCAGCGCCTTTAAGTCGCGCAGCAGCCAGCGGGCCATGAGGACCTTTTGCTGGTTGCCGCCGCTGAGGAAGCGCACCTTCTGCCGCAAAGATGGGGTCTTGATGGAGAGCTCCCGGACGTAGGAGTCGGCGGCGGCGCTCTCGGCCCGACCGCGCACCCACCCGAAGTCGGCGAAACGGCGGAGCGACGCCAGGGTCATGTTCGCCTTGACTGAGAGGGGGAGCACCAGGCCGTCCTCTTTGCGATTCTCGGTGAGCAGGCCCAAGCCCTTGGCGATCGCGTCGGCCGGATCGCCCGGCGCGATCGGCCGGCCCGCCAAGGTCACCGTGCCGGTTCGCGGCAGGGCGCCGAAGAGAACCCGGCCCAGGGTGTTGATGCCGGCGCCCATTAGCCCGAAGACGCCGACGACCTCCCCGGCGTGGACCGTCAGATCGATGTCGATCAGTCCGCCGCCACCGACGCCGAGTGCTGCCAAGAGGGGCGGGCCGAGCCGGCTGTCGGTTTTGGGAAAAAGGTCGCGGAGCTCGCGGCCGACCATCCAGGTCACGAGTTGGCGGGGTGTCGTGTTGGCGATCTCTTCCGTCACCACCCGGCGACCGTCCCGGAAAACGGTGACCCGGTCCGCGATCCGGTAAATTTCGTCGAGCTTATGGGAGACGTAGACGATGCCGACGCCGCGCTCCCGCAACCGTTCAACGACGGCGAAGAGGGTCTCGACCTCGGCCGGGCTGAGGGCGGAGGTCGGCTCGTCCATCACGATCAAGCGGGCCTGGCGGGACAGGGCGCGGGCGATCTCCACTAACTGCTGCTCGGCGACCCGCAGCTCACCGACCGGTGTTTCGGGATCGAGCGCGAGGCCCAACTCGTCGAGGAGGGACCGGGTTCGCGCTCGGAGCGCGGCGTCGTCGACCAGACCGAGCCGGGTCCGGGGGAACCCGCCGAGAAAGACGTTCTCGGCGACGCTCAGTCCGGGAACGAGATCGAGTTCTTGGTAGACCACCTTGATCCGGCGCCCAATCGAGTCGGCCGGGCTCCGGAAGTCGACCTCCTCGCCTTCGACCAGCATCGTGCCGCCGTCGCGCCGATAGAGGCCGGCGATGATCTTGATTAGCGTGCTCTTCCCGGCCCCGTTCTCCCCGACCAGGGCGTGGACCTCCCCCGGCCGCACCTCGAAGTCGACCCCGTCGAGCGCGACGACACCGGGGAAGGTTTTGCGGATGCCGCGCATCTCCAGGATCGGGGGTGCCAGAGTGGCCACCGTGGCACCTGAGTTGGGAAGGGGTGGGGCTCCGTGCGCCATCAGTGTTGCCTCTCACCGACCGAAGGAAACGGGCGCCGGTCTGGCGGTGCCGCGCGGGGTTGTCGCTGACAACCGATGTGAAGGGTGTCCGCCGGGTGACCACGGGAGGGGCGGCGTGTGCGTCGCCCCATCGGCAGCAAGCTCAGTTCCGAAGAGGCGCCATTGCACGACATCCCGATCGGGTCGCCTTGGTCGCTCGGGGCTGAAAGATCGCCCAGAGGGCACCCGGCTAGTCGGACGAAGCTCCCTGAACGGGGCTGGAGGACGCGGGATTGAGGAACAGCTCCGGAGAGGGGAGGCGGCGACTTGCCGCCCCACCCTTTGATCCCGCCCCCCTCCAGCCCCGTTATGGTCGTGGACAACTTGATCGGTGCGTGATTGGAGGGGCGACGCAGGCGTCGCCCGTCGTGGATCAACCGGGCGACGCAGGCGTCGCCCCTACCAGCGAGAGACCGATCAAGTTGTCCGGCCTTATCATGGAGCTTCGTCATCGTAGCCGGGTGCCCTCTGGGCGATCTTTTAGCCCCGAGCGGCCAGGGCACCGCGATCGCGTTGGCCACCGCTCAGCCCTCCCAACCGCTAGCTTGAGGCTTTTGCGGCGACGCACCCGTCACCCCTACCACCAACCCGATCCCCCTAGGCCTCCCCCACCGCCCGCCGCCGCCGGGCATCCAGGAACACGGCGATCAGGATGACGAAGCCGTTGACCGCGGTTTGCCAACTCGAGTTGATGCCCAGGAGGACGATGCCGTTGTTGAGGGTGCCGAGGAGGAGCACGGCCAAGAGTGTCCCCAGCAGCGTGCCGGCGCCACCGAGCAGGCTGGCGCCGCCGAGGAGGGCGGCCCCGATCACCTGCAACTCGAAGCCGAAGCCGGCGTTGTTTTGGCCCGAGTTCATGCGGGCGATGAGCAGAAAGGCGCTGAGGGCGGCGAGGACGCCGGTGATCACGAAGCAGGCGGTCTTGACCGCGTTGACGGGCACGCCGGCCAGCAGCGCGGCGCGCGGGTTGCCGCCGACGGCGTAGACGTAGCGGCCGAAGGTCGTCCGGTTCAGGATCAGGAGGAATAGGCCGAAGACGACTGCCATCACCACCACCGGCCAGGGGACCGGTCCGAGGAAGCCGATACCGACGGCGCGGAAGGAGGGCAGCTTGTGTTCATTTTGGACGGCGGCGTCGGTGAAGGTATAGGCCAGACCGCGCAGGGCCGAGAACATCGCCAGGGTGACGATGAAGGAGTTGATGCCGAGCCCCAGCGTGAGGCCGGCGTTGACGAGACCGACCACGGCGCCGATGGCGACCGCCGCCGCGATGCCGAGGGCCAGGTTGTCGGTGGCGTTCAGCGCCTGCATCGCCGTCACCCCGACCAACGCCTGGAGCGAGCCGACCGAGAGGTCGATCTCGCGGGCGATGATCAGGAGGGTCATCCCGACCGCGGCGATGGCGGTCATCGCCACCTGGCTGAGGAGGAGGCCGAGGTTCCGTTCCGAGAGAAAGACGGGCGAGCGGTTGGCAAGGATGACGCAGAGGGCGATGAGGGTCAACAGGAGGACACCCTCCTGCGTCCGTACCAACCATTGCCCTGCCCGAGCGAGCGCACCGGTCCGGTCGTCCCGCGGTTCGACCTGGACCGAGCCGGTCCCCGCCTCGCTCCCGATGTTACTGGTGGCCATCGTGCCCCCGCCGTTTGGCCCTCGGCAACCGCCTGGCCCGCCCCAATGGGGGGCGGGCCGGAGCGGCGCTGGTCCGTTATTTTTCGCCTTCGACCGAAATCTGGGCGATCGCGTCGAAGTTCGGGACGTAGTTCTCGCCTTCGAGGGTGTAATAGTCGGCAAGATTGTCGGCCGTTACCGGGGCGGATGGGGCGACGATGTGCGCCGGCAGCTCCGTGCCGTTGAGGGCCACGATACCGGCGTCGATCAAGAGGCGGCCCTGGTATTCGGGGAACATGGCGGCCGAGACCTTGTAGGGTCCACCTTCGCCCAGGGCATCCTTGCAAGCGCGCCCTTCGCAGCCGAAGCCGACGACCAGGAGTTGGGAGGTGTCGCCGCCGCCCGCCTCGAAGGCCTGCAAGCCGCCGAGCGCCGAGTCGTCGTTGATGCCGAAAATAATGTTGACGTCCGGGTTCGCGGTAAGGGCGCTGGTGGCGACCTCGACCGCTCGGTCCTTGAGGCCCTGGCCGTCGATCCGCTGCACGACTTCGGCCTCGGGCAGGATCGATTGCAGCCCGGCGGTGAAGCCGTCGGAGCGGTTGACCGTCGTTTGCAGCGCCGGCAGGCTAACGTCGAGGACGCGGGCCTGGCCGTCGAAGTTGTCGCGGGCGTACTCGCCGGCCCAGACGCCGACCTTGAACCCGGCCGCGTAGTCGTCGATCGAGACCAGGGTGGTGCAGCCGCCGGTCGGCGAGGACTCGCAGATGATCGGCTTCCCGGTCTCCGCCGCCAGCCGCTCGATCGTGGCGGCGGAAGGCGCCTCCTGGACCGGGGTGAAGTTGAGGACGTCGACCTGCTGGATGGTCTCCTCGGCCGCCGCCAGCGACGCCGGCAGATCGAGGTTGGCGTCGACCTGGTTGAACTCGATGCCGTACTCCGCGGCGCGGGTCTCTTCGCCGCCGGTCAGGTTCTGATACCACTCGTGGACGCCGTAGTTGGTGACGTGGGTGACGGTGGCGGGAATCTTCATCCCCTCCGGCAGGGCGGTCGGGTCGAGCGACCGGACCATCTGTTCCCCCTCGGACATGCCGGTGGTGGGGGTCGCGTCTTGGGCAAAGGCGGCGGGGCTGACGGCGAGGCCGAGCGCGAGCAAGGCGACCAGGTGACCCCCGAGTCGGGCGCGAGCGGGGGTGCGAGGCGGCGTCTTCATGAACTTCCTCCAGCGTTGATATGGGTGAGAATGCGCCACTTCTTTGTGGCGTGTCGCGGTATCAGGAACCGATCACCTCGGCGGCAGATCCCTTCGGTTTGACCGGTGGGCCACCCCCTTTCATGCGGTGCGATCCTAGCAGCCGCGGAAGACCGGCGGTCGCTTCTCGATAAACGCCGCGATCCCTTCGCGGGCGTCGGTGGTGGCGTAGAGGGTGGCGGTCATCCCCATCTCCTGGCTGATTGCCGTGGCGAGGCTGGCGTCGAGCCCGTCGTTGACGAGTTGCTTCGCCATCCGGACCGCCAGCGGGGCCCGTTCGAGGATGCGGTCGGCCAGCGCGTGGGCGGTCGCCAGGACATCATGGGCGGGCACGACTCGGTTGACGATGCCTAGCTCCTTGGCCTCGGCGGCGGTGATGAAGTCGCCCGTCATCAGCAGCTCCTTAGCCTTGTTGCGGCCGATCAAGCGGGGGAGTCGCTGGGTGCCGCCGCCGCCCGGCAGGAGGCCGAGCTTCGCTTCGGGGAGACCGAACTTGGCCCCCTCGGCGGCAACGACCAGATCGGCGACCAGCACGAGCTCGAAGCCACCGCCGAGCGCGTAGCCGTTCACGGCGGCGATCACCGGCTGCCGCAGCCGCTCGAAGCCCTCGTACATGCGGCGACCGAGCCGTTGGAACTCGATGTAGTCGAGGACCGTCCGGTCGATGTAGGCCTCAATGTCGGCCCCGGCGACGAAGGCGCGGCCGCGGCCCGTCAGGATCACGACCTCGACGCTTGGGTCGGCTTCGAACTCGGCGGCGATCGCGATCAGATCGCGGAACGTCTGCGCGGTGAGCGCGTTCAGGCGTTCCTCGCGGATAAACGTCAAGACCGCTTTTCGTCCGTCGCGCTCAACGGTGAAGTCCACGGAGGAGACCATCAGGGTCGCACCTCTCGAGTCGGTGGCGCTGGGTGGTGGAGGTTGCGGAAGAAGGCCGAAAGAACGAAAGGGAGTCTACACGAAAACGTTTACACTGTCACGATGGGGCGGTGGGCGAAGACCAATGGTGCCGGGTGGGGGTCGGGTGATGAGGACGACCATCGAGGATGTGGCGCGGGAAGCCGGGGTTTCGATCGCGACGGTGTCGCGGTACATCAATGGTCCGCCGGGTGTGGTGGCGGCGGGCACGGCGGCCAAGCTGCGGGCGGTCGTTGACCGACTGGGATACGTGCCGAACCCAGCCGCCCGCACGCTGCGGACGGGTCGCTCACGGTTGATCGGCGTCATCCTGTCGAATATCGCCCATCCCTACTGGAGCACCGTCCTGTCCGGGGTGGAGGAGGCCTGCCAGCGGCGCGGCTACAGCGTGATCGTCAGCAGCGCGGGGGACAGCGCCGAGGTCGAGAACCGTTATTTGGGGGTGTTCCTCGATCAGCGGGTCGACGGCATCCTGCTCAACCCCGCCAACGCCGACCCGGCGACCGTGGCCCGCTGGGCGACCTTATCCTGTCCGGTGATCACCCTCGACCGGACCCTGCCGGGCCTCCCCTTCGGTCTGGTAGCGATGGACAACGAGCTGGGGGCCAGGCTGGCGGTCGAGCACCTGGTCGAGCTGGGGCACCGGCGGATCGGCTTCCTCTCCTGGCACGTCGCGAACCTGAGCAACCGCTTGGAGCGCCTGCGGGGGTATCAGGACAGCCTCGCAGCGGCGGGCCTCGCGACGGACCCGAGCCTGACCCGCTTCGTCGCCGACGGCTGGAGCGATGGCGTCCAGCAGACCCTCGATCTGCTCCATCAAGCCGAGCGGCCGACGGCCATCGTTTCGGCCGCTTCGACCCTCAACTTGCAGGTGCTGGCCGGGGTCAAGCAGGCCGGGTTGCGAGTCCCCGCCGAGATCTCGGTGGTCGGCTACGACGAGTCGCCGTGGGATTCCCTCCTCGATCCCCCCTTGACGACGGTGGCGACCCCTGCCCACCAGCTCGGGGTGCGGGCCGCCGACCGGCTCTGCGCGGTGATCGAGGGAGAGAATGAGCCAGGAGGGGAGACGCGCTTGCGACCCCACTTGATCGTTCGCCAATCGACCACCCCGCCGCGGCTGTTGGCCACTGCCTCTGGCGGTCGATCAGGGCGATCAGTGAGCGTACGCTGATCGGAGGCGATGCTCCGGGCTCGGTCTCTGAGAGATTGGATTGGCACCGCCAGAGCGCGGAGGGTGAGACCCGGTTTTCGGACACCAACAGCGGGCGTGAAAAATTCGGTCTCGGTTGGTAAGGTGGCATCATCGGGTTGGAGGGCGAGAGTCGGGGAGGAACGCCGAGTGTGTCGGAATATCCAGGTGCTGTTCAACGTCGAGCCAGCGGCGAGTGCGGAGGAGGTGCGGGCGGCTGCCCTCCAATACGTCCGCAAGATCAGCGGCGGGCGGTCGCCGTCGCGGGCCAACGCCGCCGCCTTCGAGGCCGCCGTCACCGAGATCGCCAGCAGTTCGGAGCGGCTGCTGGCGGCGCTGATGACCACCGCGGCGCCGAGGAGCCGGGCGGCCGAGGCGGCGCGGGCCAAAGCGCGGACCGCTCAGCGATACGGCGACTGACGCGGCGGAAACGTTGCTGGGCGTGGTACCGAGGTCGAACGGGGGGTCGTCGGTGACTGAGCAGACCGCCGTGGCACCGATCGCCGGGCAAATGGACGAGATCTACCGGACCGAGTCGCGACGGGTGTTCGCCACCCTCGTTCGCCTGCTGGGCGACCTCGACTTGGCGGAAGATGCGCTGCAGGATGCGTTCGCCGCCGCGGTGAAGCAGTGGCCACGGGAGGGCCTGCCCACCAATCCGCGGGCTTGGCTCGTCTCGACCGGCCGGTTCAAGGCGATCGATGGGATTCGGCGGCGGGCTCGGTTCGATGCCTCGTTGCCGGTTTTGGCCGAGCGACTCAACGACGAGCCCGGTCCCGAGAGCGGGGATGGCGACGAGGGGATCGAGGACGACCGGCTGCGGCTGATCTTCACCTGCTGCCACCCGGCGCTGGCGCCCGAGGCGCGCGTCGCGTTGACGCTGCGGGAGGTCTGTGGCCTGACGACCGAGGCGATCGCCCGCGCCTTCCTCACCGCGCCGCCGACGCTGGCGCAACGGATCGTGCGGGCGAAGGCGAAGATCCGAGACGCTCGCATCCCGTACCGGGTGCCGTCGCCGGCCGAATTGCCGGATCGGTTGGACACGGTGCTGCACGTCGTCTACTTGGTCTTCACCGAAGGCTACGGCGCCTCGTCGGGAGACTCATTGACGCGGCCCGACCTCTCGGCCGAGGCGATCCGCCTGGGGCGGCTGCTGGTCGAGTTGCTGCCCGAGCCGGAGGCGATCGGGCTCTTGGCGCTGATGCTTTTGCACGAGTCGCGCCGTGTTGCCCGGACCTCGCCGGAGGGCGACCTGGTGCTCCTGGCGGACCAGGACCGCTCCCGCTGGGACCAGGAGCAGATCGCCGAGGGACAGAGCCTGGTCCGGCGGGCGCTGGCGGCGGGGCGTGGTGGTCCGTACAGCCTGCAGGCGGCGATCGCGGCCGTCCACGCCGGGTCGCCCACCGCCGCCGCAACGGACTGGGGCGAGATCGTCGCGTTGTACGATCGGCTGGTGGGGCTGGCCCCGTCACCGGTGGTGGAGCTGAATCGGGCGGTGGCGGTCGCCATGCACGATGGTCCCGCGGCGGGATTGGCCCTGGTTGACGTGATCCTGGCCGGGGGCGAGCTGGGCGACTACCACTTGGCCCACGCCGCGCGCGCCGACTTCTGCCGCCAATTGGGAAGGACGACGGAGGCCAGGGCCGCCTATGAGCGGGCGCTGAGCCTCACCGAGCAGGACCCGGAGCGGCGATTCCTCGAGCGCCGATTGGTGGAGCTGGCGGACTGATTACGGTCGCTGGAAGGGTTGATCCGGGAGGGGGTAGCCGCAATGGGCGGAGAAGCCGCACGCGTCGCGCCGCGGGGCCGCGGGAGCGGCGGCTGGTGCCGAACCTCGATGTGCGGGGCGAACGGGATCCTGTAGGTGGCAGGGGTGTCCAGCAGGTAGCATGGGGGACGTCACTTGCATCGCGACCCGTGCCCTGTCGGCCTGCGATGCTGCCCGTTGACGTACCCTGCGTCATGGCGAGGTCTGTGAACCTGACACGGGAGATTGCTCATCAGGTTGCGTCTCGTGCTGCACCGGTAACCTGCATCGGTGGCGGGATAGCGTCAACGCGGAGACGCATGCCCGTCCTTCGATCGAAAGCGTGGAGTTGATCAACGTCGATATCCAGCCAGACAGGCGTTTCGGGCCGGAGAGCCATCAGCCCGGATACTTTAACGGTCATGGACTGACCGGCAAGACGCGTCTCGATAATCGTATTGCGGCCCATCGGTTCCGAGACAAACACGGTGGCTGGTAGCCGCGCGGGAGGCGATTGCGCCGACTCCAACCGAACGGCGCTGGGCCGAACGCCTATCTGCCATTCGGCGCTGGCCGCGTTTGCCAGGGCATGCTCCAGAGGCTTGCCCAGCGCGATCTGGTAGCCGCCAAGATCGAACAACAAATGTCCGTCCCGATGGGCGAGCTGACCGTTCAGAATGTTCATCGGCGGCTCGCCAACGAAGTCCGCCACGAATCGGTTGACGGGTTGGTTGTAGATCTCGTCCGGGGTACCCGTCTGGACGACACGACCATGGTTGAGCACCGCGATGCGATGACCCATCGCCACCGCCTCTACCCAGTCTGGAGTGGCATAGAGCGTGGTGACTCGGAACTGCTCGTGAAGCTGCTTGAACTCGCCACGCATATGGTGTCGTAGCTTGGCATCGAGGTGAACGATCGGTTCATCCATGAGAAACGCGCAGGGATGACGAACCAGCATCCGCCCCAGCGATGTCCGCTGGCGCTGACCGCCACTGAGCTGTGAGGGGGAGCGCTCCAGCAATTGGTCGATCTGGAGCATCTTCGCGATGCGCTGCACCTGTTCCTTGATCTCCGGCTTCGAAAGGCGGGGAGAGCGGGCAGGCGCCCGCAGGGGAAACGCGATGTTGTCGAAGACAGACATGTGGGGATAGAGCGCATAGCTCTCGAAGGCCATCGCCACATCCCGCTTCCAGGGATCGACGCTCGTGACATCGTCGGCGCCGAGAAGAATCTGCCCACTGTCCGGCGCTTCGAGCCCCGAGATCAGGGAAAGCGTGGTTGTCTTCCCGGCGCCGGACGGCCCCAGTAGGACGAAGAACTCGCCATCTTCGACGACGAGATCTAGCTCATCGACCGCCCGGGTCTTCCCGAAACGCTTCGTGAGTCCCTGCAAGGTTACTGTTGCCACATCCGCTCCCTGGCCTTCTCAGCCAACTCTAGCCTCAGGCCACCAGCGACCGCCCGGTCGCGGGATCGAAGACGTGGGCCCGATCAGGATTGACCCACAGCCAGACCGTGTCGCCAACCTTGGCGCGTACATTTGAGCTGACGACGGATTCGATCGATTGCTCGCCGGCGTCTACCGCGATGATCTGCTCGTCCCCGATGTTTTCGACGAGGCGGACCGTGCCCATGCCCACGGTTTCTGGACCGGGCGCCCACGACAACTGAACGTCAACGGGACGAATCCCAAGAATCAGCTCCTCCATTCCCGGGCGACCATCCAGTGCGGTGTCAAGCTTGCCAGGGGCGTCGATGGTCATCGTCTGGGCGCGCAGGAAGAGCCGGCTGTTATCCCGCATGGGCGTACATGGCATGAAGTTCATCGGCGGCTCGCCCACGAAATCGGCGACGAACAGGTTGGCCGGGTGCTCGTAGATCTCCTCGGCCGTGCCGATCTGCTGCAATTCGCCGTCGCTCATCACGGCGATCCGGTCGGCCATGGAGAGCGCTTCGGCTTGATTGTGGGTCACGTAGATCGTCGTGGCCTGAAGCTCACGCAACAGGTGCTTCAGCTCGGCGCGAACCTTTGAGCGCAACCGGGCGTCAATATGCGAGATCGGCTCGTCCATGATCAACACCGTCGGATTGCGCACAATGGCCCGTGCAATGGCCACGCGTTGCTTCTGCCCACCTGAGAGTTGCCGAGGCTTTCGATTCAGGATATCGCCAATATCTAGTGTCGATGCCGCGCGATTGAGCAGCAGCTTGATCTCGGCGGGAGACGTGCCTTTGACCTCGAGTGAGAGGGTAATGTTCTCGCGCACCGTAAGGTGGGGATAGAGCGCGTAGTTCTCGAAAACCATCGCAATGTTTCGATCGCCGGGCCGCACATCGTTGACGACGTGGTCCCCAACGGCGATCGTGCCGCGGCTGACTGTTTCCAATCCGGCGATCATGCGCATCGTGGACGATTTACCGCAGCCAGATGGTCCAACAATGGCGAGGAACTCGCCGTCAGCGCAATCGAGGGTGAGGTCGCGCACGGCCTCGACCGCTTTGCCTCGCTGCCCGTAAATCTTCCAGAGGTGGTCCAGAGCTACGCGTGCCATTAATGCCCTACTCTCTCAGGCTCACGCCCTACCCCGCATAGCCCGCCAGCCGTCCGCGGCGGTCAATGTTTTTCGGGAACTCCGTGCGCACAGTCACGTTGTAGCCAGCGAACGCCGCCTGGCTGATGCGCACGTTCCCAACCGCGCAGAGGATATAGGCGGCATCTTCCATCGAGATATCGAGCCGATCGACCAGAAACCGCGCCGCGTAGGCCGCCGAGACCTGGATTGCTTCTTCCATCGTTGGCGCGTCGGCTGGGAAGACCCATGTCTCGGCGGTTTCGATCCGCGCGTAGGGGAGGTGCTCGCCTTTTACCAGATCGACGAAGCGGAGCGTCACCTCGCCGTCAATCTCGATACCCATGGCGATTTCGGAATCGCCCTGGTTGGCATGGACATCCCCAACCATCACCAGCGCGTCCGGGACAAAAACCGGTAGGTGGTAGTAGGCGCCGATGGTCGAGTTAGTGTCGTCGAGGTTGCCGCCGTGCGCTCCGGGATAGATGGCCGCCAACCCATCCTCGGCCGGCATAGTGCCGAAGGTGCCCAGGATGGGGCGAATGGGGAAGCGGATGTCCTCGTTGAAGACCGATTCGCCATCCACGATTTGCCAGATCTTGGTGTGCGGCGATTTCGTGTAGTTTTTCAGCACCCCGGTGTGCGGAATCAGCGCGATGTGCCCCTGGTCGGTGACGGTGATGTCGAGGATCTCGACGATCAGCGTGTCACCCGGCTCCGCGCCTTCAATGGCGATCGGCCCGGTCAGCGGGTTGAGCTGGGTCAGGGGAAGGCTTTCGACCAGGTCATCGTCCGAGTTCATCTCGCGGTAGAGCGCGAAGTTGTCGGCCGTCTCGACAACGAGCGTGTCGCCGATGTTTACGCGAACCCTCGGCTCGAGATCGTGCTTCCATTGCAGTTGCAGAAGCTCTTTGTCGCGGGTCAACAGCGCGGTGGTCGTCGTCACGTGTCCTCCTTGTATTCATGCCCGAAACTGGGCAAAGCCTCTCCGATTGATCTCCTATTTCACCGCTCCCAGAGTCAAGCCGCGCACGATGTATCGTTGCAACGCGAACACCACAAAGAGCAGCGGCAACAGGGCGATCACACCGGCGGCGGAAAGCTCGCCCCACAGCACCTGGTAGGCCAGAATCATTTTGGAGATCTGCACGGGAACGGTCACGGCATTCGTGTCCGTGAGCAGCAGCGCGAGCAGAAACTCGTTCCACGAGAAGATGAAGGTAAAGATGGCGGTCACGGCGATGCTTGGCGTCGCCAGCGGAATGATGATCTTGAGCAGAACGGCCGGATACGAGTAGCCATCGAGCATCGCTGCCTGATCGAGCTCGCGGGGGATCTCGGCGAAGAAGCCGCGCATCAGCCAGACCGCAAACGGCACGCCGAACGCCATGTGCACGAGGATCAGCACCAGATAAGTGTCGATCAGTTGTAGCCGGCTGGCCAGCACGTAATAGGGAATAACCACTGCCACGGGAGGCAACATGCGCAACGACAGGATCCACATGGCGATCCGTTCGTTCCCCTTGGTCTGCCAGCGGGCCAGGCTGTAGGCGGCCGGAATGGCGAGCAAGGTGACGAGCACGGTTACGCAGGAGGCGATCACGAAGCTGTTGAGCACGACATCAGCGAACGTGTAGGTCGGACCGAAGATGGTTCGGTAATTGTCGAGTGTGGGGTTGAAGATAAACGACGGGATCGGGTTGACGATGTCGCCCTTCTGCTTGAGCGACGTAGCGACGATCCAGTAGACGGGGAACAACCAGATCAGCACGACCAGGGTGACCGCGGTGTTCCCGATCCATTTTGCCCAGGAGGGCGCGCCCATGCGCTTCATCGTCTGACCTCCCGGTCTCTAAGCGAGCGACGCGGCATCAGCAGCCGTCAATCGCTCGATCTCGACATCCTCGCTCGACTCATCCTTCGTCTCGCGGTCGCTGAGGGCGAAGATCAGGGCAATGGCGAAGACGTTGACGATGATCAAGATGATATACGACATCGCGGCGGCGTAGCCGACCTGATAATTCCCGAAGAAGAGCACGTAGTTGTACATGCTGGCGACATAGGTCGATGTTCCGGGGCCGCCGCGGGTCAGCACGTACACGGTGTCGAACACTTTGAGCGCGTCCATCATCCGGATCAGCAGGACAATCAGTGCAACCGGCCGGAGCAAGGGCCAGACGATCCGCGTGAAGTACTGCCGGAACTTGAGCCCGTCGAGAGCGGACGCTTCGACGACCTCGCGCGGAATCGACTGCAGCCCGGCTAGGAGCACGAGCACGACGAACGGGGTCCACTGCCAGATATCGACAACCATGATGGAAATCAACGCGTAGCTTGGTGAAGAGACCCATTCGATTGGCGCAATGCCAAACTTCCCGAGAACGTGGTTCAAGACGCCCCAGGGTTCATACATGTATCGCCAGGTGAGCCCGACGACCACGGGCGAGATCAGGATCGGGATGATGATGAGCGTGCGCAGCAGGGAAATGCCGCGCATGGCGCGGTCGAGCAGCAACGCCATGCCCAGCCCAGCGACGAACTGAATAGCGACCACCCCAGTCGTGTAAATGAACGTGACCTGCATAACGCCCCAGAATGTTGGATCGTTCCGCAGCAGATCGACGTAGTTGCCGAGCCCAACGAACCGCTTGTCATCTGGGGTGAACAGGTTGAAGTAGTGCAGGCTGTTCCAGAGCGAGTTGAGCATGGGGTAGATGGTGATGACGAAGAGCACTATCACGGTCGGCAGCAGGAACGCCCAGCGAATCCAGTCTCGTTGTTGTCTACGCCCCTTCCCAGATCCCCTGGAACTGGTCGTCCCGCTGTTTGCTTGCGCTTCCGGCGCCGCATTCACGGTGTTGCTCCTCGCTTCCGCGGGATGGACTAGTGCGCCCTGGCCGCCCCACGAAACTGTCACGGTGCTTGCGGCGGGGACGGTCCGCAGTAACGGACCGTCCCCATGCCGCGACACCATCTCGGCATACCGTTTTCGCGTGAGCGCTGCTAGGCGTAGTAGCCCGCCTTGCGCATGATCCCTTCGACCGCCTTCTGGGCATCCTTGATCGCCTGATCGGGAGCCTTCGTCATCGTGGTGACGTTGGCGACCTCAGTGCCGACAACTTCATAAAGCTCTCCCGTTTCGGGAATCGGCTCCATGCGGTGCGCCGAGGGGAAGCTCTTGGCCAACGCACTGAAGTATGGCTGGATCGTGGCGTATTCGGACAACAGGGAGAGGCGGGCCGGCTGGCCGAGGTTTTCAACCCACTCCTTGCCGACTTCCTTCGAACAACAGAACTTGATCCACTGCCACGCCCAGTCCGGGTTCTTTGAATAGGCAGGAACGAACAAGCCCAGCCCACCCATGATCGGTCGATGGTCGCCATTGGCCGTTGTGCCCTTGGGGACGATATCGACCCCGATCTTGTCGAAGTACTGCGGGTTGGTGCTTTCCGTTGTCCAGACACTGCCGCCCCAGAGGTTCGGTGCGAAGACCGCGCCACCGGTGGTGATGATCGCGTTTGCCTCGTCGTCGACCGCGTTGAGCGTGCCGGGCGCCGCGTACGGCATGAGTGCCAGCAGGACTTCCAGCGCCATCACCCCGGCCTCGACATCCAGCGTCGGCAGTTCGTTGTAGCCGTTGCCGAACCACTCGCCGCCGTGCGACCAGAAGATCGTGTTGAAGCAATGGGTGGCCCAGAAGCCGCGCCGCAGGGTGGCAGTGAAACCGTACTGGCCGCCGCCGGTAAGCGCCTTTGCGGTTTCGATGGCCTCAGGCCAGGTCACCGGCAACGTCGTGATCCCCGCCTGGTCGAACACGTCCTTGCGATAGACCATCAATTGGCAGTTGCCATCAGGCGGAAGCCCGTGGAGCTGCCCACCGTCCGCGAGCGGTTTATCCCGGTAGAGATCGAGGATGTTCTCTGGGACGTCGCCGTAGATGTCCGACTTGTATGCCTCGTCGGCATCCAGGTAGGCCTGAAGGTTCGTGAGGTGTCCGCCGGCAATCAGTTGCGGGAAGAAGGCATAGTCATCGTCGATTACGTCGTATTTGTCCGAATTCGACGCCATCGCTAATTGAATCTTCGGGAACATTTCGCCAATCGGGGTGGCCTGGATCTCGATCTGGACGTTCGGGTGAATCATCTGCCAGATCGGGTAGATGCCCCGCTTTGGCAGCTCCCAACGCTCACCCGCCTCTTCCCAGTCAACAAGAACGATCGGCGCTTCGGGCTCTGCCGGAGCGCCGATCCACTCCTTTGCCGCCAGAATCGCGGGGTGATCGGCGGCGGCCGTGTCCTGCCGCGCTGGCGCCGCGCTGGCTGACGGCGCTTCTGGTCCCATGCGGACCGCGCCAATCAGACCCGCCGCGATGCCGGCATTGATCATCAGGCGGCGGCGGTTGACGGTTGTCGTCCGCAAACTCTCAAGCTGCTTCGCGACAATGCGCTGCTCCTGACTGAGACCTTGGTCCTTGCTTGTCATCTCGCCTTGCCTCCCGGTTATTGTTATGCCGCCCCAGCGCGACGTGCCTGGGTGAACTGCCACGTCTTATCGCGCGCTCGCGGTCGGTGGGGTAGCGACCCAGTCTGGACGTCCTGTCGTCCAGCCCACGCCGGTTTGCGCCGCATCCTGAAGAAATCCGGCGATGTGGTGCGCCATCGCGTCAATCGCCTCATCGCCTTTTGCCTTCGAGGCCTTGCTGGCATCGCCGCAATACCCACTCTCTGAATGCTCGCCAAAGTGCCCGTAATAGCGAACTTGAAGCGGATCGAACTCGAGGGGAACGAAAAGCTCATCCCCCTCGATGCGCTCCTGGTGGACAAGCTCGGGACGCGCGGCGAGATTGAGTGAGGTTTCCGCCTCACCTCCGTGCCCATAGCCGTCCCACGCCTCGAATCGTCCAGCCGGAACCAGTTTGGGAATCGCTTCCCACCAGGTGGGGAAGGCCAGCAGGTTCGCGCCGGTCTCCTGCCGGAACTTGCGGGCCGCGATCTCGATCGGCGAGACGTTGCCATCGTGACCGTTGATCACCAGGATCTGGGTGAAGCCGTGACTGAGCAGCGATCGTGCCACGTCCAGCAGGGCGCTCACGACGGTATCGGGACTGAAAGAGAGGGTCATGGGCAGATCGCCATGATGCCAGCTCATCCCGTAAGTAATCGGCGGAGCGATGAGAACGCCTGGAACGAGGTCCGCGACGCGGCGCGCCAACCCAAGCGCGATGATGGTGTCAGAGCCATAGGGAAGGTGAGCCCCGTGTACCTCGCACGCGCCGATCGGGATGATCGCGGTCGTGAAGCTACCGTCCTGAACTTCCTTGAGGGTGATCTCCGCGAGTTCCAAGTCCTTCTCCCCGTGTCGTTCCTGCTGCCCGAGAATGGCTCGGCCGCTGACTTTGATCTGTTGATCGTTCGATCAACAGATGATGAACGCTGCGAAGCATGGCCTGGATAATACGATTCTGCGATGCCCGCGCAACGGCATTGTGAAAGCCACTATTGGCGAGCACCATCCCGGCGAGATCGCCTTCCTCGATTCCCGTTTCAAGATCGAGGAGGGTTGCGGAAAGCGCCTGAATATCGTCCTGCTCAGCCCGTGTTGCGGCGCGCGCTGCGGCTAGCGGCTCAATGGCGAGGCGGCCTTCGAAAAGCTCTTCGACGCGGTATTGATACTGGAATTCCCAACAGGCGTATGGCTGGTCGTTCGGGGATGGGAAGTTGGCGACGAACACCCCGTCGCCGGGGCGAACGGTGACCAACCCGATCGCTTGCAGCAGGCGGAGTGCCTCGCGTATCGACGTGCGTCCGACGCCGAACTGGACGCCAAGCTCGCGTTCCGCTGGGAGGCGGGCGCCAGAGCGGTTCGCGACTTCGCCGGAAAGCGTGCTGCGGCGCACTGGGGTGAACTGAGTGACCATCGGCCCCTCGATTTGACTGCATAGCTGGTGTTTTGCTGGTCCGCAGTATAGGGAGCAAGCAGAGAGGAGTCAAGAGGCTGTGCCTGACATCCGGACGTAACCCAGCCGGCAGCAGGGCGGCCGAGCATAGCGGCGATCCGCGGGGGTAAGCCGTGGCGGCGCTCGTCGTCGTCCAGGACCGCGGTCATGGCCAGGTAGTCGAGGAGCCGCCGCAGCCCGCGCCCCAGCACGATCTTGCCCGGCGGGCGGTTGGGGCGGTCCTCGCCGCCCCCCAGCCGCCGCAGCAGCCGCACCTCCCCCTACTCCATCGTCACCCGGCGCGACGACTTGGCGGCGACTCCTGGCCGGTTGGGCTGGGACGGCGACTACGGCACCTCGTGGGAGGGCGAGCCGGCGAAGGGGTTGATCGGGATCATGATGACGCGGCGGCTGTGAAATGCGCTCGGCCCGCCAACTGTCTTCAACGTCTTCTGGCGTTCGATCTATCAGGGGATTGCCGACTGGGGCGAGGGGATGCGGTGAGTTTCTGACCCGGACCGAAATCATAGCCAGCGCCAAAGCGCGGCGGCGCCGACTTCGTCCGTTGCGACCACCGCCCGCACACCGGCCGCTCGGTCTGCTCCGAAACCAGGCGCGAGACTGCTCGAAACCTCCCGCGACGCTCTCACTCCGGCGATTCATCCGACCGGCGGCGTCAGCACCGTGCGCGCGATCGTGGGTCCCCGTATCGGGATTGTCGATCCGGACGGTTTCCGTTCGACTATACTGGAGTCCCTGTACGTACAGTGATGGCCGAGTCGCCGCGAACCCGTGAAGGAGTTGAGCGTGAGCAAGGTGCGGGTACTGGTGGGAA
>Ga0136611_10001149_pt1 | contig 18249 bp, 16 predicted proteins | sample AntDrymUQ2232306_2_FD_106645 | JGI IMG/M metagenome (GOLD analysis project Ga0136611, IMG submission 106645) | Polar desert sand microbial communities from Dry Valleys, Antarctica - metaG UQ223 (23.06) | ecosystem: Environmental > Terrestrial > Soil > Desert | place: Antarctica: Dry Valley...
CACCAAGTCCTTGCCGCTGCCGGCCCGTGTCGTGCCGCCGGGTGCTGCGTGGAACGGCATGACACTCCCAGCCGTGCCAGCCGCCGATTGGCCAGCGTCGCTGATGCTTGATCACGCCATCGACCGCATCGTCCGTGACGCCCTTTCCTCCGGTCGGACGTTGCAGGAGTCCGTCGCGCGGATCACCGAGCTGGCGCAGTCGATCCTGCCGCACATCACCGAGGCAGAGATCGACCAAAGGATCCACGCACAGTCGCTGGCAAACACCTGATGCTCAGTGACGGGACAACCGGACCGGGTGGATTCCTGACGAATTGGTGATGCGCGGGGCGTATGCCGTGCACGACACTAGCGCGGGATATCGATCGACGCAGTCTGGGAGTCCACCTCATGAGCGCCATGCCTGTCATCGCGGAAACTGAAGCACATGCCGTCCGTGCAACGCTTGGCACGGTCTGGCAGGTTGACCACCAGGTTCGCAGTGCCAGCGAGGGTGATACCGACCACTTCTCGAACACGAGTCAGACGAGTGACGACTGGCTGATGCTCGGGGCTGACGAGCGCGTCAACCTGCGCTACGTCGCGACGGTCTGGCTGACCTTCGGCACGATCCCGAATCCCGACTACCGAGCCTCAATGACGGGATTCGATGGGCGCTGCGTCGTCATCACTGGTGAGCCAGTTGTCTGGCTCCAGGACGCGCTACTGAAGCGGTCACGCCGCCGCTAGCGGTCACGCCGACCATCATGCTCGCGTTCTCACTGGCCCGAGATAGGACGAGGCGACCACGCACGCATTGGTGTGGTCGCCTCGCATCGATCTCAGCACAGTCTCAAGGATGCCTACTGTTCCCGATACATATCGTACACATTGTATGTGTTGATGTAGATCGGGTTCGAGATGAAGCCCCTGATGTTGGGCTGCATGACTGTGTACCACTGCCACGAACCGTAGAAGATCGCGGCGGGGTCGGTGCGGACGAGGATATCATTCGCGTCGGCGATAGTCTGGTTGTACTCCGCCTCCGGCGCGCCCAGCTCGATGCTGTCCAGCAATGCGTCGAAATCGGCATTGGAGTAGTAGCCGGCGTTCGAGCCATTCGGGACAATCGAGGCCGTGTGGAAGTTCGGATACATCTCGTTATGGGCATCGTTGTAGTCCGGCCACCAGCCCCAGTTGAGGAAGTGTGGCCGCTCTTCGGCTGGTGTCGCGCTATAGTTGAACTCGGTCAGCGCGCCTTCCTCCCGCTCGGAGATCTCCAACGTCACGCCGATCTCGGCGAGACTGGCCTGAAAGAGTTGCGCCAGTCCCTGGTCACTTGCGCTCCCGGAGCTCAGCCAGATTTCGAGCGTCTCGCTCGTATCCCAGCCGGACTCGTCCAGTAGTTGCTGGGCCATCTCGAGATCGGTGGTATAGATGAAGCCATCCGCAGGATACCCGCGTGTCGTCGGTGTGTTCGGGCCGCTCGACGCCTGAACCAGATCCTTGTAGACGCCGCTGCGCACCTCGTCATATGGGAAAGCCCAGCAGAACGCCTCGCGCACTTTCGGATCGGCCAGCCTGACATGGTTGAACAGGACCCAGTCGGCATTGGTCGAGTCGTAGCGCAGAACGGTCAGTTCGCCCTCCTGCTCGATCGCCTCGACATCCTCGGGTGTCAGCGACTGTGTCGTTGCGTCGGCATCGCCAGTTTCAACCAGTTGGCGGCGAACGTTCGATTCCTCGACGATGCGAAAAACGATCTCGTCGAAGTGGTTGCCTTCCCAGCCCTTGTGGTACTCCTCGAAGCGCTCGAGGATGATCGCGTCGTTCTGGCGATACTCGCGCAGCTTGTACGGGCCGGTGCCGATCGGGTTGGCCAACAGATGCTCGTGGGCATAGGGATCCTCGTCGGTTTTGTTCTCGTCAACCTGCGTGGGCGACACGATCAGTGGGCCATACTGGGACGCCATCGCGGCGATGAAGATCTCGTTGGACTGGTTCAGCTTGAACATGACCGTGTTGGCGTCCGGCGCGGTGATGTCATCAGGGCTGTCGACGAAGCGCGTGATGACGCTGACTGGCCCCAGGCCCATCTGGTGAAAGCGTTGAAATGACGCAACAACGGCATTAGCGTCGCAGACGGTGCCGTCGTGGAACGTGACACCATCAGGGATCTTGAACGTCCATTCGCTGAAGTCTTCGTTCGAGTCCCACGATTCGGCCAGCATCGGCTCGTAGTCAAACGTGTCGCTGCCCTTAAGGCGGACGAGCATCTCATGGGTGCCGAAGAAGACGCCGCTGGCGGTCGAATCGTAGGCCGACTGCGGGTCGAGGTCGGGGACGTTGCCAGTGATGACGAGCGTCAGCGTGCCACCATCAACACCCGTACCACCACTCGCTTCGGTGCTCCCGCCGCTGGTGGCCGCTGACGGCGAGGCGCCGCTACCGCCTGTCGCGCTCGTGCCGGTCGCGGCCGGGGCGTCGTCCCCGCCATCATCGTCACTACCGCATGCCGCCAGCAACGCGCCGATCGCGGGAACCGAGAGTCCGAGCATCCCGCCCCTGCGCAACACCGCTCGCCGGCTCAGGCGCTGACCGTTGATGTCATACAGCAGCTTCGCGAAATCATCCTTTGGAGACCGGGGTGACCTGCTCGAATCGTGTACCACCAGTTTGCTCTCCTCCTCCGAACTGTCGCGGAGCGACAGCACACCACATCACCTCGATGGCGCATCAGACGGCGGCGTCCAGCCACAGCCTGCGCCCATGAGATGCCGTCCACCCCTGTGTCGAACGAGACTGCCCTGTGGACAATCGTCGGAACGATCTACGTTGTCCATGACCACGCGGACGTATCCCGGATGACCCTGTCCACAGATCGACGAGCCAGATCCCCCGTCTGGTCATCGCCACCGCCATCCAGTTCTCCGGCGGACTCCATTCAACATAGTGCCTCGGAGCCAATTCGGCAAGAGGAGACAATTCCGGGATCCCAGGGACACGGTCGCGCTCGGAACCGCGCGCGTTGAGACGATACCTCGCCTTACGGCTGACGCGCTGAGAGACGGCCACCCATCCGCAGGAACCGGATCGCGCCGTCGTCAGCGACGATGAAATCGATCCGCGAACCGGCCTCGCGGCCTTCGGTCGCCATGAACTCACGCTCGCCGATCGGACGGTAATTGACGGACGGATATGCCTGTTCCTCGCCATCCTGGATGCGCCAGGTCGAGAGTCGCAGTCCGTCGGCATGCAATTCGACCGCTGTCCGGCTCGACAGGTTGCGATACTCGCCGGCGAACCTGCCGGTATCAGCATTCTGTGCCGATCTCACCGCCGGCAACTGGTCGTTCAAATCGGCGACATGCTGATAGAGCCAACGCTGGATCGACTGGATCGCGGCTTCTCCATAGGCGCTGTTGGTGAAGATGGCCCAGGCGGTCCGCTGCTCGGGAACCAGCGTGTTGCGCGTGATGAACCCATTCGTGCCACCACCATGCCCGATCGTCCGTGTGCCATCAACATCGATCAGCCACCACCCGAGGCCCCATGCGTCGGCGAAGTTCGCGGCTTTGATCTGCGCTTCCTGCATCGCCTTCCGCGACTCCTCATGGATGATCGCCGGAGCATCTGAAGTCTCGCTGCCATTGAGATGGAACCGATCGAATGTCAGGATGTCCTCGACCGTTGAATGCAGGCCCCCAGCCGGATTGATCGTCCGGTTCAGCCAGTATTCGCGGGCAACGATCACGTCGTCGTCGCCCGGATTCTCGGGTCGATGACCAACTGCATGCGAGTAGGGATAGACCTCGTGGGCAAAGTAGAAGGTCCGCGCCAGACAGAGCGGGTCAAGCACGCGCTCGCGCATCGCCACCTCGAACGGCTGGCCGAGCGCCTCCTCGATGATGCGGCCCGCGATGTTGAAGGCGACGTTGGTGTACGACCAAAGCTCGGTCGGCTGGTACATCTGGGGAACGTTCGGTAGCGCCTCGACCGATTTTCGCAGTGCGTCGTCGCCCCAGCCATAGTCATCGAAGACATCACCCCATATACCCGACTGGTGGGTGACAAGATGTCGGACGACGATCTGCTCGAGCGCTGCGGCGTCCTGCAGCTTGAGATCCGGCAGGTATTCCGCGATCGGAACGTCGAGATCGACCTTCCTCGCATCAACCAGTGTCATCAGCAGCGTGGTTGTAAACACCTTTGAATTCGAGCCGATCTGGAAGAGCGTGTCGGGCGTCACCGGGCAGCCAGTCTCAAGACTGGCGACGCCGTAGCCCATCGTCTGGATCTCGCCGTCACGCAGGATGCCAACAGCGATGCCGGGGATTTTCCAGCGCTCCCGCTGCTCCTCCACCACGTCGGTAAGCTGCTGCTTGAAATCGGGTGGCATCAAGATTCCTTTCAGCTAGTAACACTCCTGTACAAAACCACACATCAACGACCAGCGACGACCAGTTCCCTGTCATCCCGACGCAAGGAGGGATCTCGTTCTTGTCAAACGCACGCACCGCGAACGAGTGACGAGATCCCTCCTTGCGTCGGGATGACAGGGGAACTGGCGGCTCCACGATGGCGAATCATGAACGAAACGCATTTCCTTACCGGAAGCCCCGTGGGTCGAGCGCATCGCGCAGGCCGTCGCCGAAGAGGTTGAAGCCGAGGACGGTTGTCGCGATGAAGAGGCCGGGGAAGGTCGCGATCCACCATTCGTTACGCAGGAACTGGCGACCGGTCGCCAGCATCGCGCCCCACTCCGGACTTGGCGGCTGCGCACCCATTCCGATGAAGCTGAGGCCAGCGCCCGCCAGGATCGCCGACGCGATGCCGAGCGTCGCGATGACGACGATCGACGAGAGCGCGTTCGGCAGGATGTGGCGGAAGACGAGCCGGAGATGGCCGGCGCCAGCCGCACGAGCAGCCTCGACATACTCCTTCTCGCGCAGGACGAGCACCTGTCCACGCATGACACGGGCATAGATCGGGATCGATCCGATCCCAATCGCGATCATCACGTTCGAGAGACTGGGGCCGAGGACGGCGACGATCGCGAGGGCCAGGATCAGGTCCGGGAAGGCGAGCATGACATCGATCACGCGCTGGCTGAGCATGTCGAACCAGCGCCCGAAGTAGCCAGCGAACAAACCGATAACCGAACCCGCGATCATGCCGATGCCGACCGCGATGACACCGACGCGCAACGAGATGCGACCACCCCAGACGACCCGGCTGAAGACATCCCGCCCAAACTCATCCGTCCCGAACAGGTGCGCCTGGCTCGGCGGCAGGAGCTTGTCGCTGAGTTCCATCTCGACCGGGTCGGTGGGAGCGATCAATGGCGCCAGCACCGCCATCAGGATCATCAGCAGGACGATGATCCCGCCAGCGACCGCCAGCCGGTTGGCAATCAGCCGCCGCCCCATCATCTCCCACTGCGAGCGGAAATGCTGTTGTCGTCCGGCACGCGCCAGCGGGCCGTCCGTTTGCGGTCGTGTGATGTCGGTCGCCTGTGCCATCGTCGTCTCCCGTGTGAGTGGCTCGAGATCAGCTAGGTGTACTTGATCCGTGGGTCGATGAACCCGTACAGGATATCGACCACCAGGTTCACGACGACGTAGACAACCGCGACGAAGAGCACGATCCCCTGGATCATCGGAAAGTCGCGTGTCGTCAGCGCCTGGACGGCGAGGAGGCCGAGGCCAGGGTAGCCAAACACCGCCTCGATGATGAAGGCCCCTGAGAGCAGCGACCCGATCAGCAAGCCGATGATCGTGATGATCGGGATCAGCGCGTTGCGCGGCGCGTGTCGGTAGACGACAAAGAACTCATGCAGCCCCTTCGCCCGCGCCGTCCGGACGTAGTCCTGCTCCAGCGCCTCGATCATCCCCGCGCGGGTGATCCGCGCCAGGACAGCCGAAACGACCAGCCCGAGCGTGAACGCAGGCAGGACGAGATAGCGCCAGCCCTGGGAACCGGCAACCGGGAACCAGCCGAGCTTGACCGAGAAGAGCAGGATCAGCATCAATCCAAGCCAGAAAGCCGGGACCGATACCCCCGCGACCGCGATCAACATGCTGATCCGGTCGATCCACGAGTTGCGGAATGTCGCCGATAGCACCCCGGCCGTCAGGCCAATTGCCAGCGCGATCGCCAGGCTCGCGATCGTGAGCTTGGCCGTGTTCGGCATCCGCGCGGTGATGTGTTCGGTCACCGGCTGCTTGGTGCGATACGACGTGCCGAGGTCCCCCTGCAACGCATTGCCGACGAAGCGGACATACTGGCGATGGATCGGCAGATCGAGCCCCATATCGCGCTCGATCTGCGCCCGTAGCTCGGGCGACGGTTTCGGCTGGTTGGAATACATGATGTCGATCGGATCGCCGGGGACCAGCCGCACCATGAAGAAGACAGCGATCGTGATGCCCAGCAAGACCGGAACGGCTCCGACGATGCGGACGAGCATGTATCTCAGCATTGCACCGCATCCTCCTGCGCGCCAACGGTCATTCTGACGTATGAACCAGGTGAAGTGGGGCCGGGGATGGCTCCCGCGTGGACCGGGACGCGGGCGATGGTAATAAGCTCACCATCTCCCGCGCAACCTGTTGGCGGCTAGCTCTCGACCCAGGCATCGACCCAGACATTGATGAACTCGGGGCCAGTCTTGAATCCTTGAACATTCGCGCCCGTCATGATGACAGCCAGATCGGTCCAGAGCGGGATGGCCATCACGTCTTCCAGCGCGAGCTGTTGCGCCTCGAAATAGAGTGCCTTGCGCTCGTCAAGATCGTTGGTCTGACGCGCTGCGGTAATCGCATCAACGTAGTCGGTCGGCTTGTACTGGCCGACGCCCCAGGCCAGATCATTCATAATCTGGAGGATGTCGGCCTCTGGCCAGCCAACGCCGATCACATCGAGATTGTGCGCGTTCTCCGGCAGCCGGGCGATCATCGTTCCGATTTCGAGAACCTCGAGGTTGATCGTGATTCCAACCTCCGCCAGTTGCGACTGGATGACCTGGACCACCCGCTCGAGGGTCGGGTCGGCATAGGCCCACATGATCAATTCAAGCGGCTCGCCGTCCTTCTCGCGGACATCGCCAGACATCGTCCAGCCGGCCTCGTCAAGCAGCTCGTTCGCGCGATCGGCGTCGTAGGCATAACCGAATTCCTCGATCGCCGGATCGTACGCGAAGATGCCAGTCGGCATGAATCCAAAGTTGCGATCTGCGAGGCCCTCGAGGACGCCCTCGATAATCTCCTCAGCGTTGATGGCGTGGGCAACGGCCTGACGGACGAGCAAATCGTCGAACGGCGGCAGGAAGACTGGCTCGTCCCCCACTTCAGCCGCCTCCATCGCAAACTCGACGTAATTGATGTTCGTGCCGCCCTCTGCGAAGAAGAGCGTGAAGTCGTCGTTGCCCTCGAAGTTGCGCACCTCGGCTTTCGGCAGTGCAATGTGGTTGGCCTCACCGGTCTCCATTGCGGCAATCTGCGTACCGGCCTCGGGGATCACGCGGAACAGCAGCTCGTCCGCCAATGGAGCGCCCTTGTTCTCGACATACGAACGGTAATTGGTGTAGTCGGGATTCGGCAAGAGCGTGATCTGTTCGCCTTCGAGCCACTCCTCGAAGATCCACGGGCCGGAGCCGACCGGGTTCTTACCGAAATCATCACCATGCATCTCGACCCCGGCTGGCGAGAGGATGCCGAAATACGCGACGGCGATGTTGCTCATGAACGGCGCCGACGGCTCGCTGAGCGTCAGGACGACGGTCGTCTCATCGACCAGCTCGGAGCTCGCGTAGGCGCTGATGAAGGAGGTCGCCTGCGCTGGAGATTCCGGGTCCGTCGCGCGGTCAAACGTGAACTTGACAGCCTCGGCAGTGACCGGGGTTCCGTCGTGAAACAGCATTCCGTCACGGATGACGAACGTGTACGTCAGCCCATCGTCAGAGATCTCGAACGTCTCGGCAATGAGCGGCTCAAACTCGAGATCCACGTTCTTACCGACCAGTGTGTCGAAGATGTTGGAGAAGACGAACCACGAGGCACCGGCAATCGTGCGCTGTGGATCAAGCGAGTCGGAGTCGCTCGTGCGGACATGGATGAGGCTTCCGCCGCTGCCAGACCCGCTCGATCCCGACGCTTCGGTCGGTTCTGATGTGGTCGCCTGGGTCGCCGTCCCGGCAGCCGGTGATGCGTCGCTTCCCGGCGTCGAGTCACTCCCGCCGCCCGCCGTCGTTGCCGCTACCGTTGGCACATCGGCTGCCGGGGTTTCCTCATCTTCTTCTTCGTCGTCGCCACCACAGGCTGCCAGAAGCGGCGCGATCGCTGCCGAACCCGCCGCGAAAGCGGACGCTTTCAATAACTATCGCCGGCTTCGGATACTCTCGAACAGACGCTCACCACGATCGCTTGGATTCGTAACCAACTCGTCCATGCTGCTCCCACCTTGTACAGTCATGCCTGATTACGGTGACGCAACCCCGACCTGTCGCACACGAGGCTGCACTTCCCTATGCTGTCGAACTGTCCCCGGATGTCGTCCATTCAATGACGATTCAAATCAAGTTGAATGCGTGTTGCGTGACGACAATAGCGAACCGTTCAGCCATTGTCAAGCAGTCAGCAGCAATCAACCGTCGGCTTGTTCGTTGCAATCTGAACAGTTCATCACTGCTTCAGGCTGATAGCTGACGGGTGATTGCTGACCGGCTGGCGCGCTACAGGAAGATATCCAGCGGCAGCAGCGCGCTTACGAGGAAGTTCGGGACATCGACGACCTGCGAGATGCGTAGATCGACGGCGACCGAGCAGATCGCGTACGCCTGCTGCCGGTCGTAGCCGCGCGTGCCGAGATACTCGATCATTGCCAACAGCGCGTTACGGGCCGCCAATGTCAGGTCTTCCGAACGGTTCTCCCCTTCCTCGGTGACGGAGAAGCCGGTCGTCGCATAGAAGCGCTTCGGGGCAGCCAGCTCCGGCTCGTTGAAGTAGGTGTCGCGGAAAAATTGCAGCGAGCGGATATCGCGCCGCGCGGCTTCGCCCTTGTGCAGCTTGAACGAGACATGGACACGGCTGCGCATCTCAATCCCTGTCCCGCACGCTTCACAGTCGCCCATCGCGAAGTGGACATCGCCGGTCGAGAAGAGCGCGCCGTCCGCGTAGACCGGCAAGAGAACACTTGCGCCCGGCGTGATCTGCTTGATGTCGATGTTCCCGCCAACCTCCCGCGGCGGGACTGTTCGCAGCGCCTCGTCACCAAGATTCGCCGGGAGTGCACCGTCAGCCATCGGCATCAGGACAGCGCCGCCACGCTCCAGCAACGCCCCTTCGCGTGACAGAATCCGCTCGCGCAACTCCCCCCACCGCCCCAGCCCCATCACGCCCGGATGCGAGCCATAGCCCATGCGCACGCCCGGCAGCTCGGGCGACTCGGCGTAGCTCCCACTGATGTCCCAGTGGACGAGGTACGGCTCGGTGAAGACATCGCGCAGGAATCCGAAGCCCGGCACCTGCGCGGTATACCCGTGGTTGCCCCACGGATCGGCCTCGATATCGAGCAGCCGCACCTCCAGCAAATCGCCCGGCTCAGCGCCCTTAATGAAGACCGGACCAGTCAGTGGATGAACCGGCCCGAGGTCAAGCTTGCCGCAGTCGGCGTGCTGCATCTCACGAGCCACCTGGGCATCGAAGGCGTCCATCGTGTCGATCATAACCCGGTCGTCCGGCTCAACCTCCAGTACCGGCGAAATGTCCTCGTGCCAGCGGTTGTGGCCAACCCCCGCCTGCTGCCCCAACGGCGTCCACGGGTCGATCTGGATGTGGTGCGTCCTGGCAGGCATGGCTGGCTCCCTTCGCAATCCGGCAACGACACGATCGTCGCAGTCTAACGCAAGTTTGCCGCGCTGGTTGAAGACTCTCGCGCGCTACTTCACACCCTGTTCACGATACCAATGGCTATGGCAAACTACAGGCATGCAAGAGATGACGGTATACCTTACAGATGACCTGAAACCTGAGCTAGAGCGGATCGCGGCCCAGCAGGGTCGGTCCGAAGCTGAGCTTATCCTCGCGGGAATCCGCATGTTCGTCGCGTTTCAGGGGCCGAAAGATCCTCCGCTCCCAAGCTTCGGCATCTTCAACTCAGGTGATCCTGACTTCGCGTCACGGACCGATGAACTGCTCGAAGGTTTCGGCGAGCATTGATCCTGCTTGACACAAGCGGGCTGATTTCTGCGTACGACCAAGGCGATCGAGAACATCAAGCCGTGGTACGCATCCGTTCTCAGCCCCAGCGCAGAATTCTTTCACCATTCGTACTTGCTGAGCTTGATTATTTGATCGCACGCGCATCGGCGATCAGGCGGCGCGTCGCATGTTGAACGATGTCACAATTCTAACGCTCGACCAACGCCACTTCCGCGCCGTTGTAGCACGCGACGGCGATCCCTTTCGCCTTCTCCCATTCGACAGCTAGCAATGACGGCCAACGAGCGACACATTAATGGTTTGGCACCGTCCTCTGTTCCTCATGTCCCTGCCCCATCCGAAGAGCGCATCCTCACTCGCGACTTCATCCTGACCTGTTGTGGCGGATTCGTGCTGTTCTCGTCATTTCTGTTGCTGCTGGCGATCCTGCCGCTGTATCTGAAGGACGACCTGGGCGGGAGCGACGCCGAGGTTGGGCTGATTATCGGCGTCTTCGCTTTCGCGGCGCTCTTCCCGAGGCCGTTCATTGGCCGCGAGATCGACCGGGGTGGCAGCAAGCGCTTCCTGATCGCGGGCGCAGTGATCTTCTTCGTGTCCTCGCTGCTCTACCTTGTCGCGACAACGATCCCGCTGCTGATGGGCGTGCGCGTCCTGCATGGACTGGGGATGGCCTGCTTCCACACGGCGGCCTTCACCTTCATCGCCGAACTTGCGCCGCCAACGAGGCGCGGAGAGGCAATGGGAATGTGGGGCATGATGTCGACGATCGCGACGGCGATCGCGCCCTACGGTGGCCTGCTGCTGCGCGATGCCTACGGCGACAGCGTCGTCTTCATCGCCGGAGCCTGTTGCGCCGCGGCAGCGCTCGTCCTGATCGCGTTCGTGCGCGAACCGGAGCGCGAGGTCGCCGCGCCGGGCAACAGCAGCGGCGGGCTGATCGAGCCGAGCGTCTTCGGACCGGCCACGATCGTCCTGCTCGTGACGCTGGTCTACGGCGCGACGCAGTCGTTCATCCTGCTGTATGCGGAGGATCGCGACATCGCTAACACAGGACTCTACTTCACCTCGTTCGCGATCGCTGTCTTCGTCTCGCGGCTGTTTGGCGGGCGGCTGGCTGACCGGCGTGGGCGCTGGACGGTCATTCTGCCGTCACTGGCGTTGATGGTGGTAGCGATGCTGATCCTCTCGGTCGCCGGCAACCTGACGTTGCTGCTGCTGGTTGGCGCGCTGTTCGGATTGGCCTTCGGCGCGGCCCAACCGGCACTCACGGCGCTGGCGATCGATCTCGTCGCGCCATCCCGCCGTGGGGCCGGGATGGCAACCTTTACGTCAGCGTTCGAGGCCGGCATCGGCAGCGGCTCAATCGTGATGGGCATCGTTGCTGCCCAGGCTGGCTACGCGACAATGTTCGCCGTCTGCGCGATCTTCCCCGCCATCGCCGTCGTGCTGGGGATACGGCAGCAAGCTGCGGCAAGGCGAGTATAGACCGATGGAGATTACCGCTCAGGCACTTGGATTCACCCCTGTGAGCGACGGCTGGCGACGGACCATTGCCGGTCGGGAGTTGCGCTTCGCGCGAGTGCGAGCGCGCGACGACTTCGAGCAGTGTGAACGCCTGCAACGCGAGGTGTTCGGTGTCTCCGAGCACGATCTTGCCTCATTCTCGATTCTGGTCATGGTTCCGAAGACGGGCGGCGAGGTGCTTGGCGCGTTCGACGGCGACCGGATGGTCGGCTACATCCAGGGCTATGGCGGCTACGTCAACGGCCAACCACGTCTCATCTCCGACCTGATGGCGGTCGAGCCAGCGTATCGTGGCGGACTCGGCTACGCGCTGAAGATCCTTCAGGCCGCCGTCACCCTCGAAGCTGGCTTCCCTGAGATACGTTGGACGGTCGATCCACTCCGCGCCGCCAACGCCCGCCTCAACTTCGAGCGGCTGGGCGCCTTCTCCAATGAATACATCGAGAATCTCTACGGCGAGGACTTCGCCGAGGGGCTCTACGGCGGGATGCCAAGCGACCGCCTCGTCGTCACCTGGCCGCTGATGAGCGAGCGCGTCCGCCAACGCCTGCTCTCCGGCTACCAGCCGCTCGCGCCCGACGCCCTCGACGCCGTCCCGGACTACAGCGCCCACGCGCCCGACAGCGCACGGCTCATGATCCCCTCCGACATTGACGCCACGCTGGTCCGCGATCCCGACGATGCCCGCGCATGGCGCATGCGCGTCCGCGCCACCCTTCAAGCTGCCTTTTCCGCCGGTTACGCAATCACCGGCTTCGCAGGGCAGTCCAGCAGCGCGGTTGGCTACCTTCACCTGGAGCACGATCGAGAGGTGACTCGATGATGCATGCCGAGGATGTCGTCGAAGTCGTCGACCTGCTCGAAGACGCTGGTATCGCGGTCTGGGTAGATGGTGGCTGGGGAATTGACGCGCTGATCGGCGAGCAGTCCCGTCCTCACGACGACCTGGATGTCGTCATCGACATCCAGCAGGTTGCGGAGGCAATCACATGGATGGAAGCATGCGGCTTCACACTGCATCAGGACCAGCGCCCGACAGCCTTCGTGCTGCGCGACGCGCTCGACCGACGAGTCGACGTTCACCCGGTTCGCTTCGCCGTCGACGGTAGCGGCTCGCAGGCACAACCCGACGGCAGCATGTTCCGCTACTCACCGGAGGGATTGAGCGGCACTGGCACGATCGGCGATCGCCCTGTCCGCTGCCTCAGTGCCGGGTTCCAGGTTACCTGCCACCTGTCATATGAACCGGACGACGGCGACTTCCACGACATGCATTTGCTACGCGACCGGCTCGGCGTCAAGCTGCCGTCGCCATACGATACGTAGCGCGCTATCCTGCGCGGGAAGAGAATCGAGACACTACCGGGAGGAGTGGCAGGATGGACGATCGGGCGTTCGCGCTGCATGGCGACGCGGTCGTTGTTGACGCGCATTCGGATGTCTTCTGCGATGTCGTGCGGCGCAGGCTGCTTGGGGAGACGAACGTGCTCTCGCGGCTGCACGTGCCGAGCTGGCGGGCAGGCGGCGTCGATGTCGTCGTGACGACGCTCTACACCGAGGAGGAGCACAAGCCGGACCGTGCCCTGCGGCGGGCGGTCATGATGCTCGGCGCAGCACTGAACGATATCGCCGAGACGCCGGATGTGGCGCTCTGCCGGACAATGGCCGAGGTCGAGGCGGCCCAGGCCGATGGCAGGATCGCGTTCGTGCTGGCGATGGAGGGCGGCGAGCCGGTCCAGGACGGGATCGAGTCACTGCGCGTGTTCTACGAGTTGGGTGTGCGCGTCTTCGGCTTCACCTGGAACCAGCGCAACCTGCTGGCCGAGGGGGTTGGCGAGGAACGTGCCGCTGGTGGGCTGACCGAGCTTGGCCGCGCGATGGTCGCCGAAGCGAACCGGCTCGGCATCCTGCTGGATGTCTCACACTTGTCGGTCAAGTCGTTCTGGGACATGCTTGAAGCCTCCGATGCGCCGATCATCGCCTCACACTCGAACGCGAAGGCGCTCTGCGGTCATCGCCGCAACCTTGACGACGACCAGATTCGCGCGCTGACCCAAAAAGGCGGCGTCATCGGTATCAACGGCGTCGCTGCCTTCATCACCGAAGATCCGCAGCAGGCCAGCCTCGCCACGATGCTCGACCACCTCGACTATATCGCCAACCTGGCCGGCGTCGAGCAAGTCGCGCTCGGCCCGGACTTCGTCGACTACCTGCGGGTCGGCCCCGGCTCCGAAGGAGCAGACCAGATCGACTACCCGACGGGCTTCGAGAACATCACGAAGATGCCAGCCGTCACCGCCGCTCTCCTCGAACGCGGCTACGACGAAGCTCAGGTGCGCGGCATCCTCGGCGGCAACATGCTGCGGCTCCTACGAACGGTGATGGCGTAAAACACAACGGTGATGCGTGATGCGTGATGCGTTTCGACGATGAGACAATCACTCCCCCTGTCGTCCTGAGCCGCAGCGAAGGACCTCTCCGCGTCTAATCCTCGCAGCGCTAACGCGGAGAGATCCTTCGCTGCGGCTCAGGACGACAGGTACGGTCCTTTTCATAATACGAGACAGGTTTGCGGATCTAACGGCCGGAAATACCCTTGTAAGAGATGCGCTGTACTATTATGTCGATGGTGCTGTCGTAGATTGGATCGTCCGTGCGTGGCGCGGAACTTGCCGCGACATACGACGTACGGTGCCACTCGTGAGACGATGTCGGCATGGCATCGATCACAATTAATCCGGAGGGATGCAGATGTTCTTTAACCGATCCAAGTCCAAAGTGATCGTTTCCGATGAGGCGTTGCCCGGTCGTGACCGGCCAGCATTCCGGATTCCCGAGCGGCACACCGTCCTCGGGACGCCGATCCAGCCGCCGTTCCCGGAGGGGATGGAGACAGCCTACTTCGGGCTCGGCTGTTTCTGGGGGGCCGAGCGTCTCTTCTGGAAGCTCGATGGCGTCTACACGACAGCCGTGGGCTACCAGGGCGGCTTCACGCCGAACCCAAGTTACGAGGAGGTCTGCTCGGGCCGGACAGGTCACACCGAGGCGGTCCTCGTCGTCTTTGATCCGGCGACGATCTCCTACGAGGAGTTGTTGCGGATCTTCTTCGAGGCGCACGATCCGACCCAGGGGATGCGTCAGGGCAACGATGTCGGTAGCCAGTATCGTTCGGCGATCTACACGACCAGCGAGGCGCAGCAGCACATCGCCGAGGCGACGAAGGAGATGTACAACGCCGAACTGCAGAAGGCACGCCACGGTGAGGTGACGACTGATCTGGCTCCAGCCGGACCGTTCTACTACGCCGAGGAGTATCACCAGCAGTACCTCGACAAGGTGCCGAACGGCTACTGTAACCTGGCTGGCACCGGCGTGACCTGCCCGATCCCGGCTGCTGTCAGCGGTGGTTCCGGGACCGAGACGGAGACCGGCCTGAAGCCGCTCCCGGCCAGCGAGGACGAGTGGAAGCGCATCCTTTCGCGCGAGGAGTACTCCGTCCTGCGTCAGGCGGGCACCGAGCGGCCCTTCAGCGGCGAGTATGTCGACACTGAGGAGGATGGAACGTACCGCTGCCGGGCCTGTGGCAATGTCCTCTTCGAGAGCGACACCAAATACCACTCCGGCTGCGGCTGGCCAAGCTTTACCGAGACGATTTCACCCGACGCCGTCGAACTAATCGAGGACCGCACGCACGGGATGCGTCGCACGGAAGTGCGCTGCGCGCGTTGTCACTCCCACCTCGGCCACGTCTTCAACGACGGTCCGGTCGAGCGCGGCGGGCAGCGCTACTGCATGAACAGCGTTTCGCTGGATCTCGAACAGCGCTAATCGGTTCGATCGGGGTTCGGGAACCGGGAATCGGGATTGACGAACAGGGCCGGGCATGATGCCCGGCCCTGTTCGTTGTGTGTCCAACGATTCCAGCCCAAGGTGTCGGGTTTGGATTGGTGGCAGGGCGGGTCTGCGAACATGTCGTGGACCACATTGGGCGGGTTGACGTAGCTGGCTCCCCAACCCGGCCACGCCGACGCAGTGCTGTTCACTTGCCAGGCTAATGACCCGAGAACGCAGGGAGGTTGCTCTCGGCGTCTTCGGTCGCCGTCTCAGTCGTGACGAGTGCGCCGGAACGTAGCGGGATCTCTTTCAGGAAGAAGACGACGACCAGCGCGACGACGATGACCGGGATCGCCATCAGGAAGATGTCGGTGATGGCGTTGGTGTAGGCGGTCAGTACCTCAGTCTTCTGTGGCTCGGGCAATGCCTGGATCGCCTGGATGTTGTTGGTGTTGATCTCGCCGCCGCTCGTGGCGGAACTCGCGGCTCCTCCCATTCCCTCTGCCAGATAAGTGGCAAGGCGGGACGTGAGGATGGCGCCGAACAGCGCGGCCCCAATGGCCCCACCGAGCGAGCGGCCAAAGGTCGTCGCGCTGGTTGCGACGCCCATGTCGCGCATCTCGACGGCGTTCTGGACCGGAGTGACGATCGTCGTCATCCCGAGGCCGAGGCCGGTGCCGAACAGGTAGGCATAGACGGCCACGACCCAGTAGGGCGTGTCGACCTCGATCGTGTTGAGCAGGTAGAGCGCGACGATCAGGACGGCAGCGCCGGCGATCGGGTAGATCTTGTACCTGCCGGTCTTCGTGATGAGCAGGCCGGAGACGATCGACATGCTGAACAGCCCCACCACCATCGGCAGCATGCCGAGGCCGGAGTCGGTTGGCGACATACCCTGGACGGTCTGGAGGTAGAGCGGCAGGTAGATCGCGCCACCGAAGATGGCGAAGCCGATCAGGAAGCCGAAAATGTTGCCGATTGTGAAGATCGAGTTGCGGAAGAGTCGCATCGGGATGATCGGCTCCTCGCGCGCAACTCGACGAAGATGAACGCGATCGTGAAGACGATCGACGCGACGATGAGCGCGAGCGAGTTGATGTATGTCCAGCCGTAGTGCTCGCCGGCCCAGTTGAGATAGAGCAGCAGTGATGTAACGGCAGCCACGATCATCGCTGCGCCGAGGTAGTCGATCTTGTGGTTGCGCCTGACGACCGGCATCCGCAGCGCGATCGAGGTGACGACCAGCGCCGCAGCCCCGATTGGGAGGTTGATGTAGAAGATCCAGCGCCAATTGATCGTGTCGGTGATCCAGCCGCCGAGCAGTGGTCCGGCGACGCTTGACAGCCCAAAGACCGCCCCGAAATAACCCTGGTAGCGTCCCCGCTCGCGCGCCGGAATAACGTCGCCAATGATAGCGAAGGCGATCGCCATCAGGCCGCCGCCGCCGATACCCTGGAGGGCACGGAAGGCGATCAGTTGCGGCATGTCCTGGGCCAGGCCGCAGAGGGCCGATCCAATCAGGAAGATGATGATCGTCGCCTGGAAGATGATCCGGCGTCCGTAGAGGTCGGAGATCTTGCCCCAGAGCGGCGTCGTCGCGGTCGAGGTCAGCAGGTAGGCGGTCACGACCCAGGCGAGGTGGTTCAGGCCGCCGAGGTCGCTGACGATCCGTGGCAGCGCGACGCCGACGATGCTCTGGTCGAGGGCGGCCAGTAGCATGCCGGTCATCAGGCCAGCAAGGACGACCTGGATCTGGCGATGAGTTAACGCTGCTGGTTCATCAGCAGGTGCGTGTGGAGTCAACGGTCATTCCATTCGGTGACAGCGGCCAGATCGCTTTCGTCTGGTCCCATTCCCATTCATAGCCGTGGTGGCACGCCTCCGGTTTGCTGCCGCAGCAACGCGGCCTCGGAGAGAATGCTGAATGCGCTGATGACGGTGTCCAGCTCATCGTCGGAGAGCAGGTCTACCAGCACGTCAAGGCGTGCCTGGCCGATGCGGTAGAAGCGTTCCATCTCGGCCTGACCAGCCGTCGTCAGACGACACATGACGACGCGCCGGTCGGCGGTGTTGTGCGCGCGTTCGACGAGTCCCTTGTCAACCAGCCGGTCGATCAGGCTTGTCGTGGCTTGCATGCTGGTGCCGAGCGCGCCCGCGATCTCGCTCATGCGCTGTGGCTCACTGATGAGCAAGTCCAATGCGCGGAACTGCGGCATCGTCAGTTCGACCTCGGACCAGTCACTCGGGTTCGATAGCGCGCGCATGCGCAGCGACAACACCTGGCTCAGGTCGGTCAGTTCCTGGCGTTGTCGTAGACGAGGTTCGGGCACAACCTGGTCGAGGTCGCGGCTGGTCACAACGAGGGTTACTCCTGGTTCGATCTACATCCAATCGTATGGATACTTCCATTGATACGAACTATACCAGGAGGCGGGATAATCTGGCAATAGGTGTGACGCAGAGAGTAGTGCACCGGCTGAGTATCGACGTGTGTGGAGAGTCGCGATGGCTGGGTGGTGGAACCGGGCGGATCTGGGGGCATGTGGCGAGTCGGGTGGGTTGGGTGACAGGGCGGGTCTCTTGACGTGGTTGGGTGTCGAGTTGGCCACAATGACCCGCCCTGTCACCCAACCCACCCGACTCGCGCCGTACACGTCAACCCGCCCGGTGAGCAAGCTTCACCGATCAACGC
>Ga0136611_10001150_pt1 | contig 18246 bp, 14 predicted proteins | sample AntDrymUQ2232306_2_FD_106645 | JGI IMG/M metagenome (GOLD analysis project Ga0136611, IMG submission 106645) | Polar desert sand microbial communities from Dry Valleys, Antarctica - metaG UQ223 (23.06) | ecosystem: Environmental > Terrestrial > Soil > Desert | place: Antarctica: Dry Valley...
CTCCGAGACCAGTTCGAAGGGATACTGCGGATTGTCTTTGATGATCGGAATATCCTCCGCCTCGATCATCTGGAGGAATTCCGGGTAGCTGATCTCTTTGGCGTTCGCCATTCCGTCGTTCTTCACCACGAGCGCTCCGCCGATCAGGAGAATCGCGAGCGCAAAGAGGACGACGCCGCGCCAGTTGAAGTTGCCCTCTGGTGCGCCGGGCGGCGTGCGGTTTCCTGATGGGCGGTTTTCGGGCTGAGCCATGATTTAAGGTCGAAAAGGCGTTCGCATCCCGTGACGGCGCGAGTTTTACCTCTCAGCGGCGCGAACGCAGGAACTAGGGGTTCCCGCCTCCGGGTCAACTGACATCAGCTTCACCTCCCTAGCGGGGGATCATCTGGTCGTGGCCGCGGATCTGGCGGACGCGGAGGAGGCGTTGTCGCGAAATTGTGCGACCGGGTGCCTCGAAGGCTGAGGTCGTTCTCGGCACCCGGTGCGGGAATTCGGCGAAAATCCCTCTTACTTCGGCTTGCGGGAAATTATGGTTTATGCGACATCGCGACTTTCAAGCCATGCAAATCGTTTCATCAATCCCCTCCTCTCAACTTCCGCCGCTCCTCTCGCGGGCGCTGCGCCACTGCACTGCCGCTGCTTTCGCCGCGCTCGCCCTCCTCCGCGCCGACTATCCATGCCCAGGCCGCGGCTCCGGTGCCGCTCGATATCGTCTCGTGGTGGGCTGGCGAAGACAATTCGCTGGATATCGCCGGCGGCGTCCATGGATTTCCCGTCGGCTCACCGAAATCAGCCGCCGACTTCACCGGGGGTGTTGTCGGCCGGGCATTCGCGTTCACCGGCACGAACCGCTACTACATCGTTTTCGACGACAGCAATAAGCACAACCTCCCAGGCGATCTCACGATCGAGACGTGGATCAACGTGCCAGGCGACAGCTCCGGCAGCCGCACGATCCTCGAGAAATCAGACTCAGGTGGGCAGAATGTTTCCTACTCCCTGTCGATCAGCCCCGGCGGAAGGCTGAGCTTTTCTAGCACCACGGCGGGCTCGAAGACGGAAGTCAACACCGTCGCGGTGGTGCCGCTAGATCAGAATGTCCATGTCGCGGTGACGCTGCTTGCGGGCGATCTGCGGATGTTCATCGATGGCCAGGAGACGGCGCACATTTTCTTCGGCACCAGCCGCCCCTCGACCGCCAATGGCGTGCTCATCGGCGCGGGCAGATCGAGCACTGTGGCGGTTAATTTTTTCAAAGGGAAAATCGATGAGCTTTCACTTTACAAGCGGGCGCTGACGAATGCCGAGATCGCGGGAATTCACGCAGCGGGCGCCTCTGGAAAGGCACGCTACGATGCGGCGTTGAACTTTGAAGCCTGGCAGCCGGACGACACGACGCAGGAAGGCATCTGGCGCTACGGCCAGGTGCTGCCGGAGACCCAGGCGGGCGGGGTGCCGCCGGTGACGACTTTTTCGGAGCTGACGACTGGTGTGACCGCCGGCGGCTTCGGCATCTGGAACGGCACGTCGCCACTCCGCTTCACCGCCAATCTCTCCGGCGACGTGCTCGCGGAGACCGAGAACGGCGCGACCGTCACCTACCTCCCCGGCGCGCTCACCCTGCGTCCCGGTGAAAGCGGTCGCTATGCCGCTCTCAAATGGACTGCCCCGGCGACAGGGAACTACGCCTTCAGCGCGCTGTTCGCCGCCGCCGACACGACGCCGACAGATGTCTTTTGCCGCGTGCTGTTCCAGGGCGCCGCCGGCGTCTTCACGTTGGTTCCGAAGAGCCAGTTGCAGGGCTCCAACACGGTCACGCATTGGGCGAAAATCCCGCTCGAAGCGGGCGAGAAGATTTACTTCCTCGTGGGAGACGGCGCGAACACGAACCCGAATCTCGATTCCACGTCTGTCTTTGCCACGCTGGTCCCTCTGGAGATCTCCAACTCCGGCTCACGCCCGACCGCAGTCACCGGCCCGGCCAGTCCTATCGACAGCACGACGGCGACTTTGAACGGCACAGTCAACCCGAACGGCGCGGAGACGACTTATCACTTCGAATACCGGACCAATCCCGGTGCGCTCCTGAGCACACCGACGATGACTCTGCCGAGCGGCAGCACTGCGGTCCCGGTGAGCGCGAATCTCACGGGCCTGAATCCGAACACGGAATACTTCTTCTTCCTCGTCGCGAGCAATGACTTCGGCTCGCACACCGGCGCGGTGCAAAGCTTCACGACGGGCACTGGCACGGGTGGCGGCAACGCGCCGGGTGCCACGACCAGCGCACCCACGAGGATTTCTCACACGGGCGCGACGCTGAACGGCGCGATCCTGCGCAAGGGCGAGTCGGTGAGCTACTACTTCGAATACGGCCCGACTACTGCTTATGGGCAGCAGACGCCCACCTCGACCAGCCCCCCTGGCACCGAGCCCTACGCAATCTCCGCGGAACTCACCGGGCTGACTGCCACGACGGCGTATCACTACCGCCTCGTCGCGACCTCCTCGTCCTCCGGCACGGGCACGTCGCCGGATGCGAGCTTTACCACGCGCGGTGAGCCGGGCGACTTTTCGGTCGTCATCACCGATCTGCGAAACCGCGACGTCGTTTCCCCGGAGAGCAAGCTGCGCGCGGCCGCGGAGGTGAAAATTCCAAGAGGCAGTAGAACGCGCATCGCGAGCGTGCAGTTCCTCCTCAATGGTCAGCCGGTTGGCTTCCCCGACGTTAAACCGAGCTACCGGTTTGACGGCACGATCTCCGAGCCCGGCATCCACATCTTCTCCGCGCTTGCGACCGACACGAAGGGCAGGCAAATCGAAAGCGAGCCAGTCATCTTCACCATCGCCGAAGTCGGCGCAGGGCCGCTCGCGCTGACTTCGAGCCTTTCGCCCAGCGACGCCATTCCGGGCGATCTGCTCACCTACACGCTCTTCGCCCGCAACAGCTCCAGCGGCGGCGTGAAAAACGTGGAGCTCGCGCTGCAAGTGCCGCTGGGCGCCGGTTACGTGGAGACGCGTTTTGTGGACGCCAACGGCCAGCCCGTCGCCGCGCCGAAAGGCAGCGACGTTTTCTTCAACGGCGCAAACGGTGTCGTGACCGTGCAGATCAAAGAAATCGAACCCTTCGCCGCCGTCACCGTGCAGCTCCTCGCCCGCGTGCCGTATGACCAAACAACCACCGGCAACGTTATCGCGAACTCTGCATTCAACATCGCTGTGGCGCAGGGAAAACAAAAGTTCACGGGCGCATTCCCGACGCGCAGCGTCACCGTCGCGGGCGCGCTGCCGGCGGGTGCGCCGCGGCCGCGGCTCGGCCTTTTCGTGAAGCAACTCGGCGCGGGCGAGCTGCCGCAGGACAAGAGTGTCGTCACTGTCACCACCGCCGGACTCGGCGTGCCGGACGTGAAGCCAAAGCGGCTTTCCAACGAGATCACCTACCAGGTCAGCTTCGTGAATTACGGCAACGCGCCGGCGCATTCCGTGCGTGTTGTGGCGCCTGTGCCGCCGGGCACGTCTTACAAAAAGAAATCTGCGGGCGTCATCACCGCCGTAGGCGATGTGATTCCGGTCCTAGAGCCGGCAGAAGCTTTTGGCCTGCTCTTCTTTGACGTGCCGCGGCTGGAAGCGAACTTCCCCAGCGTCGCCGGCTCGGGCAAGACGCTCGAATACACGGTGCGCGTGGATAAAACCGCTGAGATCGGCACGCGAATCGCGCATCTCGGCGCGGCGGTTTCTTCCGGCGAGCTGCTCACGCCGGTTAACACGCTGACCCAAAAAGTAGCGCAAGTCGTCGCGCCCTCGCAGATGACCTACGACTTCACCGCGCAATACGGCAGCGCCGCGGGCGCTGCGCCAGACTCCGGGACGGGCACGATTTCCCACACGATCTTCTTCCACAACCAGGGCGGACTCGCCGCAAGGGAAGTCGGCATCCGCTACACCGTGCCGCCGGGGCTCACCTTTCAAAGCGCCAGCTTTGCCGATCACCTCGGCAAGCCGCTATCCCTGCCGCTGCCCCGGGGCCGCGACATTCCGCAGAAGCCGCTCGTAGGCGCTACGGCGGGCGACGTAGTCTTCGAGATGGGAACGATAAAGCCGGGTGCCTTCGGCTTTGCGCAGGTCGTGCTGAAGTTCGACCCCGCCACACGTCCGGAGGATAAACTCTCGCAGGCACCATTCATCGGCTACGACAGCTCTACCACCGGCCCGCAAGCAGTTCGCGCCCCGCGCGATCCTGCAGTCAAGCTCCTCGGGCAGCCCAACTTCGCCGGTTTGATCCGGCAGGCGCACCTCGATCCGACCCTGAGCCGGTTGTTCATCCTGCAAGCGGGGCCAGCGGCCGCGACGGAAGGCAGTGAATTCGATCTGCTGCTGGCCTGGGGCAATCTTTCCGACAACGCTCCTGGCGAAGGCACATTCTTCTTCCCGATCCCGGTAGGGACGGAAATTGTTTCCGCCAGCGACGCCCAACAAAGCTTCGGCGGCCCTTCCAACTCCGCCAGTATCAATCCGCCCGGCACGGATGGCGCGCCGAACGGACAAGTGGTGTGGACGGGAGGAGGGCCACGTCCGCACTCAATCTTCGCGGCAACCGTCCGGCTCCGGGTAAAGCTAGGAGTCACGGGCGAAATTAAGGTTTCGGGATCGCGAACAACCTTCGACCGTTCCGTGCCGCGCTATGGTGCACCCATCACCGTCCGCCTCGTGTCGCCGGGGGTGCCGGTCGAGGCGTTTCAGTCTGAGATCTACAATGCCGCCATGGGCGAGGGCAGCGCCGCCTCAGTCGGCACCGCGAGGACGCCGGCGGAGAAGTTCTTGGAAGGGGTAAAACAGATTGCCGAAGACTCTCGCGTGGTCAGCATCGCAGGCGCGGACTACGCGCACCTCGCAGGAAACGACGGCGTTGCCATCCCGCTCGGTGGCGGGCGGATGGTCGCCGCGGGCGGGCTCAATCTGGTGCAGCAATCGTCCGCGAGCATGGTCGCCGCGGGCGGTTTGAACCTGGTCGCCGCGGGTGGCGGCAACATGAAGATCGAAGTGCCCGGCTCCGGCTTGGTAACGAGCGCGCAGCTCATCTCCAACGCGCCGAGCCTGGTCGCTGCGGGCGGCATGAACATGGTCGCCGCGGGCGGATTGAACCTGCTGCGAAAAACCTCCAGTTTGATCAGCAACGACGGCTCCACCCTCATCGGGCTAGACGGCTCGACTCTGGTCGGTCTCGACGGCGGAACGCTCGGCACCTTCAGCCAGCGCGTCGGCTTCGCGGCATCGTTTTCGCCTGGCGCGGGCGCTTCGCTCATTCTGACTGCCAACGCAGCCAGCATGGTCGCCGCGGGCGGGGGCAACCTGCGCATCGCCGGCGGTGGCCATCTGGTCGCGGCAGGCGGCGGCAATATCATCCCGCCCGCCGGACTCGTCGGCAACGACGGCGCCAGCGTGATCGCGCGCGACGGAGCGAGCTTGATTAGCAACGACGGCTCGACGCTGATCAGCAATGATGGCTCGACGCTCATTAGCAACGACGGCTCCACCATGGTCGCCGCCGGCGGGGGCAACTTCGTCACCGGCAGCGCCGGCCTCGCGCCGCGCTGAGCTCGGAACACTGGGCAATTGGTTCTGTGGGGAACGCGGGGGCTCGGCATCGATCACCCCCCAGCGCTTCCCGGCTGCAGGTGTATCGACCCCGTCGCGGTCAGCGGCGCACACCCCGTCGCATAAAGTCGGCTCCGGGAACGCGACGCCGGGGAACGGCGCGGACATTCCTGAATGTGCAGGGTCGCCGCGAATCCCGCCTTGGGCGAGCACGCCGGTGCCGCTGGCGGAGATCAAGAGTGTGAGCCCGGACAGAGAGTGCGGCGCGAGAGCACGTGGGGCGGGCTCTTCCACGAGGCAATGGATTTCGGGCGGCGGCGTAACGCGGGCCGACAGGTAGATTGCACAATCTCCTGTTGTGCCTCCCGCCCTTTCCGCTACCCCTACGGGCTCATGTCATTTCAGGAATTTGGCCTGCTCGACGAAGTCGTGCACGGCGTGCAGTCGATGGGTTATGTCGAACCCACCCCCATTCAGCTCCGGGCCATCCCCGTCGTCCTCTCCGGGCGCGACCTGATGGGCTCAGCGCAAACCGGCACCGGGAAGACAGCCGCGTTCGCCCTCCCGCTCCTCACGAAGCTCGCGAAACATGGCACCATGCGCTGCCTCATCCTCGAACCGACCCGTGAACTCGCCGCGCAAGTCGAGACGGCTTTCCGCGATTTTGCGCGTTTCATGGACATCCAGATTGGCCTGATTCAGGGCGGCGTCGGATTTGGGGGCCAGCGCGAGGCTTTGAAGAAGGGGATCGATGTCCTCGTCGCTACGCCTGGCCGGTTGCTCGATCTCATGGGTGAAGGCGATGTCCGCCTCGATACGATCGAGTTCCTCGTGCTCGATGAAGTCGATCGCATGCTCGACATGGGATTCCTTCCGCAAGTGCGCCGGATCGTCGAGAAATGCCCGAAAGCGCGGCAGACCCTGTTTTTCTCCGCGACGCTGCCGCCCGAGATCGAGGGGATGACGAAGTGGGTGCTGAAGGATCCCGAAATCATCGAGATCGGCGTTCGGTTCAGTCCCGCAGACACCGTCACCCACGCGCTTTACCCCGTGGCCAAGGAGCAGAAGTTCGCGCTGCTCGAAGCGCTTCTCGAGCGCACGAACTACGAGAGCGTGCTCATCTTTTGCTCGACCAAAGTCGCCGCTGACATGGTCACCGCGAAGCTTAAGGCGAAGCAGCACGCAGTCGTCGCGATGCACAGCGACCGCACCCAGCGCGACCGCACCGAGGCGCTCGATGGCTTCAAAGCCGGCAAATACGAAGTCCTCGTCGCGACTGATCTCGCCGCGCGCGGCCTCGATATCGCGGGCATCTCGCACGTCGTGAACTACGACGTCCCCGGGCATCCCGAGGATTACGTCCATCGCATCGGCCGCACCGGGCGCGCGTTGAAAGTCGGCGACGCCTTCACCCTGTTCACCGCCGAAGACCTCGACGCCGTCCGCAAGATCGAGCGCTTCATTGGGATGAAAGTCCCTCGCTTGAAGATCGAGAACTTCGACTACCTCTACACGCAGCTCTTCGTCGAGGACTCGATACCCGCCGGCGGCGTTGGCCGCGGGGTGCGCACGCTCAAAGGCTACTCCTTCGGCGGGCGGCGGAAGAAGTAGGGCGCGGATCGCGATCGAGGGTTGCCGGCGCTGACCGGATGTCGATAAGGTCGCCGGCATGAGTCTGTTCCGCTGCGCCGCCACCATTTTCGCCGCCGGTTTCGCCAGCCTCTCCACTGTTTACGGCGGCGGAGACGATCCATTGGCCGCCAGCGTTGATCTTGGCGGGATCGTCGTAAAGCACGGCGCCGATATCAAGCGCAGCTCGCTGGAGACCGACACCATCTCCGCGAGCACTGCTTACGACTTCGCGATCTACGGCACCGTGACCGGCTCCGGCGCATTTGGCTTTATCGAACCCGGCACATCGATCGCTGAGGCGCTCGAAATGGTTGACGAAGGCTTTTCCAAGAATCTCGACGGAACAGTTATCAACCCCTCCGGAAAACAGAAGTTCACCGTGTTGAACCGCAAGCTGAAGGGCGAGATGGACTTCGCCGGGGCTCCGGTTAAGGCCAAGGCGAAGATCGTCGCCGGCATCCACGAGAATGGCAGAGCGTTCTTCTGGTTCACCGGCGTGAGTTTCACCGTCGGTCCGAAGTCGCTCAAGCCGGGTGACACCATCACCTTCGATCCCGGCAGCAAATGCGACATCCGCGTCTCCAATGCTGCAAAGCCCAGCCCCGCTGCGCGCCCCGACCTCCTCTTCAGCCTCCCGAAACAGGAAGCCCTCGGGAACAACATCTACGCCGGTCACACCATCAACGTCACCATCAGCGCTGGCCACGCCGTGAAATCGTATCTGCTGCTCTTCAACGACTCGCTTACCACCGATAGCTTCACGCTCTCTGGTCCTGGAAGCGGAGACGGCGTCCAGATCCGCTACTTCGCTGGCAAGACGGATGTCACCGACGACGTTGTTGATGGCACGTATGTGGTGAGCAACGTTGCCCCGCGCACCGGGGTCGTCTTGAAGCTGAAGCTCAAGGTGAAAAACGGCGCGAACCACCCCGGCGACTTCATTTTGCGCTCGTCCGTCAATCCGGCCGTCACGGATTCGATCCACTTCGTCGTCAAAGCGAGTTAGGAGCAGGCTCTAAAACAGGGCCCGGGGGTGCCCTTCTGTCGGGTTTTGCTGGCCAACAGAGTAAACCGCACTGGAATTCGTAAAATTCCAATCGGGATTCCGCAAATTCCAGTCGGAAGACGGCGGATGGCAATCGGATGCGTAGCGTGGCAATGCGGGGCGCGCGGGTCGTGATCGGTGATCAGCCGCCGATGGTGCTCATTTCGACTTTCGATGCCGATGGCGCGGGGAGGTGGGCGCGGAGTTCGGAGTAGCGGTCGTCACGGCGACGCCAGCGGGTGTTGATCGCGGCGGCGATGTCGTCGTCAGAGGTGCCAGCGCGGAGGAGGGGGCGCAGGTCGTGGCCTTCGCCGGCAAAGAGGCAGGTGAAGAGGCGGCCGTCGCTCGAGAGGCGCGCGCGGGTGCAATCGCCGCAGAAGGGCGCGGTGACGGAGGCGATGATCCCGATTTCGCCACCGGCGGCGGTGCGATATCGGCGGGCCACTTCGCCGGGGTAATTCGCGGGCATGGGGGTGAGGTCGGCATGTTCCGCAAGGTGCGCGAGGATTTCGGCGGCAGGGACGACTTCATCGAGGCGCCAGCGGTTGGTGTTGCCCACGTCCATGTATTCGATGTAGCGGACGATGAACTCCGGGCCGGCGAAGCGGCGGGCGAGGGCGGCGATGTCGTGCTCGTTGACGCCGCGGCGGATGACAGCGTTGATTTTCACGGGCGCGAAGCCGGCGGTGAGGGCCGCGTCGATGCCACGGAGGACGTCGTCGACGGTGAAATCGGCGTCGTTCATCGCGCGGAAGGTGGAGTCGTCGAGGGAGTCGAGTGAGACGGTGAGGCGGCGCAGGCCGGCATCGCGAAGGGGGCGCGCTTTTTTTTCGAGGAGGGAGGCGTTGGTGGTGAGGGTGAGGTCCGCGACGATGGGAGCGAGCTGGGCGACGAGGCGCTCGAGGTCTTTGCGCAGGAGCGGTTCGCCGCCAGTGAGGCGGACTTTTTCGACGCCGAGCTCCGTGAAGATGCCCGTGAGGCGGGCGATTTCCTCGAAGCTGAGGAGGGCGGTTTTCGGAAGAAACGGGTAGCCCGGGCCAAAGACTGCGCGCGGCATGCAGTAGGTGCAGCGGAAGTTGCAGCGGTCGGTGACGGACACGCGCAGGTCGCGGAGCGGACGGCTGAGAGTATCGAGCGGGGCGGTGATGCGGGACGTTTAGCAGTCTGTTGGAAAACCTCCAACGCCGTCATTCCGACGGCGCGGAGCGAGTGGAGGAACCTCTAACTTTGCCTTTCCGCTGCGCACGGTCGCCAGGCAAAGTTTGAGGTTCCTCGACAGGCTCGGAATGACAAACATCGCCTACTTCAACAGGCTGTTAGCGCAGGTCGGGCACGCGCGCGATACCGAGACCGGAGATGCCTTGCGGCGGGTGGAGGATGCCGCGCTCAAAACGCCACCCCGAAACGGGGTCTCGGGCGAGGAGCCACGCGCCGTCGAGGTCGGCGTAATCGGTGATCTGCGCGACGACCGCCCCGGCCGCGATGAGGGCGCTCGTTTCGATCATGCAGCCGACCATCGTCCCGAGGCCGAGGTCGTGTGCGCGGCGCGCCATGCAAAGGGCAGGGGTGAGGCCGCCGCATTTCACGAGCTTGATGTTGCAGCCATCGAAGTGCTCGGAAAGGTGGTCGAGGTCGGTCTCAACGACGCAGCTTTCGTCGGCGAAGATGGGGAGGGCGCGGGGTTTCGGGGGAAGTTGCTCGGCGTGCTCGGGAGGGAGAGGTTGCTCGAGGAAGGCGACGCCGAGTTCGCGGAGCTCGTCGCAGAGACGGGGGAGGGCAGCGGCGCTCCAGGCGCAGTTGGCATCGACTGCGAGGACGCGGTCGTGTTCCGCGCGTGCGGCACGGATCGGCGCAAAATCGGCGTCGGCGTCGGATTTGACCTTGATCGCTGGGAAGCCGGTTACCTCCGCGAGTTTCGCGGGGAGTTCTTCAGGTGTGGAGAGCCCGATGGTGCAGAACGTCGGGACGGGTCTCGGAGCGGCACCGAGGGCGAGCTCGCAGACGGTGACCCCGTCGCGCTTTGCCAGCCAATCCCAGAGCGCCAGGTCAACCGCGCACTGGGCAGCACGGGAGGGCGCGAGGTGTTCCCACGAATCCGCCCACGCGCGCTCCACGTCAGTGACGGTCCGGATGCGCAGGGTCCTCAGCCAGGGCGCAGCAGCGGAGATGAGCGCCGAAACGGCTTCGGCAGTCTCGCCGTAATAAAGACTCGGTGACGCTTCACCGAGGCCGCGGACGCCGTCCCCGTCAACTTCCACAAGGACATTCCGCCACGGCTGTCGTCGCGGCCGCGCGATGCGAAAGGCGTGTCGCAATTCCAGCTCGACAGGCGCGGCGGTGATTTCCACGGCGGAAGCCTGGGCGAGGCACGGTGGTTCGTGAAGCCCTGAGCGCGAAGGAAACTCCATCCGCTGCAGGGCTGCTGCGCGAATGAAGGCTTGCGGCACCGTTGCGACTGCATTGAACTTTCCAGCGCTTCCTGAGTCTTACGCGTCCATTATGAAATATCTTGTCGCTGTCCCCATCGCTTTCGCTGCTGCTTCACTCGCGATCGGAGAGACGCCGCAGAAGATCGATGTGAGTAGCTTCCCGTCGCAGGCGAAGCTGATCGATACTGTCGTCGTGCCGGTGCCGAGCGAGATTTTCGGCGCTCTGGATCGAGTCTCAAGAGTGCATTGGGATCAGGTGTTGCGGGCGACGAAGGATCAAGCCGTCGGGGAGTCGCAGTCGCAGATTGCGCTGCAACTTGGCCTCATCATCGCCGAAGGGTTTATCGCGGTCCAAGCGCAGAACACTGCGGAGGTGAAGAACATTGGCGGCACCGTTCGGAAGCTTTCGAAAGCACTCGGCGTGGAGAAACACGTCACGGAACACGCTAACGCGATTCTGAAGAGTGCGGACGCCAAAGACTGGATCACGGTGCGGAAGGAGCTCGACAGAACGCTGCAGAATGTGCGAACAGCGATGCTCGACCTCGGCAGTGAGCCGCTGTCGCAACTGATCAGTCTTGGCGGCTGGCTACGTGGGACCGAGGCGCTGACTGATGTCGTTGGAAAAGACTACACCCCGGAGAGCGCAGAGTTGCTACATCAGCCGATCCTGCTGGACTTCTTTCACAAGCGCCTCGCGAGCATGCCAGCGACGATCAAGAAAAACCCGGTGATCGACGACATGCAGAAAGGGATGCTCGAGATTCGCCCGCTCGTGGGAGTCGCGGACGGCACGCAGATTTCCGAGCGATCGGTGAAGGACGTAAATCTCGTCGCCACCCGCCTCGTCAAATCGATCAACGCCAAAATCAACTAATCAACGCGCTTCTGTGACCCGCTTTACCACCAGCATCCTAGCCGCAGCGGCAGTTCTCCTGCCGACCCAGGCGTTCGCGACGATTGACGACTCATTGTCCATGGCTCTGGAGGCAGCCGATCCTTTTGTGAAGGCGGGGTTTAGCGTGCGCGAAGATTATTGGGGGGGCGATCTGCCGGCGAAGACGACGAAGGCAATCGTGCATCAGCTCTTCAAGGGGAACGAATACTGGTTCTGGATGGGAAGCGACGTGAAGGCGGCGAAGATTTCGGTGCACATTTACGATACCGAAGGGAATCTGGCGGAAGTGGAGGCTTGGACGAAGCCCTTGAAGGACGGGCAGTCGGCTGCGGCGCGGGTTGTGCCGAAAAAGACGGGCTCTTATTACCTGATCGTTGAAGTGGAGAAGTCGCCTGAAGAGCGGACGCATTGGGCGCTCGCGTATGGCTTCAAGTAAGTGGAGCGTGGTATCGACAGGTAAGTGACGGGTTATTCAGCTCAGCCGGCAGGTGGCAAAACAGCGGTGACCCTTGCCGCCGGACCAAACTCGCTCCTCCTTTGAGCGAGGCGCAAACGCTCCAATTCGAGAACGCTCGCGTCTTAGGCGCTCTCTTTGTCAATGACCTCGCCCTCCTAAAGCAGGCTGAGGAAACTCTTGGCGCAAAGCTGACGACTCGCGATGGCTGGCTGCGCGCGGAAGGCGAGCCGGACGCGATCGAGCGCGTGCGTCAGCTCTTCGCGCAACTGGATCGGGCGAGGCAAAACGGGATGGGAATCCGGAAGCCGGAGTTCCTCTACGCCCTGAAGTCGATTGGGGCAGGGGAGATGACGGGAATCGGCGAGCTTTCAGATACCAAGATCCAATGTTCCCCGAAGCGGCCGCCCGTGATCCCGAAGACCGCCGGCCAGCGAACTTACCTTCAGGCGATTCAAACGCATGACATGGTTTTCGGACTTGGCCCCGCGGGCACTGGGAAGACTTACCTCGCGATGGCCATGGCAGTGATGGCCCTGAAAAAGGAGCAGGTGACGCGGATCATCCTGACGCGGCCGGCCGTTGAAGCGGGCGAGGCGCTCGGATTTCTGCCGGGCGACCTGAAGGAGAAGATCATGCCGTATCTGCGCCCGCTCTATGATGCCCTGCACGACATGCTCGAGCCGGAAGAGATGCAGCGATATCTGGAGCGGGGGGTGGTCGAAGTAGCGCCTCTCGCCTACATGCGGGGCCGGACGCTGAATCGCGCTTTCGTAGTTCTCGATGAGGCTCAGAACACGACGACCGAGCAGATGTTCATGTTCCTGACGCGGCTCGGGGCGGAATCGAAGTGTGTCATCACCGGCGATGCCACGCAGATCGACCTACCCTCGAACAAGCGGAGTGGCTTGGTGGAAGCGCTTCAGGCACTTCAGGAACTTCCGGGCATCGCCTTCTGCCACTTCGGCGATCGCGACGTCGTCCGGCATGAGCTCGTGCAGGCGATTGTGCGTGCATATCGGGAGCATCGCGGCACCGCCGAGCCGGCACATAAGCGTTGATTTCCCGATTCGCGTCGCGAGAGTTCCCGCCCGCCGATGTTCGGATTCTTTGAACGCCAGCGCCTCGTAAAACGGGGCTTCGCCGCCCAGAAACAACGTCGGCGCCGCACTGAGAGCGAGCTGTTCCAAACGCTCGAGCATGGAATCTGGGGGCGCATCGCCGTCGGCGCCGGATTCCTCCTGGGTTTGGCGTGGCTGATCTATTCGGACACTTCGCAGAAGGGTCTCGAAAAGGTGCTGATCGCCACGTTGATTTTTCTGACCGCCCTCGCGCAGCTCTGGATTAATCACCCGAAGACGTTCGAGCGGAATTCGCGGCTGCTGCTCGTCTTCGGCGTTTGCCTTCTCCATCTCAGCTTTATCAAGCTGGTCCTTGCGGCTGCGGACGACACAGTGAGCTCAGGGTCCGGAACCTTCAGCGCCCTGGAACGCATGGACATGTGGCGCCTGGCCGTGCCGTATTCATTCGCCCCCCTGCTGCTCTCCGTCCTGCTTGGGCGGAATCACGGAATCTTCGCGGCGATCTACGTCAGTCTTTGGGGCTCGATGGTTTGCGGGGGGAATGAAGCGCGGTTCCTCGTGATGAGCCTGATCTCAGGATTCATCGCCGTCTTTTTGACTCTCGAAGTTCGGCGGCGTTCGCAGCTCATTCGCGCGGGTGTTTTCGTGGGCATTGCCACGTGGCTGCTCGCGATGCTCTTTGGGATGATCCCACTGTTTCAGCTCGCCGCGATGGGGACGATGAACTGGCGTCTGATCGGCTGGGAATCCCTGATCGCGGTTTCCAGCGGGGTGATCACGGCGTTCCTCGTGAGCGGGGCATTGCCGATATTCGAATCCGCGGCGAGAATCACCACGAACGTTTCCTGGTTGGAGTTGCAGGACCTCAACCATCCGCTGTTGAAGCGGATGATGATCGAAGCGCCGGGCACTTATCAGCACAGCCTCGTCGTTGCGGGGCTCGCGGAAGCGGCGTGTGAAGCGATCACTGCGAACCCGACGATGGCGCGCGTTTGCGCTTACTTTCACGATATCGGCAAGCTCGTGAAGCCGGAGTATTTCACGGAGAACATGCGGCACGGGCGGAACCCGCACGACGATCTCGCGCCGACGATGAGCGCGCTGATTATCATCGCGCATGTCAAAGAAGGCGTGGATCTGGCGCTGCAGCATGCGCTGAATCAGGAGATCATCGACGTCATCCAGCAGCACCACGGCACCTCACTCGTTTACTATTTTTACCGACGCGCGCAGCAGCAGCAGGAAGACGCGCGGGCCGGAGGGAAGATCATGAACATCCGCGAGGACGACATCCCGGAAGTGCGGGAGGAGAGCTTCCGCTACAGCGGGCCGCGGCCACAGACACGCGAAGGCGCAGTCATCAGCCTCGCCGACTCCATCGAGAGCGCGGCGCGCTCCTTGGAGCGCGTGACGCCGCAAAAGATCGACCAGCTGATCACCGACATGGTGCAGAGGCGGGTTCTGGACGGGCAGCTGAAGGAATGCGATCTGACGATGTGCGAACTCGAGCAGGTGGCGGAGAGTTTTCGGAACACGCTCCAGAGCATGCTCCACAGCCGCATCGCGTATCCGGAGGAGAAGACCCGCCGGGACACGACGATTTCCCCGGGAAAAACGAAGGCGAGCACCGCGGCTTAAGGCGCAAGGCGGGCGCGATTTTTGCGGTGACGATCGCATTGCGCAACCGCCAGCGGGCAGTCCGGTTGAAGACCCGCTGGCTCAAGGGGCTGGCAGAATTAGCGCACCGCCGATGCTGCGAGGTCCCGGGGAGCGGGCCGCTCGGCCACTTGCAGGAGATCAGTGTGGCGATCGTCTCGGATCTCTCCATCGCGCGGCTGCACTCCCAGTTCATGCGGATCACCGGCCCGACTGACGTGCTCACCTTTGACCACGGCGAGATCGTGATCAGCGCTGAGACGGCGGCGGCGCACGCCAGACGGCTAAGCCAGCCGGTCGAGCTGGAGATCGCGCTTTACACCGTGCACGGCTTGCTGCACCTCAATGGCTACGACGACCGCACGCCGCGGGACGCTATGCGAATGCGCCGCATGCAGACGCGCATTCTTCGCTGGTGCCAGTCGCAGCTCCCACCTCCCTAAGCTTATGTCGCTCCGTTTCGCCGTTCTGACTGTCGCGGTCGTTGCTACCGGTGCGCCGCTTCTCGCTCAAGTGCAAGATGCGCCCGCACCGGACATCTCGCAGATTTTGCAGGCGCTGCGCTCGCTGAAGGACCAGCAGCTTGCCCAGGTAAAAAGCGCAAAAGAGAAGGCGTTGAAGGAGGCGCAAGCGGCGGCCGCGAGTCCCGGGGCCGCGGCGACAGCCTGGGAGGAAGCAGTGCGGCAGGTGCAGTTTGAGGGCGCGCCCAAAGAAGGCGCGGCGTTCCGGGAATGGAAGGCCAGGGAAGGCGACGCGCTGAGCGAGAAGGAACCGCAAAACGCCGCTCAGCTTTATTTCCGCTGGCTCGCCCTGACGCTGCAGCGATCGATCGGCACGCCGGTGCGCGAGCTTTTACCGGCCGTCGTGCAATACACGAAGGATCTCACCGCTGATCAGCTCGCGGCGGAAGCGCTCGCGGAGCGGATCGCACGGGACGCCGCCCTTGCGGCGAGCGGTAAGCACGGTGATCGGAAAGGCAAGAAGGACGATCAGGCGGCAAAACGGCTCCACGATCAAATTCTGCGCAACCTCGCGGGCAGCCCGCCGGTGAAGGCGATGGGCATTGAGGAATATCTGAAAACGGAGGGCTGGGAAGGGAACCCCGGAAATCTCGATGGCATCTACACCGCGATTATTCTGCCGGAGTTGCGCGCGTTGAAGGACCAGCGCGTGCTCGACTACTGGGATATGCGGATCAAGCGGGAAACCGAGGCTGCGCAGAAGAGCAAGCTCGCTTACGACATCGAGAAGTTCACGAAAGAGCGCCGGCCATCGCTGCTTTGGAACAAAACGAGCGAGTTGCTCAACCTTGGGCTGAAGAACCGCGCCATCACCGAGATGTTCACGCTCATCAAGACCTATCCGCAACACCCGGACTTGCCGAAGTGGATCACTGGTCTGGAGACCGCACTGTTGCCACCCGCCGCGCCGAGAGCTGCGGCGACCACCACAAACCCTGCCGCTTCCGGAAATGGCGTGGATTCGGTCGAGGAGAGCATTCCCTTACCGGCAGCGGGTGCTGCGCCGGCGGCGCGGTAGCGCGAGAGCGATGGCTGAGACGCTCGCTTCCCCGGAAACTGAAACGGCTCTCGATACCCCCTGGAACGTCGTCGTGCACAACGATCCGGTGAATCTGATGACCTACGTCACGAAGGTTTTTATGCGCGTCTTTGGCTACCCGCGTGCGCGCGCCGAACGACACATGCTCGAAGTCCATAGAAATGGCAGATCGATCCTTTGGACAGGCGCGCGTGAAGTCGCGGAAAACTACGTGCAGCAACTGCATGGCGATCTGCTGCTGGCCACGCTCGAGCGAACCGAATAGCGCAGTCGTGCGAGCGCCAGCAAGGGTCCGCTTTCTGCAGCGATGACGATCCAGCGCCTCGATAGTGGAATCGTCAGCCTCGGGCCGTTAAACGCCGTCTTGTGCGAGCTCCTGAGGCTGATTTTACCAAGCGCTCAGGATGACCATCCTGCCGCCCAGGCGCGCCTCTTTCCGCCGCCGAGCGGCGGCAGTGACGACGACCTGGATGCCGACTGGAAAAGTTATGTGGAGCCCGACCTGCGACACATTTTCCAAAGCTCCCTCGAAGTGATCGAGCAGGACCTCGCCGCGCTCGACCAAAACCCGAGCGGTCGCCGAAGAGATCTGCGGATTCCAGTTTCGCATCTCAATGCCTGGATCCACGGCCTCAATCAGGCGCGACTCGCACTGGTTGCACGGCATCGCCTGACGGAGGCGGAGTTGGAGGAGCACACGGCTGTGGACGATGAGGACCGATCCTTTGCGCTCCTCCAAACGCATTTCTACGGGCTGCTGCAGCACAGCTTCTTGCACGAGCTGGGTGATCGGTAAGAAGAGCGCTGCACTTTACGAGGCAGCTCTGGAGCGCGAAGCTGGCGCATGCACCTTTTCGCAGCTCGGCTTTCCGCGACTCTGCTGCTGATCGGGACCGGGAGCCTCAGTTCGCCACGCGCGTCCGCGCATGGGGATGTGCACGAGACGATCGTTGCCCTGACCGCCGAGATCGCGGCCTCTCCGCCGAACGTCGGAGAGCTTCACTTGCGCCGCGGGCAAATGCATCGGGTGCACGGCGATCCCGACGCGGCTGCGGCGGACTTCAACGCGGCGGAAAAACTCGCGCCCGACCTCGTCGAGGTGGATCTCGCGAGGGGCGAGTTGCTCTCGGAGGCGACGCGGTTTGACGAAGCCAGGGCCGCTATCGATCGTTATCTGGGGCGCCGGCCAAATAGCTCCGTCGGCTTCGCGGCGCGCGCACGGATGCTCGTTCGTGCCGGAGAGCATCTCGCTGCGGCGGCGGATTTCGCGAAAGCTGCAGCGCTCGCCCCCGAACCAGATCCCACCCTCTTTATCGAACAGGCGCGCGCTCTTGAAATGGCGGGGCTGCATGAAAAAGCAGTGCAAACTCTCGAGGAAGCGATCGCCCGCCGTGGCTCGCTGGTGGCGCTGGTGCAAACCGCCCTCGAGATCGCCGACGCGCACGGCTCCACCGAGAAAGCTCTCGAGCATGTGGATCAGCTGCTCGCAGGCGCTGCCCGCAAGGAGCGGTGGCTTGCACGCAAAGGTGCGTTGCTGGAGAAAATGGGACGCGCCGCCGAAGCGCGCGAGTGCTATCTCCAGGCGCAGAAAGCGCTCGCCGCCGTGCCAGCCGCGCGGCGCAACTCCGCGGCCATGGCGGAGCTCTCCCAGGAACTTGCTGCGGCGCTTCTGCGTTCGGAGCATCTGGCGCCCTGACCGCTCCGGAAGGGCGGAGCGCGACGGAAAGCGCCAAGCGCGAGCGGTGGAATGGGTTATTGTCAGTCTCGATGTTTTTCTCTGGCCGACTTCTAACGACCTTGGTCGCGACCTGCGCCGCCGCTTCGGCAGCGACGCCGGAGGAACTCGAGTTTTTCGAGAAACAAGTCCGGCCAGTGCTCGCGGATCATTGCTACAA
>Ga0136611_10001151_pt1 | contig 18236 bp, 14 predicted proteins | sample AntDrymUQ2232306_2_FD_106645 | JGI IMG/M metagenome (GOLD analysis project Ga0136611, IMG submission 106645) | Polar desert sand microbial communities from Dry Valleys, Antarctica - metaG UQ223 (23.06) | ecosystem: Environmental > Terrestrial > Soil > Desert | place: Antarctica: Dry Valley...
GGCGAAGGCGCGCGCGACAGCGGAATCGGCAGCCGCTGCCGGGAACGCGGACGTGCGAATCTACTCAGACGTGGCGGCGATGCTGGCAGATGCGAACGTGCCGGCCGTGATCGTCGCAACGCCGAACTTCACGCATAAATGGATTGTGCTGGACGCTCTGGCGGCCGGTAAGGATGTCTTTTGCGAGAAGCCCATGGCGCTTACGGTTGCTGATTGTGATGAGATGATCGGCACCGCCGAACGTCTAGGTTGCAAGTTGATGGTCGGCCAGGTGCTGCGGCTGATGACTATCTACGCCACGGTGCGCAGGCTGGTGGCGGAAGGAACGATTGGCTCGCCGCGTGTTATCCGCATCCTACGCACTGGCGCGCGCACGTCGGGCCACCCGGGGGCGTTCAGCGCGCCGTGGCGCGCTAAGCGTGAGAACACCGGCGGCATCCTGTTCGAGGTACACGTCCACGAGTTCGACCTCATGCGCTCGTTGATGGGCGACGTGGCCGAGGTTTCGGCCATGGTCGAGAACTTCTACCACCCTGAGCGTGATTACGAGGATCATGTGGTGGCCACGCTCCGCTTCCGTAATGGAGGTATTGGCGTGCTCGAAGCGGGCGGCGCGCACGCCATCGGAGGATCGGAGGGGATCGTCACCGGCGAGAAGGGCAGCATCGCGTACGACGGAAGCAAGAACACTGTTGTCTACCGGTTGGTCGAGGAAGGGTCTAAGCCCGTAGAGGTGCCGGTGGAGCGCGACGGGGGGACCGGCGTGCAGAGCGAGTTGATGAGCTTTGCACGCTGGGTGCTACACGATGAAGCGCCCATTGTTACTGCCGAGGACGGACGCCGCGCGGTCCAACTTGCGGAGGCAGCCTACCGCTCGGCACGCGAGAAGCGCGCCATCCAAATCGCTACGTGACGTAACGTAGATGGCACGCAACGTGCTGGGATTGATGAGCACCGGAGCGCACTGATGCGCCCGGGTGGACATCGAAAGGAGCACACTGCGTGACGACAAACGTCAATGTAAACGCCGGGAGCGGCGGCGCTCGCCAGGCACGCGACCTCACAGGTCGCTCGACCATTGCCGGCCTCTTCACCGACCGGGCCGACGCCGAACGGGCAATCAATGATCTAAAGGCCGCGGGTTTTAGCGCCGATTCGGTCGGCGTCGCAATGCGCGACCGCACTGAACAGAACCAGCTGGTGGAAGACACTGGCACTCATGCGGGTGCCGGTGCCGTTTCCGGCGCGCTTGGTGGTGGCCTGTTAGGTGGCGTCGTCGGCTTCTTGGTCGGCGTCGGCGCACTTGCCATTCCAGGCATCGGACCAGTCATCGCTGGTGGCGCGCTCGCCAGCGCCTTTGGGCTGGCTGGCGGAACCGCCGTCGCCGGTGCGGGCATCGGCGCCGCAGCCGGTGGCCTGGTGGGCGCTCTAGTGGGCATGGGCATTCCCGAGGAAGAGGCACGTCACTTTGAGACAGGCTTCAAAGCGGGTGGCGTGCTGATAACAGTAAAAGCTGGCAACCGCGCGATGGACGCTTTGGCCATCCTGGAGCGCCACGGTGCGGACACTGGCCCCGGCAGCATGGGGGCCGGTTCTGGTGGCGCCTCTGGTGGCCCCATGGCCCCTGCTGGTGTGTCCACCATGGGCACTTCCAGCACGGGCACGCCGGCTAGGCACTCGGGAGGCGGGGAGGTAGCAGGCGGCGCCGTGGCCGGCGCAGCGGCTGGCGCGATTGCTGGAACCGCGGTCGCTGGGCCGGTTGGCACGGTAGTCGGCGGCGCTCTCGGCGCCGCGGGTGGTGCAGCGGCGGGGAAGGGTGTACACGAAGGTCGCGACCCCCGTCACGACGACAAGGCTGATGAAGGTGGCGCTGGCGGCGCGCTTGCCGGCGGTGCGGCTGGCGCAGCCATTGGAACAGTCGTTGCCGGACCTATTGGGACGGTCGCGGGTGCCGCTATTGGCGGTGCCGCGGGGGCTGCAACGGGCGCATCCGCTGGTGCGGCGGATGACGACGAGGACAAGACGAGCGGTACTACCCGCCGCACGAACGTCTAGCCTCCCGGCCTGCCGAAGTGATCCGGCGGCTCTCCGCCTTACAAAGGTGTAGACGGAGAGCCGCCGGATCAGGTGAGGCTCAGCGCATCACTTACTCTGACCCGCCTGGCCCGTTCAGGGGCAGCACCACATGGAAGGTGGCACCCTGGCCGGGCCCTTCCGATTCCGCCCAGATCTGGCCGCTATGACGCTCCACAATGTCGTGCGAGATGTACAGGCCCAGCCCTAGCCCGGCGAAGTGCTCAGCCGGGGCGTTGTCCAGCCGGTGGAACGGACGGAAAAGCTCAGCGATCTGCCTCGCAGGGATGCCGATGCCGGGATCGCGCACCAGAACATGGGCAACGCGTGACCGCTCCGCCGTCTCGTCGTAGCGCACGATCACGGTGATGTCGCCGCCAGAGGGCGTGTACTTCAAACTGTTGGCGATCAGGTTGGTCAGCACTTGCTCCAGCCGTCCGGCGTCCCAGTGCCCGGTCAACTGGTCCACCGCCCGCTCGAAGCGGATCACATGATCGTCCGAGACTGTGTCAAAACGCTCCAATACCGTCGCGGTGAGTGCCACGAGGTCAACGTCCGCCAGGCGCAACGCCAGCCTCCCGGTCCGGATCCGTGATACGTCCAGCAGATCGTTCACCAAATGGGTGATCCGATCCACCTGTCCGTTCATCGTGTGGAGGTAGCGCTCAATGCGGTCCAAGTCCACCTGCGCTCCGGACTCACGCGCCCGCGCGAGCTGACGCAGCAGTGTCTGTGTCAGGCCCTTTAGCGGCGTAAGCGGCGTGCGCAGTTCGTGGCTAGCCACCGAGAGGAAATCGTCCTTTGCGCGTGACGCAGCTTGCGCCTCGCCAAACAGCTCTGCGCTCTCCAGCCCCGTTGCCAGCGTATCCGCAACCGCCTGTAGGAAAGCGACCTCTTCGTCGGGCACGACCCGTAATTGCGAATCAAGTAGTGTGAGCGTGCCGAACACCTTCTCACGTGCGATCAGGGGAAAGACGGCGTAGGACAACGTTCCCAGGCGACGAACGTTATCCTGGCCGCCCTCCAAGAGTTGCGTGCGACCAACCACCACAGGGGCGCGCGTGCTCACTGCCTGTGCGCTAGCGGAGGGACCCTCCAACGCCAACTGGCGAGAGGCGGTCTCCTGCTCCGGCGTAATTCCGTGCGCCGCCAACAGCTCGAGATGCGACGGTGTGTCTACCTTGGCGGCAGCGCGAACGTCCACAAGACGGAATACAAAAACACGTGACCAGCCCGTGGCGCGTGCCACGGCCGCGACAACGCGCGTGCCCCATTCCTCGGGCGTGCCAACGCGAGCAACGGCCTGCGCAACCTCTGCCAGCGCGGAGGTGCGCTCAAGGTCGCGGCTCGCGGCTTGCCTCTGCGTTCTGGTGGTCCTGTAGGGACGTTCGCTGTGCTTCCCCGAGGCCACACTCAGATGATATCCACGTTCTCGCGCTGGGCGGCCATGACACAAGGCGCGCCAAGCACGCCTTGTGTCATGGCCGCCCAGGCCGGTCCGCCGTTGCTAGTCGCGTAAGGAGACTTCATTCATGTGCGGGATCATGGCGTATGCCGGTCCGCAGGACGCGCTGCCCATTGTGCTTGATGGCCTGCGCAGGCTTGAGTACCGCGGGTATGACTCTGCCGGCGTCGCCGTCATGTCTGCGAAGGCAGGCCCGGACGGCGCCGCCGGAGAGGGCAGCGTCTCGGTGCGCCGTGCTCCCGGTAAGCTGGACCAACTGACGCAGCTGCTCGCGCGCGAAAACGGGAGCCTGCGCGGCCACGTCGCAATTGGCCATACACGTTGGGCGACGCATGGCCGGCCGACGGAGAGCAACGCCCACCCGCACGCGGACTGTGCCGGCGAGACTGTTGTGACCCACAACGGCATCGTCGAGAACTACGAGTCACTGAAGATCGAGCTACAGGCAGAGGGGCACCGGTTCACCTCTGAAACCGATACCGAGGTGATTGCCCATCTGATTGAGCGTCACGTCAGGGGCGGCGCGGACTTTCCAGAGGCCACCCGGCGGGCGCTCTCGGAGATTCGTGGCGCCAATGCCGTCACCGCGGTTCACGCTCGCTGGCCGGCGCTTGTCGTGGCCGGTCGCACCGGCCACGCCGGCGGTCTGGTGATCGGCAAGGGTGATGGTGAAATGTTTATCGCGTCTGACCTCCCTGCAATCCTCGAGCGGACACGCCGCGTGCTGTTTCTAGAGAGCGGTGAGATGGCAGTGGTCTCAAACGATGGCGCAAAGCTGCAGCGCCTTGACGGCACGCCGGTCGAGCGCGCCTACGAGACGGTGCAGTACGACCCAACGGCGGCGGCGAAGGGCGGCTACCGGCACTTCATGCTCAAGGAGATTCATGAGCAACCTCGCGCGCTGCTGGACACTATCCAGGGACGCCTGCTCACGCACGCGCCATGGGCCCGCCTGGAGGACGTCACGCTCACGCAGGAAGACACGCACGAGATCCAGCGTGTGGTTCTGGTTGCGTGCGGCACCGCATGGCATGCGTGCCTGGTTGGGAAATACCTAATAGAAGAGCTGGCGGGGCTGCCCGTGGAGGTTGATTATGCCTCTGAGTTCCGCTACCGGCGCCTCCTCCTTGATGAGAAGTGCCTTGTCATTGCGGTCTCACAGTCTGGCGAAACCGCGGACACACTGGTCTCGATGGAGGCGGCGCGTCAAGCTGGCGCCCGCATCCTGGGCATCGTAAACGTCGTCGGCAGTCAGGCAGCACGATTGGCTGGACACTCGGCGGGCGTGCTCTACACGCGCGCGGGACCGGAGATTGGCGTCGCATCCACCAAAGCATTCACGTCGCAGCTTGCCGCGCTCTCGCTTTTGGCGCTCTACCTTGGCGGCTGTCGCGGCACCATCCCCGATGATGAGGCGCGCGCGCTGGTCCGCGCGCTCGAAGCGCTGCCGGACAAGGCGGCTCAGGCGCTCGGACAGACTGACGCCGCGGGGCACGACCAGCTGCGTGGCGCGCCGCCCGCAATCACCCGTGAGTACGAAGCGCTGGCGAGCAAATATCACCGCGCCAAGGACTTCCTTTTCATTGGGCGGGGCATTCAGTACCCCATTGCGCTCGAAGGCGCGCTCAAGCTGAAGGAGATCAGCTACATCCACGCGGAGGGCTACCCAGCGGGCGAGATGAAGCACGGTCCCATCGCCCTGATCGACCGCGACGTTCCCATCGTCGCCATCGCGCTCAGGGACCGGGTCTATGAGAAGATGGTCTCCAACATCCAGGAGGCGCGCGCCCGCGAGGGCCAAGTGATCGCCATCGCCTCGGAAGGGGATGAAGCAATCACCAGCAAATCGGACACCGTGCTCACCGTACCGGACACCGACCAGCGCCTTGCCCCGATCCTGGCAACGCTCCCGCTCCAGCTGCTCTCGTACTACATCGCCGTCCGTCGCGGCTGTGATGTGGACCAGCCGCGCAATCTGGCGAAGAGCGTGACAGTGGAGTAATCAACGAGGTAACACCCTACAATCCCGCGCCATGCTCATAGACATCCACACGCACACGCCGCGGCACCGGGAGCGACCTCAGGAGGCGGGTGGCTGGAGCGCGGGCCAGGACCGCGTCGCCATGCGTCCGGACCGGCCCGATCCAGGAGCGGTGACCTGGGACGACTACCTCAAGGCAATGGCGTTTGTTGACCGGGCCGTGGTCTTCAACATTGCGCCGCCGCCGCTGGACGACCATCCGCCGCACGGCGGCCCGTCTCCTGCGATGCCCCTGTCCGACCAGAGTGTCACCGCACGCTCGGTCAACGACGCCACGGCTGAGCTCGTCAAGGCGCACCCGCAGAAGCTGATCGGCTTCATGAGCGTGCATCCGCGCGACCGTCACATGTTGGACGAGATGGATCGCTGCGTTGGCGACCTTGGCATGCGCGGCATCAAGTTGGGACCCAACTACCAAAACTTTGACCCAGTGGGAGATGATGCCTTCCGGCTGTATGCGCGCGCTCAGGAGCTGCGGCTCCCTATCGTCTTCCATCAGGGGACCAGCCCAGTGCGTTTTGCCGACCTGGATTACGCGCACCCACGCCACATTGACCGCGTGGCGATGCGCTTTCCAGACTTACGAATTGTGCTGGCACACATGGCGCATCCCTGGCAAACCGACTGCATCGCGGTGATCCGCAAGCACCCCAACGTGTGGGCGGACATCTCCGCTCTGCATTACCGGCCGTGGTCGTACTACAACTGTCTCCGGCTAGCGACCGAGTGGGCTGCGCTGCACAAGCTGCTCTTTGGCTCGGATTTTCCGGTGGCGACGCCACAAGAAACCGTCGAAGCACTGCCGCACATCAACGACATCCTGGAAGGCACCAAGCTGCCGCCTGTACCGCTTGATGAGCTACAGAAGATCCTAGACAGGAACAGCCTGGAAGTGCTGGGGCTGGAGTAAGAGAGAGCTAATGGAGCGTTTGGACGGCAAGATCGCCATCATCACGGGTGGCGGCACTGGGATCGGGCGCGCATGTGCGCTCGCGTTCGCGGGGCAGGGCGCTACGGTGGCGGTCAACTACAGCCGGTCGCGGGAAGAAGCCGAGCGGACCGCGCAAGACTGCCGCTCCGCCGGCGGCGATGGTGTCGCCATCCAGGCGGATGTCTCGGCTAAGGAAGAGATTGACCGCTTGGTGGACGATGCCGTGGAGCGTTGGGGGCGGGTTGACATCCTGGTCAACAGTGCCGGCACGACAAAATTCGCGGCCTACGATGATCTCGATGCCCTCACCGAGGAGGTCTGGAACGACATTATCGGCGTCAATCTCAAGGGCGTCTTCTTCGCCTGCCGCGCTGTTGTCCCGCACATGAAGCGCGCCGGTGGCGGCAGTATTGTCAACATTGGATCTATCTCAGCCATTCGCCCGGTTGGCTCCTCCATCCCGTACATGGCGACGAAGGCCGCGGTGCATTCCATGACCCAGAGCATGGCTGTCGCTCTTGGCCCCCTTGTACGCGTGAACTGCGTCGCGCCCGGCTTCATCGATACCCGCTGGCACGCTGGACGCGACGAGGCCGCCCAGGCAACCCGCGAGCGCACGCCGGTCAAGCGCAACGGCACGCCTGAAGATGTCGCTCAGGCCGCGCTTTATCTCTGCGCTGCCTCGTTCGTCACAGGCGAGATCATTGTCGTGGATGGAGGCCGGTTCTTGCAGTAAATACGGGTGGATCAACGCGTTGTCTTGCCACCAGACAACGTTACGCTAGACTGGCAATTGCAACGGAAGATCGCATGACTAAGACACTACGTCGCCGCGTCTTGTTAGGGGGGATCGCTGCGACTGCACCAGTTGTGGCGGCGTGTTCTGCGGGAGGCACGCCTGCCGGGCAGCCGCCGGCTACCGGCGCAATTGACAGGGACGTGCGTACGCCGTTCCAGAATGACCTGCGCGCACAGATGATCGCTGTGAAGGACGCGCTGATTGAAGCGCGGCGCAAGATCACGGGCATTATCGGCACCTAAGCTGAGTGCATTCCCCAGACGGGGAGATCCTTAGTGAAGAGTGCAGAGAGCAAGATGGGGAAAGTACATTGGCAGCAAGTAACGGACGCACGCGGAGCACTCAGGGCAGGCTAAGGGTCGCGCAAATTGGGTGCGGGCAGATCGCGCCGCAGCACCTCAAAGGCTACGCTGAGGCATCTCTGGTAGATCTGGCCGTGGTGGTGGATGTTGATCCCGCGGCCGCGCGGGAGACGGCGGCAGCAAACGGCAACGTCGCGTGGACCACTAGCTTTGAGGAGGCGATTGCGCGCGACGATGTGGATATGGTCTCCATTGCAACGCCACATCACTTTCACGCGCCGCAAGCAGTCGCGGCGGCGGCGGCGGAAAAGCATGTGCTCTGTGAAAAGCCGCTGACCACCAGTCTAGAAGAGGCAGACCGCATGATTGAGACATGCGCCCAGAACGGCGTGCAACTCGGCATGTGGATGGTCATGCGCTATACCGGCGCGGCGCGTACCTCACGCGCGCTATTGCAGGCGGGCGCCATCGGCAACATCGTCAATATCCGCCTACCGGACGTGCACAACAAGGTGCGGGACTATTACCAGCGCGGCGTCGGCGGTCGGGCGCGACCCAGCCAGTGGCGCGGTAGTCGTACCACCAGCGGCGGCGGCGCGCTGATCATGAACGCCATCCATCAGATTGACGCGCTGCGCTACATCACCGGCCTGGAGGTAGAGCGCGTTAGCGCCGAGTGGATGAACTTCACTGGCCTGGCCGATGTGGAGGACATGATCAACGTCGTGTTGCGGTACAACAATGGCGCCATTGGCACGATCGACACCGCAAACTACGCTCCCGGCGGTGGCGAAGCCCACGTCCTGCGCATCTACGGCACAAAAGGGCAGATCCAGATCGCCCGCAACAGCGAGGTCAAAGCGTTCGTCGAGGAGCCGTTTGACGCGCGCGAGGGCCTACCTGCGCTTCAACCGAACGAGTGGCAGGACGTTCCCTCGGAGAGTGACGGCAACACGCGCGCGTTGCTTGTTGATGACTTCGCCCGGGCGGTCCTCTCGAGCACGCAACCGCCCGTTTCTGGCCAAGATGGGCGCGCCGCGCTGGCCACTATCATGGCTGCCTACCAGAGCGCCGAGCACGGGCAGAGCGTGAAGCTCGCCGAGGTAACTGCAAGGGTCGCGGTAACGGCGTAAGAGGCACGGACCGGCGGCTATCATCGCGCCGGTGTCCGCTTCAATCGCGCAGCGGTCCGGCCTACCGTTTGGGGGGCTATTTGATCTCTGGCGACAGGAGTTCCGCGGCTACTTACTCAGCACCTTGCGTGCAGACGTGCTGGCGGGGCTGACAGTTGTCGCGGTGGCGCTGCCGCTTGCGCTGGCCTTTGGCGCCCCTCGGGTGCGACCGCCGCCGCGGGACTGGTGACAGCAATCATCGGGGGAGTATTCCTGGGTGCGCTGGGCGGCTCCTCCTTTCAGATCTCCGGTCCCACTGGTCCCACTGGCGCTTTGTCCGCCGTGCTGATTGCCGTCTGCGCCAGGGTGGCGTCCTTGACCGCCTGGGCGACGCCAGCGTCCACTTGGGCGCCGACGACGCCATCCTCGCGACGCAACGCGGTCCCGTTGCAACTTCCACGACCTGATGCGCGGTGCTAAGCGACCTGGCCTACTCGGCGTGAGATCGGGCACCGCGCCCGCGCTCCCGGCACACCTCACCCGCGTCGAGTAGGTTCGCTGAGAAAAACCGCGCGACGCGGTCACAGTACCGAGGACGGTCTAGAAAGTACGCGCCGCAGTGCCAGGCCCCCGGCACATACCACGTCTCCAGGCGAACGCCCGCGTTCCGCCCCGCCCGCTCCATCCGGTGCGAGTGATCAACGGGGATTATCTGGTCATCCTCGCCGTGGATGAGTAGAACGGGTCTCAGCGCGAGCTGTGCCATATCCCGCAGCGGCTGCACGTCCGTCAGCCTGAACCCGAAGCGCTGCGCCAGACGCCGATCTACCAGCGACAGAATGATGGCTGCCAGTGGCGCCGTCAGCCGCGATGGATTGAGTCCCACATGGCGCGCCATCCTGAACCGAACGATCTCACGCTGGCTGGTGAACGGGCTGTCCGCCACGAGCGCGCGGACATCGTGCTCGCGCGCCGCCAGCATGATCGCCACCGACGCACCCATCGAGAACCCGATTGCGCCAAGAGGAGCTTCGGGCCGCCGTTCACGCAGGTAGCGCAGCGCCGCACGCGCATCCTCAAGCTCGCGATATCCCAGCGTCACGTCTCCCGGCTGCCCGCCATGCCCGCGGTAGTCAAACAACAGCACGTTGAAGCCTGCGCGCCATAGGTTGGACGAGATTCCGAGCAGATCTGCCCGATTCCCCCGATACCCACCGCACGCCAGCACAGCCGGCGCATCCCCACCGCCCTTGAAGAACCACCCATTCAGCGTCATCCCACCCTCCGTTGGAAATGACACTTCCTCCCAATCTACGCCCGTCTCGAACGGTGTGAATCCCGTCCGTTTCTCCCGCGGAGGCGAAGCCTCCGTCAGCGCATTGACAACGTACTCGGCGAACAAGGCTGTGGCGGTGGCGAATAGGCCTGCGCCCACGAGCGTCCCGCCGAGCGCGATCCTTGGTGCGCGGTGACGTGGGCGAGCCGGTGGCATGGGCCGTCCGAGTATATGGACGAGGCTACTGGCTACACCCGCACCTCACGTCCGGTTTCCGTGCGCGCGGAACGGGGTCCATTTTCGGCAAGCACGGCGTCGATCTTGGACTGCGTCTCTTCCTGGCCGGCGAACTGGGCCTGGTAGAGGTCGTTGTAGTAGCCGCCCTTTGCGAGGAGCTCGTTGTGGGTGCCTCGCTCCATGACGCGACCGTGGTCAAGGACGACGATCTGGTTGGCGTTGCGGATAGTTGAGAGGCGATGCGCGATGACGAAGGTAGTGCGTCCTTGCATCACGTTTTCCAACGCGCGCTGGATCAGCACCTCGGTTTCGGTGTCGACGTCCGAGGTTGCCTCGTCCAGAATCAGGATGCGCGGGTTCTTCAAGATGGCGCGAGCGAGCGCGATACGTTGGCGTTGTCCGCGTGAAAGCAGGACGCCGCCTTCGCCCGTCCAGGACTCGTAGCCGTCCGGCAGCTGCGCAATGAACTCATCTGCGTTTGCCTGGCGCGCGGCCAGCTCCACTTCTTCGTCGGTGGCTTCCAACCGACCATAGCGGATGTTGTCGCGGATTGTGGCGCCAAACAGGAACGTTTCCTGGATGACCACCGCGATCTGGTCGCGCAGGCTGGTCAGCGACACGTCTCGCAAGTCGCGCCCGTCGATGGTCAGCCGGCCGCCGTTGGGATCGTAGAAGCGCGGAATGAGGTTGACCATGGTCGTCTTCCCGGATCCCGTGTGCCCTACCAACGCCACAATCTGCCCCGCTTCCGCCTCAAGTGAGACGCCGTGTAGGACTGGCTTCCCCGTCTCGTAGGCAAAGGTCACGTCGTCAAACGTGACGCGCCCTTCGACCCGTGCCAGCTGCTCCACGCCTGGCTTGTCGGTCACATCCGGCTTCTCGTCTACAAACTCGAAGATCCGCTCGGCCGAAGACAGCGCGTGCTGCACGGTGTTGTTGACCCTTATCAAGTCCTCCACCGGCTGATAGAACTGAATCAGGTAACTGACAAACGCCACAAGCGTGCCCACAGTCAGCCCGCCGTTCAGAATTTGCCAGGTGCCCACGCCAAGCACGATGGCCATGCCCAGCGCCGAGATCATCTGAATCGCTGGTGTCGCGATCGCCTGGACGCCTGCAGTGGAGAGGTTGGCCTGCAGGTTGCCCTTGTTCTCGGTATGGAACCGACGGCGCTGCGTTCCCTCCTGCGCAAATGCTTTGGAGACGCGCACGCCAGAGATGTTCTCTTGCAAGACGTTGTTGACGTCAGCCGCCTTCTCCTGCACGCGCATGTAGCCGACGCGGAGCTTTTCCGCGGACACAAGAGTCGCTACCAACAGCAGTGGCACCGTGAGAAAGACCAGCAGCGTCAGCTGCCAAGAGAGCAGGATCATGATGATGGAGAACGCCACCATGTTCAGGATGCTGACCATGGCCCGCACGGTCCCGCCGTTCACGGCTTGCTGCATCACCTGGATGTCTGCGGTAGTGCGAGAGATGATCTCGCCAGTGCCCCACTTTTCGAAGAACCGCAGGCTCAGCTGCTGGGTGTGCTCGAAGAGGTCCCTGGCCATCTTGTAGACCAGTTGCTGCGCCACAAGGAGGATGAAATAGCGCTCGCCATACGAGAGGCCGTATCGCACCAACTGCATTAGCGTCAGGCCCACCCCGATCCACAACAGCAGCATGCCTTCGCCGTTGGGGATCACCACGTCGATGACGTGCTTGAACGCCAGCGGCATCAGCATTTGTAGGCCGGACGTGAGCACCACGCAGACCAGCGCAGCGATGAGGTAGCGCTTGTATTCCGCCAGGTAGCCACCCAGGCGGCGTGCCGTGATCCAGGGACTGACCGTGAACTGCGGCTTCTCGCGGTTCATGGACATGCGGCCGCCCATCATGGAGCCCATGCCGCCCCCGCCCACGCCGCCGCCTCGTCCGCCGATAGACATCATCGCGCCACCTCCACCGTCCGCCGCGTGCCGTTCATTGAGGCGCCGTTGACGCTGTTCGCGCCATTGCTGGCACCGTTCACTCCCACGGCTACCGGCACACCGGACGCATCAGGTGGCGCGCCCTCCTTTTGGAGAGCAAACTGAATCTCATTCAGATGCTGATAGAGGGGGCTGGAGTGCAGCAGCTCGGCATGCGTGCCGCGCGCCGTGATCTGCCCCTTCTCCATCACTGCGATCTGGTGCGCGCGCTGGACCGTGCTCAGCCGGTGCGCGATGACAATCGTTGTCCGTCCCTTCATGAGCTCATCCAGCGCCTGCCGGATCAAGTAGTCGGTCTGGTTGTCTACTGAGGAGGTCGCCTCGTCCAGGATCAGGATGCGCGGGTTCACGAGGATGGCGCGCGCGATGGCGATGCGCTGGCGCTGCCCACCGGAGAGCTTCACGCCGCGCTCGCCCACAAACGTTTCATAGCCTTCCTCCAGCTCGGCGATGAACTCGTGCGCATTGGCGGCGCGCGCCGCCGCCTCAATCTCCGCTAGCGGCGCGTCTTCCCGACCGTATGAGATGTTCTCGCGGATGGTCAGGTTAAACAGGAAGGTCTCCTGCATCACCATGCCGATCTGCGAACGCAGGCTTTGCAGCCCGAAGTCGCGCACGTCGTGCCCGTCAATCCGTACCACGCCCGACGTCACGTCGTAAAAGCGCGGCACGAGGTTGATGAGAGTCGTCTTGCCCGAGCCGGAAGGCCCGACCAGGGCGAGCGTCTGGCCCGGCTCCACTGTGGCGGAGATGTTCTTCAGCAACGGCGGGTTCTTGCCGTAGGCGAAGGTCACATTCTCCAGCTCAACCTTCCCATCCAGCCGGTCCACAACGACCGCGTTGGGCTTCTCCACCACGTCTTGGGCCGTATCCAGGATCTCGAAGATCCGCTCACCCGACGCAACTGCCTGCTGCGCCATCTGATTCATGAACGTCAGCCATCGCACTGGAGACCACATGGTCAAAACGTAGGAGTAGAAGGCCGCAAGGCCACCGATGGTGAGGTCACCCGTCATCACGCGCCACCCGCCGTAGCAGATGATGATGATTGCCGAGCAGTACGTCGCAAAGTCCTGTCCGGGGCTGGCGATGGCCATAGCCACGTTGGCCTTCATCCGCGCCTCGCGAATGTCCCAGTTCACCCTGTTGAAGCGCTCCGCCTCGTGCGGTTCACGGTTGAACGCCTTGACCAGCTTGATGCCGGTCACGTCTTCCTGAATCACGACATTGAGGTCCGCCGCCTTCTGGGACGCCAGCCGGTACAGCGGAAACGCCTTCCCGTAGCCGTACTGGAAATAGACGATCAACGGCAGGATGACCAATGAAACCAGCGTCAGCTGCCAATCCAGCAGAAACATCATCGTCAGGAAGATGCCCACGGTCATGACGGTGTTGATCAGGCGGGAGAGCCCGCCAGTCAGGAACATCTGCACCTGGTTGACGTCGTTCGTCACGCGGGACATGAGCTGTCCCGTCTGGTTGGTGTCGTAGAAGCTCATGCTTTGCGATTGGAGGTGGTCGTAGAGCTTGGCGCGAAGATCAAAAATCACGCGCTGTCCTACCCACTGGTCGATGTACATCTCGGCCGCGGAGAGAAGATTGACCACGAGTGAGACGCCGAGCAAGGCCGCTACGAAAGTCAGCGCCAGGGCGAAGTCCCCCACCGGGATCGCTTTGTCGATGATCTCTTTGGTGAACCAGGCCGGTCCCAGACGGAAGAACGTCAGGACTACGATCAGCACGACGGATGTCGCCGTTCCCCACCAGTAGGGTCGCACGAATCCTATGAGCCGCAGCAGGATGTTCACGCCGTTTCTCTCTCCACTCGTTCTGCTCTCTCTAGTGCCACGCACAGCAGCGAAAGGCCGTGCTCAATTGCGATCCGCTCGTCCGGGGACGCGGCGCGCAGCGCACTCGCCAGTAGCGCGCGCCGGGTCTCCCACGGACGGTCAATCATCTCTTTGCCTCGGTCAGACAGGATGGTGCGCACAATCCGACGGTCAGTCGGATCTGGAGCGCGCTCGACGAGCCCTTTGCACACCAGCTTGTCCAGGGTCTCCGTCGCGCTAGGCTGCGCCACGCCTAGCCCGTGCGCCACCTGGCCGACTGACGCCGGACCGTTACGCCCGAGGAAGAACAGCAGACGCAGCTGGGGCATGGTCATGCCCTCTGCCCAGTTCCCGGGATCGTTTGCCCGCAGCGCGCGGCCTGCCTGACGGTACAGCGCCACCATCTGGTCAACGTCTATCTCCAGCCGCGCCTCCCGCGTCTCGGCGGGTCCTGAGAGCGGCGCGTCGGGAATAGGCGTTTGCATCGGCATTGCCGATAGTATAGGCGATGCCAATATAGGCACAGCCAATACGTCATACACTTGCCCCCCATGTCTGCGTTGGTGAGATTCAGCGGCACAGGCGGCGCGCTGGGCAGTCTGCGCTCGCTCCGACGGTATCTCAAGGTCGCCCAGATGCAGGCTACGGATCGTTTTGGCGAGAACGGGCTTTTCCTGGTGGACTACCTGATGCGCATCCTGCGTGTCACCATCCTGCTCGCGCTGTGGCGAGTGGTGCTGGATGGCCGGGGCGAGGTGTCCGGCATGACGTTGGGTGCGGTGCTCACCTACACCTTGATTGGTCAGGTCTTCTCGCACCAGTTGGACGTGACCACCCGAATCGAGGACACCTTGTGGGAGGGGACGCTCGCCGGACGCTTCCTCCAGCCGCTCGGCATCGTCGGAAACTTCACCGCACAGATGTTTGGTGATTGGGCCTTTACCTTCGCCACGTTTTCGCTTCCACTGCTGTTCCTTGCGCCGTTGATGGGCGTTGATCCGTTACCCGCGAGCGCCATACATGGCGCGCTCTTCCTGGTGAGCTTGGGGCTGGCCGTTGGTGTCGGACTGGCAATCGACTTCTTCTTTGGCGGTCTGGCCTCCGTATCGGGGGGGAATGTCTGGCAGATCAAGCTGCTGCGCGGCGCACTGATGACCATCCTTTCAGGTGCGCTGATTCCGCTTCAGTTGCTGCCGTGGGGTCTGGGGGCGGTGTTCGCGTGGCTGCCCTTCGCCTCCATGGCGTCCGCGCCATTGCGGATCTACACGGGTACGGGAGACCCGTTCTTTCTGATGGCCCTGCAAGTGATGTGGTGCATTCTCCTCTGGCCGCTTGCCAACTGGATGTGGTCCGCACACCGCGAGAAGCTGGCTTTCTATGGTGGCTAGCCTGATGAAAGCGATTGAGCAGTGTCACCCTGAGCGGAGCGAAGGGTCCGTACGGATGTTTCGCTCCGCTCAACATGACAGCCCAGATCAATGCCTACTATCGGGAGTACCAGCGTGTTGGTGACGATGCGTCGCCTTTTCCGGCTTTGGTTCTTCTATGGGGGGTTGGACATCAAGTGGATGCTGCGGGATATCGGATCGTTCGCCATCTATGCCTTCTCGGACGTGGTGAACGTCGTCGCCGCAATCACGGCGATGCTCCTCATTTCCGAGCGGTTTGACGGTGTTGGGCCATGGTCTCAGACGCAGATCACCTTCTTGCTTGGGTACGCCGTGATGGTGAACGGCGCGCTCGACACCGTCTTTGGCTACAACATCGCCTTCATCAGCCGCCGGATTGGGCGGGGCCAACTGGATCACATCCTTGTGCAGCCGCAGCCCATGTGGCTGACCCTGGTTACGGAGGGCTTCTCGCCGTGCGCCGGATTGCCCATTTTCCTTCCCGGACTCGGCCTCCTTGGGTGGGCTACCGTTCAACTGGGTATTCAGGTCACCCCCGTCTGGCTTACGTTTCTGCTTTTCAACTTCCTTGGCTCGTGCCTGATTGTCTTCGCCGTTTCGTACGTTGTGGGCAGTCTCGCTTTCTGGGCGCCGCGCGCCGCGGAGGAGATCAACTCGTCGTCCTGGCGATTGATCTCTGAGTTGCGCACTTTCCCGTTGGAAGGCGTTGCGCCGTTGTTGCTGGGGGGACTGCTCACGGCCGTGCCCATCGGCTTTGTCGCGTGGTATCCCTCGCGCACACTGCTTGGACTCGAGCCGGTAGCGGCCGCCGCCTTCGTGACGCCGCTCGTCTCGCTTGTGTTCGGCGCCATCGGCCTGTGGGTCTTCCGGCGCGGCCTCGCCCACTACGCTCACACCGGCTCACAGCGCTACCTTTCCTATGGACACCGACGCTGATCCCTCGTCTCTCTTGGGAGAGGCACCGATAGTCCGGCTGGATGGCGTCTGGAAGACGTATGAGCAGCGACAGCGCTCGGAGCGCCTGGCCGGCCTGATCCGGGGCTTGTTCAAGCCGGAGATCAAGCGCATTGATGCCCTGCGTGGGGTGAGCCTTGCTATCCGGCGCGGCGAGATCGTCGCTTACGCTGGGCCAAACGGCGCCGGCAAGTCCACCACCGTGAAGCTTTGCTCGGGGCTGCTTGCCCCTACACGTGGCAGCGTGCGTGTGATGGGCTTTGATCCCGTCAAGGAGCGCGTGCGCTTTGTGGCGCGAATTGGCGTGGTCTTTGGCCAACGTACCGAGTTGTGGTGGGACCAACCGGTTGCCGCGAGCTTTGATTGGAAGCGCGTGGTCTGGGATATTCCGACCGAGCGGTATGAGCGCATGCGGGCGTTCGTGCAGGACCTGCTGGGGCTGGACGAGTTCTTCCAGACCGCGCCGCGCGAGCTGAGCCTTGGCCAGCGAATGCGCGCCGACCTTGGCCTGGCGCTACTGCACGAGCCTGAGATCCTCTTCCTTGACGAGCCGACACTTGGCCTGGATGTGCTGGCCAAGCGCAACATCCTGCGCTGCATCAAGGACCTCAATCGGGAGCGCCAGCTCACGGTCATGGTCACGAGCCATGACATGGCTGAGCTTGAGCAGCTTGCCGGGCGGATCGTGATGATCCACAAAGGCAGCATCGCTTACGATGGCGACTTTGCTCGCCTGCGACGCGAATTTGCCGCCAAGCGCGTCCTGACCATTGAGACACCCATAGGAGAGCCCGCGCCCACCCTGGTGGGCGCGGAGCTCGTTTCCTCGGACGCGGGCCGCCACGAGTACGTCTTCGACGGCGCTCAGGTCCAGATCGCCGCACTGCTCGATCAAGCGGCGACCCAGGCGCGCATTGTCGATGTTGAAACCCATCAACTACCGATTGACGATGTCATCGCCGACGTGTACGAACGGTGGCTGAAGGAAGGGCACGAGCTCGCGCGTGAGCCTATACCGGAACAGGCGAAGCCGGCCGGCTGAGAATGACAGCGTCTTGTTGCCGTGGTAGGAGCTATCCTAGCCGGACCATGACGACTACCACAGTGCCAAACACCGCACAGGCCGCAATCGAGTCATCCGCGGGCGTCTCTGACGCGGATCGCTACCTCTTCGATCTGCAAGGCTACCTCGTCGTCAAAGGGGCGCTGCGCCGGGATGAAGTGGCTGAGTTGAACGGGCTAATTGATCAGCAGGGGCTGCCCGAGCCGGGCGAGACGGTGCAGAGCCAGCGCTTCGGCGAGTTCCTGACCTGGGGACAGCCCTTCAGAGATCTGTTGGATCACCCGAGCGTCGTGCCCTTTCTGAAGGAGTGGTTGGACCCCGCATTCCGGCTCGACCACTATTACGGTATCTACATGCGGCAAGGCACGGAGGGGCTCAAGCTGCACGGCGGCGCCACACCGTACGACCGGCCTGAGTACTTCCACTTCCGCCATGGGCAGATGTTCAACGGCCTGACCGTCGTCTCCTGGGCGCTGGTGGACATCCCGAAGGAACAGGGTGGTTTCACCTGCATTCCCGGAAGCCACAAAGCGAACTACCCGTGCCCGAAGGAGATTCGGAGCTACGAGCACGACCCTGGCTGCGTCGTCCAAGTAGCGATGGAGGCGGGGGACGCCGTGATCTTTACCGAGGCGCTGACGCACGGCACGCATCCGTGGACCGCACAGCACGACCGACGCTCGCTGCTCTACAAGTACGCGCCCGGCCACATGGCGTGGGGCGGCGGGTACGCTCGCTGGTCTCAGGACGTGTTGGATGTGCTCACGCCTCA
>Ga0136611_10001152_pt1 | contig 18235 bp, 18 predicted proteins | sample AntDrymUQ2232306_2_FD_106645 | JGI IMG/M metagenome (GOLD analysis project Ga0136611, IMG submission 106645) | Polar desert sand microbial communities from Dry Valleys, Antarctica - metaG UQ223 (23.06) | ecosystem: Environmental > Terrestrial > Soil > Desert | place: Antarctica: Dry Valley...
CATCGCCGGCATCGTTCCGCCACTCTCCATGCCGGCATCGGCCCGCATGGCGATTCCGCTGTTCCTCTCGTTGATGGTCTACGTCGTGTTCAACGTCGTCGGCATCAAGAGCCAGGGGCCGGCGTACTTCAAGAACGCTCTGTTCCCCCCGGGTGTGCCGGTGGCCTTGTACGTCCTCGTGACGCCGATCGAACTCGTGTCGACCTTCCTGGTTCGGCCCTTCTCGCTCGCCGTGCGACTCTTCGCCAACACCCTCGCCGGCCACATCCTGCTGGTGACGTTCGGAATCCTCGCCTTCGAGACCTTGAAGCCGAGCCTCCTCATCGTCCCGTCGCTGCTGGCGACCATCATGTTGATCCTCATGACCGGCTTCGAGGTCATGGTCGCCTTCCTGCAGGCCTACATCTTCACCATTCTCACCGCCGTGTACATCGGCGGTGCCATGCACCCCGAGCACTAGGAGAACCGGAACCACCAATGACCACCCCCATGCTTCTCGCAGAAATCACCGCCGAGGGTGCCGACCTCGTCGACATGGGCCGGGCCATCTCGGCCGGCTTCGCCTATGGCCTCGCCGCCATCGGCCCCGGCATCGGCATCGGCTACCTCGTGGGTCAGGCCGTCCAGGCCATGGCCCGTCAGCCCGAAGCTGCCGGCATGGTCCGCACGACCATGTTCCTCGGCGTCGCCTTCACCGAGGCCCTCGCCCTCATCGGCTTCGTCGTCTTCATTCTCCTCGGCCTCTAAGGAGCCCCCGTGATCGCACGCATCACTGCCACCGGGCAGCTGCTGCTGGCTGCCGAAGAAGAGGTAACAGGGCAGGAGACGGGAACCTCGGAGAGCGGCGAGGACCAGTCGCACAACCCGATCCTCCCGGAGACGAGCGAACTGGCCTACGCGGCTTTCGCCTTCCTCGTCCTCCTCGCGCTGATGTACAAGTTCGCCTTCCCGGCGGTGCAGAAGTCGATGGAGTCCCGCACCCAGAACATCCGCGACAACCTCGACGAGGCCGAGCGGACGAAGGCTGACGCCCAGAACATCCTCGAGGAGTACCAGCGCCAGCTGGCCGACGCCAAGAACGAGTCGGCCCGCATCATCGACGAGGCCCGTCAGACGGCCGAGCAGATGCGCCGCGACCTCATGGAGCGAGCGGAGGCCGAGGTCAACGAGCTACGTGAGCGCACCCGTTCGGAGATCGATGCCGCCCAACAGCGGGCCATCGCCGACCTCCGCACCCAGGTGTCCGAACTGGCCATCGGGGCCGCCGAGGTCGTTGTCCAAAAGAACCTCGACCGCGACACCAACCGTGCCCTCGTCGAGCGTTATATCGAACAGGTCGGGACGAACGCCTGATGGCCAGCGCTGATCGCAACGATGCGTACGCATCGGCGCTCTTCGAAGTGGCTCGCGCCGAGGGCAACCTCGAGCGGGTCGAGGCCGAGCTCTACCAGGTGGCCCGCGCCATCGACGGCAACGACGAACTCCGGTCGAAGCTGACCGACCAGGTGCTGCCCGTCGAGCTCCGCCAGGGCATCATCGAAGACCTCCTCGGCGATCGGGCCCAGCCCGTCACCAAGGCGCTGGTGTCGTTCGTCGTCGGATCGGGTCGCGCTCGCGACCTGCCGGCGATCATCGATCTCATGGTCCATCGGTCGGCCGACGAGCGCGCCGAAGCCGTCGCCGAAGTTCGCTCCGCCATCCCGCTCGACGACGACCAGCAGCAGCGCTTGGCCGCCGCCCTCAGTGCTCGCACGGGCCAGAAGGTCCAGGTGATGGTGTCGGTCGACCCCTCCATCCTCGGCGGGATCATCACCACCATCGGTGACACCGTGATCGACGGCAGCATCCGCCGTCGGCTCGAGCAACTCCGCGAATCCCTTTAGGAAGGCCGTAGATGTCTGACTTCACCATCAACGCAGATGACATCGCCTCCGCCCTGCGCAAGCGCCTCGACGGCTACAAGCCCGAGTTGCGCAGCGCCCAGGTCGGACGGGTCGTCGAGGTCGGAGACGGCATCGCCCGCGTCTCGGGCCTTCCGACCGTGTCCGTGAACGAACTGCTCGAGTTCGAGGGCGGCACGCTGGGCATCGCCCTGAACCTCGACGAAGAGTCGATCGGCGCCGTCATCCTCGGCGAGGTCGACGAGATCGAAGAGGGCGGCGCCGTCCAGGCGACTGGTCGCATCCTCTCGATCCCCGTCGGCGACGGCCTCCTCGGCCGCGTCGTCAGCCCGCTCGGCGAGCCCATCGACGGCAAGGGTCCCATCGCCGGCGGCATCCCGCGTCGAGTCGAGATTCAGGCCCCCGGCATCGTCGACCGCCAGCCGGTGAAGGAGCCGTTGCAGACCGGCATCAAGGTCATCGACGCCAACACCCCCGTCGGTCGTGGACAGCGCGAACTGATCATCGGCGATCGCAAGACGGGCAAAACGGCCGTCGCCATCGACACGATCATCAACCAGCGCGGCCTCGGCGTGAAGTGCATCTACGTCGGCATCGGCCAGAAGGCCTCGACGGTCGCCGAGATCGTCAACACGCTGCGGGCCGCCGGCGCCCTCGAGTACACGGTCATCGTGAACTCGCCGGCCTCCGACCCGAGCCCGTTCAAGTGGCTGGCGCCGTACGCCGGTTGCGCCATCGGCCAGCACTGGATGGAGAACGGCGAGCACGCGCTCATCGTGTACGACGACCTGTCGAAGCAGGCCGACGCCTACCGTCAAATGTCGCTGCTGCTGCGCCGTCCGCCGGGCCGCGAGGCCTACCCGGGCGATGTCTTCTATCTGCACAGCCGGCTGCTCGAGCGGGCGGCCAAGCTCTCCGACGCCATGGGCGGCGGCTCGCTGACGGCCCTTCCGATCATCGAGACCAAGGCCGGCGACATCTCCGCCTACATCCCGACGAACGTGATCTCGATCACCGACGGCCAGATCTTCCTCGACCTCGACCTCTTCAACTCGGGCGTCCGTCCGGCCATGAACGTCGGCACCTCGGTGTCGCGGGTCGGTGGCGCCGCGCAGACCAAGGCGATGAAGGCGGTGTCGGGTGGTCTCAAGCTCGACCTCGCCAACTTCCGCGAACTCGAGTCGTTCGCCGCTTTCGGCGCCGAACTCGACCGCGCCTCGCAGGCCCTGATCGACCGTGGCCGCCGGCTCGTGGAATTGTTGAAGCAGTCGAACGGCCGTCCCATGGGCGTGGCCGATCAGGTCGTGTCGATCTACGCCGGCACCAACGGCTATCTCGACGACGTCCCGATCGCCGACGTCAGCCGCTTCGAGTCCGAGCTCATCGAGGACGTGCGCAGCCGCAACTCCTCGATGATCGAGGGTCTGGCCGCCGGTGGCGGACTGCCCGAGGACGAGATGAAGGCGGCGGTCGTCAGCTTCAAGGAACGCTTCGTCGCCACGGCGGCGGCGGAGTAGGAGCGACTTCATGGCTGGTGGTACGGAGCGGGTGCTCCGGCGACGGATCAAGTCCGTCCAGAGCACGAAGAAGATCACAAAGGCGATGGAGCTCATCGCCGCCAGCCGCATCGTCAAGGCCCAGGCCAGGGTGGCTGCGGCTCGCCCCTACAGCGAGCAGATCACCGAGGTCATCCGGAACCTGACCGCCGCCGGCGCAGGTCAGTCGAACCCGCTGCTGACCCCGCGCGAGGAGATCCGCACCGTCGGCTTCGTCGTCATCGCCGCCGACCGTGGACTGTCCGGCGGTTACAACTCGACGGTCATCCGTGCCGCCGAACGCCAGTTGCAGGCCGAGGTCGCTGCGGGTCGCGACTACGCCCTCATCCTCGTCGGCAAGAAGGTGGCCAAGTACTTCCGCTTTCGTGGCTACAAGATCGCCGCCGCCTTCGACGGGTTCAGCGATGAGCCTTCGTATGAGAACGCCCGTGAGGTAGCCGAGGCCGTCGTCTCCCGATTCAACGCCGGCGAGATTGACCAGGTCGAACTGGCCTATACGCAGTTCCTGTCGGTGGCCACGCAGCGGGTGCAGGTGCGCCGCTTCCTTCCGCTGGAAGCTGCGGCCATCTCCGAGACCGCCGAGACCGGCCCGGCCGCCGACTACGAGTTCGAGCCGGCGCCGTCGGCCATCCTCGACCAGATCGTTCCCCGCTATGTCGAGAGCCGGCTCTACGCCGCCATGCTCGACGCCGCCGCCTCGCAGCACGCGGCCCAGCAGCGGGCCATGAAGTCGGCGACCGACAATGCGGATGAGCTCATCAAGGTGCTCACCCGCGGCATGAACCGGGCCCGCCAAGACTCGATCACCACCGAGATCATCGAGATTGCCTCGGGCGCCGAGGCCTTGGCCGCCGCCGCCTCGGGCGAGAGCGACTATTTGCGCGATCGCATCGAGGACCCGGATCTCTTCCGGCACTTCCATCGCAATCTCGACCGACGTAACCACCCCCACTCCGAGGAGCACCGATGACCGTTCTTGACAGTTCAGGCTCAGGTACAGAAACCCCCGACACTGCGGGCGGCAAGGCCCAGAAGGACGGACGCATCGTCGCCATTGTCGGTCCGGTCATCGATGTCGAGTTTCCCCCCGGTGACCTGCCCGAGATCAACACCGCGCTCGAGTTCGAGATCACCATCGAAGGAACGACCGAGACGGTCACGGCCGAGGTCGCTCAGCACATCGGCGACAGCCGCATCCGGGCCATCTCCATGAAGCCGACCGACGGCCTGCAGCGCGGTACCGCCGTGCGTAACACCGGACGAGGCATCTCCGTCCCCGTCGGTCCCGGGGTGCTCGGCCACGTGTTCAACGTCATCGGCGAGCCCCTCGACACGCGCGGCGAGCCCGTGACCGAGGGCATCGACGACGTGTGGGAGATCCACCGCCCAGCGCCGAACTTCGACACCCTCGACCCCGAGACCAAGATGTTCGAGACCGGCCTGAAGGTCGTCGACCTCCTCGAGCCCTATCGCCTCGGCGGCAAGATCGGCCTCTTCGGTGGGGCCGGCGTGGGCAAGACCGTGATGATTCAAGAGATGATCACGCGAGTCGCCAAGCAGCACGGCGGCGTCTCCGTCTTCGCCGGCGTCGGCGAGCGCACCCGTGAGGGCACCGACCTCTGGCTGGAGATGCAGGAGTCGGGCGTCATCAACAACACCGCCCTCGTCTACGGCCAGATGGACGAGCCCCCGGGTGTGCGCCTTCGCGTGGCCCTGTCGGCGCTCACCATGGCCGAGTACTTCCGCGACGTGCGCGGCCAGGACGTGCTGCTGTTCGTCGACAACATCTTCCGCTTCACCCAGGCCGGCTCCGAGGTCTCCACCCTTCTCGGCCGCATGGCTTCCGCCGTGGGTTACCAGCCGACCCTTGCCGACGAGATGGGCGCCCTGCAAGAGCGCATCACCTCCGTCCGCGGCAAGTCGATCACCTCGCTGCAGGCCGTCTACGTGCCCGCCGACGACTACACCGACCCGGCGCCGTTCACCGCCTTCACCCACTTCGACGCGACGACCAACCTCGATCGCGGTGTGTTCGCCAAGGGGATCTTCCCGGCCGTCGACCCCCTCGCGTCAACCTCCAACATCCTGCAGCCCGACGTCGTCGGCGCCGAGCACTACCGGGTCGCCCGCGGTGTCGTTCAGGCCCTGCAGCGCTATCGCGAGCTTCAGGACATCATCGCCATCCTCGGCATCGACGAACTGTCGGAAGAGGACAAGGTGCTGGTGGGCCGGGCCCGCAAGATCGAGAAGTTCCTCGGCCAGCCGATGTACGCAGGCGAGCCCTTCACCGGCATCGCCGGCACCAACGTGCCCGTGGCCGAGTCGGTCGAGTCGTTCGGCAACATTCTCAAGGGCGACTACGACGATCTTCCCGAGCAGGCCTTCTTCAACGTCGGCGGCATCGACGACCTGCTGGCCAAGGCCAAGACGTTGTCGGAAGCGTGATGGTCGACGTCCAGCCGGCGGCGCCAGGAGCGCCAGCGACCAGCCGCCAGCCGAGCGGCAAGGAGCGAGGCGCAGCCGAGCGACGCAGAGCGAGGCCATCGACATGACGCTGCAGGTCGAGCTGGTCTCGCCGGAGCGCATCCTGTATTCGGGCGAGGCCGACATGGTCATCGCCCGGACCGCCGGTGGTGACATCGCCTTTCTCACCGGCCACGCACCGTTCGTCGGCTCGCTCGGCATCGGCAAGGTCGTCGTGCGCCAGAGTGATGGAACCTCGGTGACCGCTGCGGTTCACGGTGGGTTCGTCGAGGTCAAGGACAACCGGGTCACGATCCTCTCGGACGTGGCCGAGCTGGCCTCCCAGATCGACGTGAGTCGCGCCCGCGAAGCCCTCGCCCGTGTCGTGGACGACGAAGACGCTCGCCGCCGCGCCGAGGTCCGCCTCGACGTCGCCGGCGAAATCTCCGCCGCCCACTGACCCCCTCGTAGCATCCGCTTCGCACAGTTGTGCCGCCCAGGCGGCCCTCTCCTGTGCGAAAGCGGAATCATGTGGCAGGTTCAGGGGATGCCGAAGCGCCGACTGGGTGTCGTGCTCCTGATCCCGCCGCCGTGGTCGCACGAGATCGACGGTCTACGGCGAGCCTTCGGCGACGGCAGTCTCGGGCGCATCCCCGCCCACATCACCCTCGTCCCGCCGGTCAACGTGCGGGAGGACGCGGTGGCCGATGCGCTGAGCGTGCTCCGCCGCGCCGCGGCCGCAACGCGACCCTTCGGCGTCGACCTGGGTCCGCCGGCCACGTTCCTGCCCGTCAATCCTGTGGCCTATCTGGCCGTCGATGGCGACGGTGCGGACGAAGTGCATCGGCTGCGGGACGCCGTGTTCCGTGGACCGTTCGAGCGTGACCTCACGTGGCCGTTCGTGCCCCATGCGACGTTGGCCGACGAGGCCGATCCCGATCGCATTCGGGCCGCCCTCGGTGCGTTACGCGACTACGAGGTGCGGGTCACCTTCGATCGTGTCCACGTGCTCGAGCAGGGCGACTCACGGATGTGGCGCGCTATCGCCGACGCCCCGTTCTCGGCGCTGGCGGTCATCGGGCGGGGTGGTCTCGAGCTCGAGCTGGCCACGTCTGCGAATCTCGATACCGACGCTTCGAGGTGGACCGACACGGCGTGGGCGGCCGACGCCATGGCGGAGTACGGCACTGTCGAGGACGACGCCCCCTTCGCCATCGCCACCCGCCGTAACGGCGTCGTCGTGGGTACCGCGGCTGGCACGACCCGTAGTGATGGGGCCTATCTCGCCACGCTCATCGTCGACGCCGCCGAGCGTGGCACCGGCGTGGGATCGCACCTGCTGGCCGCTGTGGAGTCGTTGGCGGCCGAACGCGGCTGCACCCGCGTCACCCTCCGCACCCAGGCCGGGGGCGCCGCCCGTCCCTTCTACGAGGCCAGGGGATGGAAGGTCTACGCCGAGCTCCCGGCCTGGCGCCACGGACGCGACTTCGTCCAGATGGAACGCCTCCTCATCTAACCCCCTTCGTTCTGGGCGCATTTGTGCACTGGTGCGGTGCGGCAATGCGCCCAGAAGCAGAAGGAAGCGGAGGGCCCTGATCTAGCGGAAGTCGACCGCGGCGTACTCGGACAGCTTCTCGAGGGCGTGGCGGGCTTCGATGCGACGCACGGTGCCCGACTTCGAGCGCATCACGAGCGAGGACGTCGTGGCGCCCCGGCCGTCGTAGTGCACGCCGCGAAGGAGTTCGCCGTCGGTGATGCCGGTGGCGGCGAAGAAGCAGTTGTCGCCTTTGACCAGGTCGTCGCCGGTGAGCACGGCGTCGAGGTCGTACCCCTGCTCGAGGGCGGCGGCCCGCTCCTCGTCGTTACGGGCGAAGAGGCGACCCTGGAACTCGCCGCCGATGCACTTGAGGGCGGCGGCCGAGATCACGCCCTCGGCGCACCCGCCGATGCCGAAGAGGATGTCGATGCCGGAGTCGAACCACGCGGTGGCGACGGCCGCCGGCGCGTCACCGTGGTCGATGAGGCGGATGCGGGCGCCGGCTGCGCGGATCTCGGCGATGAGATCGTCGTGACGGGGACGGTTGAGGACGACAGCGGTGACATCGCGGACCGACTCGCCCTTGGCCTTGGCCACGGCCCGCAAGTTGTCGGTGACCGAGGCGTTGAGGTCGATGACGCCCTTCGCTTCGGGTCCGACGGCGATCTTGTCCATGTAGAAGATCGGACCCGGATCGAACATGGTGCCGCGATCGCTCACGGCGATGATCGAGGTGGCGCCACCCTGTCCCAGCGCTGTCAGGGTCGTGCCTTCGACCGGGTCGACGGCGATGTCGGTCATAGGGGGCTCGCCGGTGCCGATGCGCTCGCCGTTGTAGAGCATCGGCGCTTCGTCCTTCTCGCCCTCGCCGATGACCACGAGACCATCCATGCTGACGGTGCTGAGCACGACCCGCATGGCGTCGACAGCCGCCCCGTCGGCCCCGTCCTTGTCGCCGCGACCGACCCACCGGGAGGCGGCCAGAGCGGCCGCCTCGGTCGTCCGCACGAGCTCCATGGCCAGGTTGCGGTCGGGCGCTTGGCGGTCGGGCGTCATGCCGGGGACGTTACCCTTTGACCATGGCTGGACCCTTTGACCATGGCTGAAACCCCCGGGAACGAGTGGCGCCGCGCCTATGACGCCGCGCCGCAACGAGAGGTACTGGCCGAAACCCTCTCCGGCGTCCCTCTCGAGCCGGTCTACGGACCGGAGGACGGGGAGTTCCCCGGCCAGTACCCGTACACCCGGGGCCCGTACGCCTCGATGTACCGCTCGAAGCTCTGGACGATGCGGATGTTCGCCGGGTTCGGTACGGCCGAGGACACCAACGCCCGGTTCAAGGAGATCCTGCGCTCGGGCGGCGACGGCCTCTCCACCGCCTTTGATCTGCCGACGCTCATGGGCCGAGACTCCGACGACCCGCTGAGCGCCGGCGAAGTCGGCAAGGCGGGCGTGGCCATCGACACCATCGACGACGTCTCCGACCTCTTCGCCGACATCGATCTCGGGACGGTGACCACGTCCATGACGATCAACTCGCCGGCCGCCATCGCCCTGGCCATGTACGTCGCCGTGGGCGAGGACAAGGGGGTCGAGCGCAGCCGCCTGGCGGGCACGATCCAGAACGACATGATGAAGGAGTATCAGGCGCAGAAGGAGTTCATCTACCCGCCGCGCGCCTCCATGCGAATCGTCACGGACATGATCCGGTTCTGCTCGGCCGAGCTGCCCCGATGGCACCCGGTGTCGGTGTCCGGCTACCACATCCGCGAGGCCGGATCGACGGCCGCCCAGGAACTCGCCTTCACCCTGGCCAACGGGTTCGCCTACGTGGAAGCGGCCGTCGCCGCCGGGCTCGATGTCGACGAGTTCGCCCCCCGTTTGTCGTTCTTCTTCAACTCGTACTGGGACTTCCTCGAGGAGATCGGAAAGTTCCGCGCGGCCCGGCGTATCTGGGCGCGGTGGCTGCGCGAGCGCTACGGGGCCGAGAACCCCCGGTCGATGCAGTGTCGGTTCCACACCCAGACCGCCGGCGTCTCCCTCACGGCCCAGCAGCCCGAGGTGAATGTCGCCCGCGTCGCCATCCAGGCCCTGGCCGCCGTGCTCGGCGGATCGCAGAGCTTGCACACCGATGCCTACGACGAAGCCCTTGCCCTCCCGACCGAGAAGGCGGCCCGCCTCGCGCTGCGCACCCAGCAGGTCGTGGCCCACGAAAGTGGCGTGGCCCACGTGGCCGATGCGCTCGGTGGGTCGTGGGCCGTCGAGGCCATGACCGACGAGATGGAGCGCCAGGCCGAAGAGATCTTCGCCCACCTCGACGAACTCGGGAAAGGCTCGATGCTGGAGGGTGTCTACGCAGGGATCGAGCAGGGCTGGTTCCAAGGTGAGATCGCGCGTTCGGCCTACGAAGCCGAGCGCCGCATCAACGACGGACGGCGGATCGTGGTCGGCGTCAACGCGTTCAGCGAGGGTGACGACGAGCGGCCCCCGCTGCTGTCGATCAGCGACGACGTCGAGCGCCTGCAGCTCAAGCGCTTGGCCGAGGTCAAGCGATCCCGCAGCGGCGAGCATGTCTCCGCCGCCCTGGCAGAGGTGGCCAGAACCGCGGCCGAGCCGACGGCCAACCTGATGCCGCCAATCATCGATGCGGTCCGGGCTCGGGCCACCGTCGGAGAGATCGTGGGCTCGCTCGAAGCGCTGTTCGGGCGTCACCGGGAGTCGTCCGGGTTCTAGGGGGGCGGCGAGTCGCCGGATGGGGAGCCCGGTTTGCTACCATTCCGGCCGTGCGTTGTGTGAAGACCCTTCTGCTGTCGACCATCGTGGCTCTGGGTCTCGCGGCGTCGGCCGCTCCGGCCGCAGCCCAGACGACCTCGACGACCATTCCTCCGGTGCGCTCCATCCCGGTCACACCGGCGCCGACCGTCGCCACGACGGCCGCGCCGACTACGACCACCACGGCGCCCAAGGTGACCACCACGGCACCCACGGCGGCCGCCACCGCCGGCACGGAAACGGCGGCCCCGCCGGTGGCCGTCACCGGTATCTCCGCCGACAAGCTCGTTCCCTTCGGCCTGCTGCTCATCGGCCTCGGCGCGGTGCTGACGAATGCGGCCCGTCGCCTCGGTCGCATCCGCTACAACTTCCTGTAGACGCCCTCCGGGACACGGTGGCGGGGCGCACTATCGTCGGGGCGTGACTCCCACCGACACGCCCGATCAGAACGGCGACGAGGGCACCGAGGTCGTCGTCTACGAGCTCGACGAGTGGACCGCTGACCAGCGGGGAGCGCTCGAACAGCGGTTGGCCTCCCTCGAGATCGAGCACCAGTGGGAGACGCCCGAAGGCTCAGAGGTTCAAGAGGGCTACGAGCCGGGGCAGACGTGGGAGGTCGGCACCGATCTCGTGATCGGGGAGAAGGACGAAGAAGCCGTCGACGGTTTGCTCGAGGAAGTCGAGAACCCCGACTCGCTGGAAGCCGTCGATGACGACGGCGACAGCGACGAGGCCAATTACGCCGTCATGAGCAACCTGTACGTGACGGCCGATCGCCTCAAGGACGGCCCCGGCGATCTCGCTCTCGCCGGCGCGTTCTTCGATGCTGCGGATGCGGCCAGGGACATTGCCGCTCCCTTCGGTATCGACGGGGAGGTCTGGCGACGGGTGCAGGAACTGGCGGCGGAAATCAGTCGGTCGATCGAACAGGAAGAGGCTGACGGCCAGGTGGCCGGCCACGCCCAACGGCTCCGCGACGTGCTCTTCGGGTACGTCTGAGCCGTCGCCGTGCTGCTTGCTGAGCTCGAGGTCCGGCACTCCCGACCGTATGCGCCGACGCGCCGGGTGGCCCTCGGATCGTTGTGGCTGCCGACCGACCCGTCGCCGGGATTCGGCGGCCTACTCCTCGCCGGGATCGTGGCTGCGGGTGTCAGTGCCCTCGACGACGAGGACATGTTCGAGAAGGTCGACGCCTTGCTGGCCGACCTCGAGCGGGGGGCCCGCATCGTCCAGCCCCGGCTCTTGCACCGGTTCCAGGCCGACACCCACGGCCTCGACCGCAGCCACCACCGCCTCGTCGGCGAGGGCGACATCCTCGAACTCGACATCGACGGACACGGCGCCGTGCTCCCCCAGATCCTGGGAGCCATGTATGCCGCCGGTCAGTTGTCGTATGTGGTGCGCAGCGACGTCTTCCGCCTGCTGCGCCGGGCCACCCGGTGGACGGGGGGCATCGACGACAAGCTCATCTCCTTCCTCGCCGGGGACGAGGCCGGGAGCTTCCGGCGGAAGGGCGTGCCCAACGACGAGCGCTGGGCGCTGAAGATGCTCGGGTTCGAGCCCGGAAGCGAGCCGGCCCGGGGCGCCATCCAGCGTCAGTTCCGCAATCTCATCCGGAACGCCCATCCCGATCACGGCGCCGAGACGGACGGCGCAGGTCAGCGCATCCAGGACCTCACGGAGGCCCGACGCATCCTCCTGCAGACGGCCTGATCCGATGCGGCCTGATCCGGTGACGGGGCCCATTGCAGGTCTGCTGCTCACGCCCGGTGCCAGCGCAACCCGCGAGCAACCGGCGCTCGTGGCTGTGGACGAGGCGGCCACCGCCCTCGGACTGGCCGTCGACCGCATCGACTTTCCCTACACCCAGGCCGGCCGCCGCGCGCCAGACCGACCGCCGGTACTGCTCGAGACGATTCGTCAGGGAGCGGCGGCGCTGGCCGAGCGATCGTCGCTAGCCCTGGGTGACCTCTTCCTCGGTGGACGTTCGATGGGTGGACGCATCGCCTCGATGGCCGTGGCCGACGGGCTCCCCGCGGCCGGGCTCGTGCTCATCTCCTATCCGTTGCATCCGCCGGGAAAGCCCGAACGCCTGCGCACCGATCACTTCGCCGACATCGGGGTTCCGTGTCTCTTCGTCTCGGGCACGCGTGACACGTTCGGGACGCCGGCCGAACTCGAGGCGGCGACGGCGGGGATCCCCGGCGACGTCACCCACGTCTGGATCGAGGGCGGCGACCATGGACTGCGACGCAAGGACGCCCTCGTGGCCGAGTCGGTGGCGCGATGGCTGGCGACCCAACTGTGACGGCGCTACGACGGCGCTGACCCCGCCGGCGCCTTGTCGTCGCGGGGCGGCTTCGGGGTTTTCGGCGGCTTCAGGGTCTTCGGTGGCTTCGGGCCCTTGGTCGCCTTCGCCTCTTTGAGCTCGTAGTACGACGGACGGGCCGCCGGCTCGGTCTTGTTGAGCACCAGACCGATGGGCTGGGCGCTCACTTGGCGCAGGCTCTCGACGAGGTTGCGCACGGGCCGCCGCCGGCTGTTCTGGGCGTCGACGACGATGATCGTCGCATCACACTGCGAGGCGATGGCGAGGGCATCGGCGAACAGGCCACCGGCGGGGGTGTCGACGACGACGAGCTCGGCCCAGGTCATCCCGTCGAGGGCCTCGCGAAACGATCGCCCACCGAAGAGGCCGGCCGGGTCGGCGACGGGTGCTCCGCTGGGCACGACCCGGAGCCAGCCCTGAACAAGGTGACCGATGCCGGATGTATCGATGCGGCCGGCCAGCGCTTCGCTGAGCCCGGGCGAGCGCGGAAGCCCGAGGCGATCGTGGAGGATGGGTCGTCGCAGGTCGCCGTCGATGAGCACGACCGGCACCTCGAGGGCGGCGGCTTCCCTGGCCAGGTTCAGCGCGGTGAACGTCTTGCCCGATCCGGGATCGACGCTGACGATGGCCAGTGTGCGCAGCCGCTCGGACGTCGACATGAACATCAGGCTCGTCCGCAGCGTGCGGAACGCCTCGATCACTTCGGGGCCGCCGGCACGCGGGATCTCGGCCAGCACCGGAAGGCCCGTCACTCGCGTCGCCTCCTCCGCCGGTCGCTCGGTGCTGAAGCGGTCGCTCAGCACCTCGACGAGCACGGCCAAGAGGGAGAACGCCAGGAGCGCGGCGAGAAAGGTGAGGAGTCCGTCGCGTTCTGGCATCGGGGCGACCGGCGCAGTCGCGGCGCGCGCCGGGGAGACCACCTCGACGCGATCGAGCGGGCGCAGCCGCGCCTCGGTCACGGCTCGGGTCAGCTCGCTGTAGCGGGCCAGAAGCGCAGTGCGCAACGGCGCGTCGGCGGCCAGGTCGCGCGAGCTGAGCTGACGTTCCAGGTCGACCAGTTCAGCGGCCGATGGTGCCAGCGTCGCTTGCCTGGCGGCGTCTTGACGGGATTGCACGGTGGTGACGAGCGCATCGGCCACCGACGACGCGAGCAGCTCCGCCCGTCGTGGCGAAGGACCATCGCCGGTCACGGTGAGAAATCCGTCGCCGGTCGCTTCGGAACTGACCTGATCGCGAGCGGCGGACGCACCGAGCCGGAGTTCGCCCTGGTCCAGGGCGCGCCCGACGACGGGGCGGGTCTCGGCGAGGGCGGCGTATGACCGGGCGAGAAAGTCGGCATTGGTGGGTCCGCCGGCGCGCCCCGGGCTGACCGAGAGCACTGCCTCCGCCCGGTACTCCGCGGGGGCGGCGTCGCTGCGGGCATAGACGACGCCAGCCAACACGAGGGCGATCGCCAGGATGCGCCATTTCCGCCGCCAGATGACGCGCAGGTGCTCAGTGACGCCCATCGGTCTCCGAGGTTAGGGGCGAGGCATCCTCCGGGTTCAGATCTTCGAGTTCTCGGTGCGCCGTTTCGGGATAGGCGACGAGCACCAAGACGGCCAGTAGCGCAGGACCGAGGGCGAGAAGGGCGATGATCGGGGCCAGTGGCCGGTCGTCGCGCACGAGGACGGCGATGACCAGGAGCCCGGCGACACTTCCGATGCGGCCGACACCACTGATGATGCCGTTGGCCCGACCCCGCAGTGACGTGGGGAAGAGTTCGGGCCCGTAGACGGCGAGCGCCGGCACCGTGATGGCGCCGATGACGGATCCGATCACCGACCACGCCCAGATCGTCCACCCGGCCGAGAAGAACATCAGCACGGTGCAGCCAACGCCGCCGACGATGCCGACGGCGGCCACGACCCGCCGTCCCCGCACGTCGGCCAGGCGACCACCGGCAACGATGCCGATCCCGCCCCAGATGTTCGTTCCGATGGTGAAGAGGCTGATGCGAGAGGCCGAAAACCCCCGCTCGCGCCGCAGGAACACGGTCTGGTACTGCGAGGCCGGCGCCAGGAACAGTCCGAAGAGCAAGGCGCTGACGCCGAGCAGGAGGAGCCGCCGACCGTGGCCGGTCATCTTCACGTTGCGGTGCGGCGCGCCGAAGCGCCGGCTCTCGGGAAGGTGGCGCCCGAAGATGGCGACGAGCGGCAGTCCGACGAGGGCCAGGACGAACAGGAGCCTCCAGCCGCGCTCCCCGATGTCGGCCAGGGGCAGGGCGATCAGGGCCGCGCCGGCACCGAGCGCGCCGACGACCGTCAGCAGGCTCACGGCGTACGCACGGCAGCCTGCGGGCATCTCCTCGGCCGCCAGGATCCCGATGAGGACGGCGGCTCCGGTGAGGAATCCACGTCCGACGACCTGCATCGCGACGAGGAATTCGAGGTTCGGCGACAAGGCGCTGAGGGCGTTGAGCACGCACCCGCCGGCGATGGCGAAGAGGGTCATCTTGCGGCGTCCACGGCGGTCGGCCAACGCCACCACGACGAGGGCGATCAGGAAGTCGGCCCGCACGGTGGCGAGGGCGAGGCTCTGGGACGAGGACGAGAATCCGAGTTCTTCGCGCGCGAATTCGATCGTCTGGCCGAGCAGCACGCCAGGAAAAGCCGAGACGGCGGCGAGCGCGCACAGCGAGCCCAACATGGCAGCGGCCCGGGGATCGATGGGCTCGGGCGGGGCCCACCACGGATGGCGCTCGGGGGCGCCGAACGAACCGAGAACCCGGCGATAGGGCGCAGCGAGCAGCCATCCGAGAAACGGCAACACCAGGCGGTACTCGACGACCTGACGGATCTCGACGTCGTCCGGAGCATCGGGCAGATCGACGACGTCGACCGAACGGCGATAGCCCTCGACGGGGCCGTTGACGGCGACGAAGGTGCCGTCGCGCTGCAGGGACTCGACGACCAGTCCTTTCCGAGGCCGGAGGACCGAGGGAACGAGCGCTCGGGGCACGCGGGCGGTCCTGTCGAGCCTCGGCAAGGGCAGGAGCTTACCGACGGGGATCCGCCGTCTCGGCGGCGTCGCCGAGCGGGAATACTGGCCGGATGGATCGATTCGTCGTGCGACCGAGCGGGCCGCTCCGGGGCACCGTGCAGGTCGGTGGCGCGAAGAACTCGGTACTGAAGTTGATGGCGGCGACGCTGTTGGCCGAGGGGAACTTCGTCCTCCACAACGTGCCCCATATCGCCGACGCCGAGATCATGTGCGATCTCTTGGTGTCGATGGGTGTCGACACGACGCGCACGGGCACTGATTTGGCGGTACACCGCACCTCGGACGTCGTACCCGAGGCTCCGTATGAATTGGTCGAGCGGATGCGGGCCTCGATCGTCGTGCTCGGGCCGCTGTTGGCCAGGTTCGGGCGGGCCCAGGTGTCGATGCCGGGTGGTGACAACTTCGGGACCCGGCCGATCGACATGCACCTCAAGGGCCTCGAGCTCATGGGAGCCGAGTTCGACATCGTCCACGGCAACATCGAGGCCCGCTGCCCCCGCCTGCGGGGGGCCCGCATCGTGCTGGAGTTCCCCAGCCACACGGCGACCGACAACCTTCTCATGGCGGCCGTGCTGGCCAGGGGCACGACCACCATCGAGAACGCCGCCAGGGAACCCGAGATCGCCGACCTCGCAGCGATGCTCAATCGGATGGGGGCGAACGTCGTCGGTGCGGGCACGTCGACCATCGAAATCGAGGGCGTCGACGAGCTGCACGCGGTCGAGCACACCGTGATCCCCGATCGCATCGAAGCGGCGACGTGGGTTGCAGCGGTTGGCATTGCCGGCGGCGAGGTGACCATCGCCGGCGCCCGCCCCGAGCACATGGACATGGTGATTCAGAAGATGGGCGACATGGGCGTGCGGGTGTCGCCGTGCAAAGACGGCTTGTGGGCTTCGTGCAGCGATCGACTGCAGTCGGCCGACGTGGCCACCCTGCCCTATCCGGGTATCGCCACGGACTACAAGCCGATGCTCGTCGCCATGCTGGCCGTCGCCGAAGGCGTCGCCATCGTCACCGAGAACATCTTCCACGACAACCGCTTCGCCTACGTGGCCGAACTCCTGCGCATGGGGGCCGACATCCGCACCGAGGGGCACCACGCGGTGGTGCGGGGCGTTGCCCAACTCTCGGGGGCGCGGGTGAAAGCCCACGACGTGCGCGCCGGCGTCGCCGTCATCCTCGCCGGTCTCGTCGCCGACGGTGAGACCGAAGTACAAGACGCCTTTCACGTCGATCGGGGCTACGAGGACTTCGCCGGAAAGTTGCGGTCGCTCGGCGCCGACGTCGAACGCCGCCGCTGAAGAGACGTCCAGACGGGAGTCTCGACGGAATGGCCGTCGGTGGCGGGAAGTCTGGGCTCGCTCTGGGTGTTGACCGGTGGGAGACTCGTGACAACGCAATCTCTGAGGAGCACATCACTGTGGAAGCCGCCCTGCTCGAAGCCGTCGAAGCCATCCGTCCTGCCCTCCAGTCAGACGGGGGCGACATGCGCGTGATCGAATTCGACGAGGAGTCCGGCCGAGTCGATATCGAATTGCTCGGAGCCTGTGGTGGCTGCCCGATGTCGTCGATGACGCTGAAGGCGGGCATCCAGCGGATTCTGCTCGATCGGGTACCTGGCCTCACCGAGGTGCGGGCCAAGGGAATCGACTTCGACGTCGAGCCCCTTTCTGACGATTGGTAATCCGTCCTAGGTGAGCCTCTAGCTTTCAGGGCCGATGGCACGCAGTCGCGATCCGAACGTACTCGTCGAGGCCGCGATCGGTGGTGATCGGGCCGCCGTCGCCCGCCTCCTTTCGCTGGTCGAGCGGGGCGGTGCCGGAGCGCGGGAGACGGGTGCCCTCACGTATCCGCGTGGCGGCGCCGCCTATACGGTCGGCATCACCGGAGCACCGGGAGCGGGCAAGTCGACGCTGACCAACCGGCTCATCGAGGTCGTACGTGCCACCGGCGTCGAGGTCGGCGTGCTGGCGATCGATCCGTCGTCGCCCTTCACCGGCGGCGCCATCTTGGGCGACCGGGTGCGCATGCAGGACCATGCCCTCGACCCGGGCGTGTTCATCCGCTCGATGGCGACACGCGGGCACCTCGGCGGTCTGTCGTTGGCGACGCCGCAGGCCATTCGGGTGCTCGACGCCGCCGGCTTGCCGTGGGTCCTGATCGAGACCGTGGGCGTGGGCCAGGTCGAAGTCGAGATCGCCGGTTCGGCCGACACGACGGTCGTCGTCGTGAACCCTGGATGGGGTGACTCCGTGCAGGCCAACAAAGCTGGACTCCTCGAGATCGCCGACGTGTTCGTGATCAACAAGGCCGACCGCGCCGGATCCGAACAGACCCAGCGTGACCTCGAGGACGCGCTGGGGTTGGCAACCCGCGAGCGCCATCGTCCGGCGATCGTGAAGACGGTGGCCCAGACGGGAGACGGCGTGGCCGAGCTCTGGGAGGCGGTCATCTCCCACCGCGCGCTCTTGGAATCCAACGGCGAGCTCGCGGCCCGGCGAGCCAATCGCATCGACGAGGAGATGCGCGAGATCGTGGTGCGGCGGCTCGAACAGCGGGCCGACGAACTGTGCCGGGGGCCGGAGTTCGCCGGTCTCCACGACGACGTGTTGCAGCGGCGCCTCGATCCGTA
>Ga0136611_10001153_pt1 | contig 18234 bp, 15 predicted proteins | sample AntDrymUQ2232306_2_FD_106645 | JGI IMG/M metagenome (GOLD analysis project Ga0136611, IMG submission 106645) | Polar desert sand microbial communities from Dry Valleys, Antarctica - metaG UQ223 (23.06) | ecosystem: Environmental > Terrestrial > Soil > Desert | place: Antarctica: Dry Valley...
AACCGAGGCCGTGCACTAGCGGCTGATGTTCTGAACGAGAACGGGACGGTACAACACCCTACACGTTGATGGGCTATCTGACCGACTGCCTTCTCATTTCTGCGCGGTCGTTCCATGTCGCAACTTACGATCCAGCGTCGGTATCTATCGGTTCCGGTCTGCGCTTCGGACAGGGCTGGAATCGAAAAGGTGCCTGCCAATCGATTGACGATCTTGTCTGCATTGTCTAGACTCGACTCACTGAAGCGCTGCGAGTAAAGCCGTTGGAGCCGTGACTCTCGCGCAACAGAGGAAGATATGGGAGGCGAATATGCACGGGGTTGTCGTCGGCTGTGGCCAGATCACGTGGGACAATAAATGCACCGAGGATCAGATCTTGAGAGAGATCGCTCGCGCCGGCTACGAAGGTGTGCCGGCTGGACCGCAGAACGACCGTACGGCGGCTGCAACCGTCGAGATGTATGGACGTCACGGGCTCCGACCGGCGCCGGGATATTTCAGCGCGGAGTTCTGGCGCGAGGATCGGCGCGACGAGATCCTACGCGCAGCCACACAGCAGGCACGGTACACAAGGGAGCTCGGCTGTACTGAGCTGTTCGTGGCGGCGAGGGGCTTTGATTATATGACCCGTGGTGGCAAGGCCCGCCGGGAGCTTGCCGGACAGGTGCGCGCGGAGGACGGCTTGGCCGATGCTGAATGGGATCAACTCACCTCAACCCTCAACGCGGTGGCTACAATCACCCTGGACCACGGCGTGCGAAGCTGCTTTCATAATCACGTGGGCACCGTGATCGAAACCCATGCGGAGATGGACCGCTTGCTCTCATTCACAGACCCGGACCTCCTCTTCCTGGGACCGGACACCGGGCACCTCGCGTGGGCTGGCGCGGACGTCCTGGCGTTTTACCGAGAATATGCCAGCCGCATTCGGACGATGCATCTGAAGGACGTGCACGACTCTGTGGTGACGGACGGCAGGGACGATAGCTGGGACTACGGCATGTTCACCGGAAACGGCGTGTTTGCCGAATTGGGAGAGGGCTGTGTTGATTTCCCCGCGCTCTTCGGCGTTATGGAAGAGGCAGGTTTCACCGGTTGGGTGATCGCCGAGACGGACGTGACTCAGAAAGCCACGGCGCTGGAGAGTGCTACAGTCAGCCGGCGATACTTGCAAAGCATCGGCGTGTGACCCCGAGTCCGGTAGAGCTTGGCCGGTATATACTCGTTCGGATGGACGGTTTTTCAAGAATGCGGGCGTTCAATTGAGCGCCCCTGCCGAGATGTTACAGCACCGCACCGCCGCCTTCACGGGACGGCTGCCATGTCCTAAACCCTCTTTGCTCGCCCGATCGTGCGACACAGTCAGTTCTGACCGTCCGTGCCAATTGAGCCCTGAGACACGGTCACAGGCACGTGCTCTTTCCACCGGTACGTGGGCGGAGTATTGTGAGGTTGAGATCGCGTTTTTGGAGTGAGATGATAATGAGAGTCCGTGCCCTGCCGGTAACTGCTGCTCCCGAAGGAAGAGCGTCCATCCGACAGGCTTGGGGAAAGAGCGCAGCTTGGACGCTGCTGGCGGTGGTGGTCCTGCTTGGTACGGCGTGCGGGCAGAGCTCCAAGACCGATGTCCTGCAGGAGGCCGGACCTACCGCGAGCCGCGCTGAACCTGCGGTGCTCACACCGACGCGCTCGGCGTCAACCGCGACGACTTCGCCGCTTTTGACAGTTGCGACGATCACAGTTGGGCCGTCGCTTGCCGTTCCTCGCCACAGTTCGGTTCCGACCTCTCAGCCAACACCCACGCCAACGCTCGAGCGGATTCAAACCCCGACACCCCTGCCGACAGACATCTCAACGCCGCAACCAACTGCGACCAGAACGCCACGACCAACCCCAACTTCGACGCGCACTCCCCGACCGGCTGCAACCAGCACACTCCAACCGCCCGCGACGAGCACGCCCCGATCGACAGCTACCATTGCGCCTCGCCCCACAAGCACGGCGACCCCGACACGAGCGGCAACCCCGACGCCGCGACCGACTGCTGTCTTCAGCGGGATGGTCGCACCGATCGGACCGGAGACACGGCAGCGGATCGGCTTGTCCTGGCGGCCCGGCTGTCCGGTGCCACCAGAGGACCTGCGCCTTCTGACCGTGGATCACTGGGGCTTCGATGGTGCGGAGCATCGGGGGGAGCTGATCGTTCAAGAGGACGAGGCGCAACGAGTGCTCGCAGCCATGCGTATGCTTTTCGATGCTCGCTTTCCCATCCAGCGCATGCTGCTTGTGGATGAGTACGAGGGTGATGACGACCGGTCGATGGCCGCAAACAACACCTCGGCCTTCAACTGCCGGTCGGTAACCGGTCAGCCAGGGGTGTGGTCTGAGCATTCGTACGGCCGGGCACTCGACATTAACCCCATACAGAATCCGTACGTGCTCAATGAAACCGTACTTCCCGCCGATGGTACGCCCTTTGCAGACCGCTCGCGAAACGCGCAGGGAATGATTCACCCCGACGGACCAGTCGTGCGGGCCTTCGCGGCGATCGGGTGGAGTTGGGGCGGATACTGGCGGTCACCCACTGATTATCAGCACTTCTCCGCGACCGGTCGATAGCGGCTCAGAAACGCGGCCTGAGTTGCTCGTCACGAACGGCCACTTTGAGACAACACTCCTACAAAGACCAGCTATTAAGACGTCGAGGCACACCACATGGCGTTAGTGCCAGTGGAGCGCGACGCCCAGGTATTCCTCGGGATGGTGGAGTAATCCCTCGTACATGATGCCGATGTCGCTGGTATGCACGTAATGCGTGATCAGGTCGTCCACCCTGAGCTTGCCGCTCTCCAGCAGGTGAACCATGAGGCGCAACGCGCGCTCGCGGGTGAAGGGAAAGCCCTCGCGCGGCTCCGCGCCTATCGACGAGCCGTGCGCCCCGATCAGGGAGATCGAGCGCCCGTGCAGGTCGCGGTAGAAGTCGACCTCTCCCGCGACCCCACGCGGGCTGCCGACCATGATGACCTTGCCGCCATCGGTCACCGCAGACATCGCCAGGCGCACGGCACTGGGCGCACCAGTCGCATCCACAACAATGTCTGGTAGCGCACCGTGATTCAACTCGCGCAACACAGAAAGCGCGTCACTAACGCCGGGATCAAGCACCTGCACACCGGGGCTGGCAAGCGCACGCTCCCGTCGGATAGAGACAGGGTCCATACCGATCAGTGGGAAGCTTCCGGCGGCAGCGAACAGGCGTAGCGTCAACTGGCCAATCATGCCGAGTCCAAGCACCGCGACCGACTGTCCAAGTGCCTGGCCGCATTGGATGAGCGCGGCCAGTGGGAACTGCGCGAGGGGGGCGCACGCGGCAGCCGCCGCAGGTACGTGACCCGCGATTGGCCAAATGAGGGGCGATTTGGTTCGGAGATCGACGAGTCCATGGCTCGCATGCCGCCCACCGTAGATGACGCGTTGACCGGGCGCGAATCCTTCCACTCCCTCGCCAACAGCAACAATATGCCCGACCGCGCTGTATCCGGGGACAAAGGGGAACTTCGGCCAGGCGCGGTTCGGGTCCGCTAGCCACTGGTGGATTCCCGTGTAGATGGCCAGCTCCGTCCCTGCACTAACCGCGCTCGCCTCAGTCTCGATGAGCACCTGTCCGGATCCGGGATCGGCAACCGCGAAGGACTCCGCGTGCACCGTGAACGGCGCCGGCATAACGGCGTGCTTTCCTGTGTCAGCCATCTGCTCCTCCCTGCTTTTAGCTTCCTGGCTCCCGCCATCCCGGGTCGGCTATGACTGCTCAGGAGCAGTGGGTTGCCGAAACCCACTGCTCGCGTCATACAGGTAATCGACGCTCTGCTCGAACTGCTCAAGCTCGTAGCGAATGACCTCCTCGGCTGCTTCGCGACGTTCCCATGGAGTCCTCCAGTCCTCTCCGGGTGGACGCGCATGGCGAGCGACGAGCCGCAGCACCGGCAGCAGCTCGCGAACATCGCACAGCGGGTAGCCATTCCACCAACTGGGCTCGAACAGGCGGATATGGCGCGCTTGCAGCGCGGCGAGCTCGATATGATGGGACGCCTCGGGCGCGAGTTCCCGCAGTAGGGAGATCAGGTCGTGTAGCGGCACAATCCCCTCGCCCAATGCACAGCGCACCAAGCGATACCCGGACTCAGTATGGTACACCTGATAGTCCTTGAGGTGGACATTGCGCACCCACGGCGCAACCTTGTGCGCGAAGGCCAGCGGATCCTCCCCAACGGCCAGCGGATTCGCGACATCCAGCGTAATGCCAACGCGCTCGCCACCCGCCTCGCAGAGCGTCAGGAGGTCGTCGGAACTTGCGTCCTGGTGGTTCTCGATTGCGAGGATGAGGTCGTGGGCTTCCAGGGATGGCCGCAATCGCTCCAGCCGACGACAGAGTTCCGCCATGTGCGCCGCCCAACCGCCGTGCAGAGCGGCTCGCGCGCCCCCCAGAACAGTGCTCGGCATCGCCCGCACCACCCGCGCTCCCACCCGCGCCGCCAGGGGAAGAAGCACGCCCAGCGTCTGCTCATCAATCACGCCACTGTCCACCGTCAGGGAGAGGCTGGAACGCTCCAAGTTCTCGCGGAATCGATCCAGGTCCGCGTCCGAAGTACTCGGTAGCAGGGTATTCAGCGGCATCTCGACCCGTGTCAGCCCCCACTTCAATGCGAGGGCCACCAGCTCGTATGCACCGAGCGGTTCACTCGGGCGGCTCTCGCCGTCCCGCAATGCGAGGCCACACGTGAACGGGAAGCTGTATGCCGCGAGGCCGAAGTCCGCACGCCTCGCGATTCCCCCAAGTCCCGGTGTGATATGCATGCTCACGGGTACAGCACCGATTTCACGACGCGGCCCTCATGCATCGCCTCGAAGCCATCGCGCCACTCATTGAGCGGCACCCGGAGTCCCACGAGCGGCGCAGTGTCGAGAGCGCGGGCGGATAGCAGCCCGATCACGCGCTCCCAGGTTTGATACGTGTGGCTGAACGAACCGGAGAGCGTGGCTGCCTTTGCCACTATTGGATCGAGGGAGATGTCGAGGGGCTCTGGTCCCCAGCCGACCTTCGTGATTTGGCCCATTGGACGAACCGCGTCCATCGCCGTGCCCAACGCCCGGGAAGAGCCCGAAGCGTCTATGACGAGATCCACTCCATAACCGTCACCGATGCCGCGAACCACCTCCCGGATATCCTGCGACTGGAGGTCTACGGTATACGTGGCCCCGAGGTCGCGGGCCATCCCAAGCCGAGCCGCATCCGAGCTGAGGCCCGCGACGACGGTTGTATCCGCGCCGCTGAGGCGTGCCATTGCGAGGGAGAGCAGGCCGATTGGTCCGGGCCCAAACACGAGAACCGAGTCGCCTGGCTTGACGGCGGAGCGCTCGATCACGGCGTTATACGCAACACAGCAGGGTTCCGCCAGCGCTGCAACGCCGATGTCCAGCCCGTCCGGTACGTGATGCAGGCAGCGCACGGGCACCCGTACGTAGGCCGCCATCGCGCCGTTGGCACGAAAGCCGAACCCACGGCGATGGGGACACACATTGTAGTGACCAGCCCGGCAGTATGCGCACGCACCACAGATGGATTCCGCCGTCTCGGACACGACCCTGTCGCCTTCCCGGAAGACCACAGAGTCTGATGCATTCGCATCCGAGCCAACCATCGCGATGGTGCCAGCAAACTCGTGGCCAAGCGTGACGGGCAAACCGGCGGACGACTTGCGCGTGTGGTAGAGCTGGTGAACGTCTGTCCCACAAACACCGACCGCGGCAACGCGCAGCAGTACCGTGCCGTCGGCAAGCTCGGGTACCGGAACCTCCCGTACCTCCACCTCGCCTGCTTGCGGACCGTACTGCACCACCGCCGCCATCGAACTTTCCATCGGAGTATCCCCTTTGCCAGCGCGCAACAGTATAGAGGTTTTCGGCAGCGCATGCCTCAGCTGCAGACACAAGTATCGTTTTTCGCAGGGCACGCGATATGCGTTTTACGGTCACGGACCCAGAGCAGGAGATCGTAAGCTCGCCGCCGAGTCACGACGCTGAAACGGAGAGTAATGATGTCGAATTCCATACTGACAGGCATGGCCGCTGGTGCGGTCGGGACCGTGGCGCTGAATGTCGCGACGTACGTAGACATGGCGGTGCGAGCGAGACCATCAAGTTCAACGCCGTCGCAGATGGTGGGCGCGATGGCGGACAAGGCCGGGGTACAGTCGCTCTCGAGTCAGGGTGGCGGACTGAACGACGAGACGGCGGAGAACCGCAAGAGTGGCCTCGGGGCGCTCTCGGGTTACGTCGTTGGGCTAGGGGTGGGCGCGGCGTACGGGCTACTACGGTCGCGTATGCGGCACACTTCACTCCCGGTGAGTACCATTGGACTGAGCCTTGCCGCAATGGCGGGCAGCGACGTGCCGATCGCGGCGCTGGGCGTGAGCGATCCCCGGACCTGGGCGGCGTCGGACTGGGTAGCGGATCTCGGACCGCACCTTGCGTATGGACTCTTCACCGCGCTCGCGTACGATGCGTTTGCCGTCAACTCGTAGGGGCCAGGAAGCCTGTGGCAGCGCAGGGTACCCTGCCGATGAAGGGGGGCCGAGGACAAGCCGTTCCTGGAAGGTGGCATGCACAGGTCGTCGCACCGGCATGGCGACCGTGGGAACGAGGAACGGTAAGAACACCTTGAATACCGTAGAGCAACACGCAAGCACCTTGAGTGAGGTGCGGCAGGAAAGAGGCAAACGTACGTCCGGCATTAACGGCCACGTCTGTCCGGAGCTGGATTGAATCGCACACCCTCTGCGACCATGTCGCAGACATCGGGGCTCGGGGCGACAGTGTGAGTGGTGAGCAGAATGGGATGTCCGATGCCGATTGAATCAACAGATAACTGCCCAGGTTGTGACAAAGTGATGGTCCTCTATTCAGATGCCACTGGTCAGGAGGCGAGACATTCGTAGCTCAGAGAGTAAAGTGGCTTCTTCTCCTACCGATTACCGGCCGATCGAGGATTACGGGCTGATAGGGGACTGTCACTCCGCTGCACTCGTGAGCAGCCAGGGGTCCATCGACTGGCTGTGTCTGCCCAACTTCGACTCGCCGTCCGTCTTCGCGCGCATCCTTGACGCGAACCACGGTGGCGCCTGGAGCATCTTTCCCACCGCCCGCTATCACGCGAGCCATCACTACGCGGAAAATACGAACGTCCTCGAGACGGAGTTCACGAGCGAACAGGGACGCGCTCGCCTGATGGACTTCATGCCCGTTGCGCCAGGTGTGAGCGACAACACCGACGTACCAAGGTACGTCATACGTATAGTCGAGGGCATTGAGGGCGAGACTACCTTTGAGAGCAGGTGCTGGCCACGCCCCGAGTACGGCCAGGAAATGCCCGCCTTTGTCACCGAGGACAGAGTGGTCACGTTTGGCCCCTTTGTCGTCACCGGTCCGACCGCTTGGCGCGTCGATGCGGCCGAGGGGGCTATCTTCTGCCAGGTCACACTACGACCGGGCGAGCGAGCTGCATTCACGCTCCAGTACATCGGTGATAAGTCCGGACGGCAAAAGGCACCGATGGATCCCTATGCTGCCGTCGAGGAGACGTTCGACTACTGGCGGCGATGGTCAGCGCAGTGCACGTATGAGGGGCCATACCGGGGAGCGGTGGTACGCAGCGCGCTGGTGCTCAAACTCCTCACCTTCCGCCCCACCGGCGCCATCCTGGCCGCGCCGACCACCTCCCTTCCCGAGGAGATTGGCGGCGAACGAAACTGGGACTACCGCTTCACCTGGATAAGGGACGCCTCGTTTACCCTGTACGCGCTCCTGCTCGCCGGGTTCGAAGATGAGGACGATGCCTTCTTCGAGTGGATCGTCCGCACCGTCCAGTTGGAACGGACGGGCGTCCGGACGCTGTATCCCATAAGCGGCGTGCTTCCAACGGTGGAACGGACGCTCGACCATTTGGACGGGTACCGCGGCTCCAGGCCGGTGCGGATAGGAAACGCCGCGAGCGATCAGGTGCAGATGGACGTGTACGGTGAGGTACTTGACGCGCTGTACTTCGCGTGGCAGGCGGGCAGGTACGATCCGAAGCAGGTCTGGGAGCACTTCCGTCCCCTCGTCGACTGGGTCGCGAACAACTGGCAGCGGCCCGGGATGGGGATCTGGGAGGTGCGCGGCGGGATGCGGCACTTCGTCTACAGCAAGGCGATGCTGTGGGTGGCGCTCGACCGGGGCGTCAAGATCGCACGGGGGAATGACCTCCCCGGCGACGTCGATCGCTGGTGTAAGGAGCGCGACCGCATCCGAAGCGAGGTCTTCGAGCGGGGATGGAGCGAGAAGCTCGGCGCGTTCAAGCAGTCATACGAGGACGACCGGCTGGACGCCTCGAACCTGCTGTTAGCCGTGATCGGGTTCGTTGATGGTGATGACCCTCGCATGCTTTCAACTCTCGACGCGACGCTTCATACGCTCGTGGTCGACGGGCTGTGCTACCGCTACCTCGATGCGCCGGAGGGGCTATCGGGGAGTGAGGCCACCTTTGTCCTGTGCACCTTCTGGCTCGTCGACGCGCTGACACTCGCCGGCCGCGAGGATGAAGCGCAAGCGATATTTGAGGGCCTGCTTGGGAGGGCGAGCAAGCTTGGACTGTTCGCTGAGGAGATCGATCCCTCTACCGGACATCACCTCGGCAACTTCCCGCAAGCATTCTCGCACCTTGGGGTGATCAACGCGGCTGTCTCCCTCGCCCAGATGGGCTGGGCGGGGAGTGTCCACCCTGAGCACGCTGACGCCGCACGGGCGGCCGGTGTCGGGGGCGCGGGCCAGGGTCATAAAACGTACAGCGCCGGAAGGACGGACGGCAACCGTTCCGAATGAGGACTGCGCCTCCCAAACCGACGTGTCCCGAATACAAGGATGTCCCACGGGATTGCGAACCGTCAATGTCAATGGGGCGAGGGGCGGATGGCATTGCTTGTGCGGGCGCTGGTGCACTGGGAAGAGAAAGGAAGCATCAATGCTGCGCAGCGTGAACGAGTTGGAAGGGTACACCCTTCGAGCGACGGATGGTGACATTGGGAAGGCAAGCGACATATACTTCGACGACCAGGACTGGACGGTCCGATATCTGGTTGCCGACACCGGAGGGTGGCTTACTGGTCGTCTGGTGCTCATCTCCCCGCAGTCGCTGGGCGCGGCGGACATGGCAGGCGAGGATCTGCAGGTATCGCTCACCCGGGACCAGATCGAGAGTAGCCCCCCGATAACCGCGGACCAGCCGGTGTCCCGGCAGTACGAGGCTGAGTTCCACGACTACTACGGCTATCCCTACTACTGGGGCCAGCCCTACCTCGGCGCCGCGGCCAGCCGTGCGTTGGTGTCGACGCCGGCCCAGTCGCCTCCGCTAGCGGTTCCTGAGGGCACCGCGCCCACTGAGGCCGTTGAGGAGCAAGAGCGCAGGGGCGATCCGCACCTCAGGAGTGCCGGTGAGGTGACCGGATACCACATAGAAGCGGCGAATGGCGAGATCGGGCACGTCGAGGATTTCTTGGTCGACGACGAGAGTTGGCGCATCGAGCGGATGGTAATCGACACACGTGACTGGCTGCCGGGGAAGAAGGTCGTCGTGGCACTGCGTGACATCAGCGAGGTACACTGGCCGGATCGTGTCGTGCGAGTTGCACAGACGCGAGAGGAGATTGAAAGCGGGCCCGAGTTCGACCAGTCATCCCTCAGGGACCATCGCCAGGGACCGCCTCTCATCTGACCCCTAATGCGCAATCCGCTTGAACACTATTGCATGTCATCCCGAACGGAGTGAGGGATCCGTAAACCCGACCACGGATTCCTCGCAAGCTCGGAATGACAGATGCGCTACTATTCAGCCGGAGTTCGTATGAGTAGTTGAGAAACTCCAGGAAATATGCGAAGTTACAGAGGCACGCCAGGAGGGACTCGAACCCCCGACCCGCTGCTTAGAAGGCAGCCGCTCTATCCGGCTGAGCTACTGGCGCATGTCCACGATTGCCTAGTATACCAACCGGCGGCATTATCCGGTCCTGGGTGTCCGCTCCTCCTCGTATCGACCCAGGACCCAAACCACGTCCGACAGGCGGTTCAGGTAGCGCAGGATCTCAACGTTTGGGATCTCGCCCTCGTGCAACAACCGCGCAATCATCCGCTCACTGCGGCGAATCACCGTCCTCGCGAGGTCGAGAGCTGCCCCGCCAGCCGTGTCGCCCGGCGTGATGAAGTGCCTCGGAAGTTCCGTCTGCCCGCGCAGTTCGTCCAGTAGCGCGTCCAACTTCTGGACATGCGGCTCCCCGATCTTGTACTTGCTCTTGTCGTAATCCGCCGGCGGCGTGGCGAGCTCCGCCATCATCACGTACAGGTCCTGCTGCAAGTCGTACACAACGTCCTTCACCCGTGCCTGGGTGGCCGTTGCTCGCGCAAGCCCAAGCGCGGAGGTTGCCTCGTCGAGCGTGCCGTACGACTCGGGCCGCGCGTGGTACTTCGCGACCCGTTGGCTGCCCCAGAGGCTCGTGTAGCCACCATCCCCAAGCTTCGTGCTGACTTTCGCCACGTACTGCACCCCCTGTCTAATCGTTGCCAGACCAGCAGGGTAGCAGGGGATGCGCCACCGCAGAAGTCGGGCACACGCAAGGACGACAACGCCGAACCGCCGGTGGCCCAGCGTTTGCGGCACGACGTGCTCAGACCGCAGGTCGCGCACGCGCCAAGACGCCAGCGTAGAGAAAGGAACAGCTCGGTGCCCAACAACCCCATATCCTGTCACTTCATCACCTGGGGCCAGGACCTCGACACCGGCATGCGCGAGGCGTCGGACCTCGGATACCGGGCGTGCGAGACGTTCACCCAGCACGCTTTGGAGTACGAGGGCAGGGTCGAAGCGTACAAGGAGCTGCTCGCATCGAACAGCTTGCGGCTCTCGGCGCTCTATGCCGGTGGCCGGTTCAGCGACGCAAGTAAGACCGATGAGGTGATCGCGTTCAATACTCGCGTCGCGCAGTTCCTTGCGAATGCCGGTGTGGATCGCATCGTCTTCGGCCCCGGTGGCCCGCGAGACGGCAGGACGAGCGCCGATGACTTGAAGCAGATGGCACGAACGATCGACGAGGCCGCGAAACGCACTGCCGACCTCGGCGTGCTTGCGTGCGTCCATCCACATATCGGCACGGAGCTGCAGGACCGAGAGGAGATCGACGCCGTGATGGAGATGACGGACCCACAGTTCGTTCATTTCTGCCCCGACACCGCGCACCTGGCCGCCGCCGAAATGGATCCGGCCGAGGTAATTCGAACCTACGGATCAAGGATGCAATATATGCACCTGAAGGACCTGACCCCGGAGAATCCCGATCCTGCACAGTTCGACAACTTCCGTGGAGATGAAGCGTTGCCGATCTTCTGCGAGCTTGGGCTGGGCACGCTGGACTTCGCGCCAATCATGCAGGCGCTAGCGGACGTTGGATACGATGGCTGGATGACCGTGGAAATCGACCAGTCCACGAGCACCCCGTACCAGAGCCTGGCCCAGTGCCGCGACTTCGTTCAAGATCAGCTCGGGCTCTCGCTGGCGCTGCCCGCTTGACCGTCCACCGAACCGACACCGGCTCGGACTTGACAGCGCATAGGAAACTAAAGCACGCTTAGAATCGGCAGACGCGGACCGGTACTACAATTCACCGTATCGCAGTGGGGGCTCCCGATTACGTCTGATACGCAATCCGGTTGAACCCAGATACATGCATTCAGAACTCCGTGCGTGATCCGTAACCCTGAACACGGATTCCTCGCAAGCTCGGAATGACTGGTGTACTACCAGTCGGCCTGAGTTAATATGAGTCCCCCCGACCTACCATCGCCCGATGTGGGATCCCCAGGTACTCGCTGCACTGCTTACGTCTACAAGCCGACCCATCAGATCATGCACCAGAGGCTGATGTTGCTCCGGGTCGAGGGGGTGCAGTTCGTCCGGGTCGGTCGTCAGATCATCCAGCTCGACCCGGCCCTCATTGACGTAATACTGTAGCTTCCACCGATCTGTGACGAGCGTCCGGAGCTCCGGCCAGGGAATGTAGTTGGGACCTTCCCCTCCGTTGCTAACCAACGCGTGCTCACGCGGCGCGTCGTCGTGTCCGTCCCGACACCACGGCAGCAGCGAACGTCCTTGATGCTGCTCGGGCAGGGGCACATCCGCAAGGTCGAGAATCGTCGCTGTGATGTCCACGCTCTGGACGATGCCGCGATGCCGCTGACCTGTCGATGGCCCGGAGGGCATGCAGACCAGCAGCGGGACGCGGATCAGCGGCTCATAATGGAATAGCCCTTTTCTGGCGAGTCCGTGGTCGCCCAGCATCTCGCCGTGGTCGGAACTGAAGACAATGGCTGTGTGCTCGGCGACTCCCAGATCCTCGAGATGCCGAACAAGTCGGGCCACCTGCGCATCAATCAGGCTGATCATTCCGTAGTACTGGGCGCGATACTCCCGCCAATGCAGGGTCCACGGCGCGGATTCGCTGGTGTGACGATCTCGATGATAGCGGGACCGCTGCTCCAGCTCTCCCTCTTGCCATATTGGGCCAGTCAGGCCAGCGGGATCGTATAGTCCCCGATACGCGGGCGGGGCGTTGAAGGGATGGTGGGGATCCACGAAGGAGCACCAGGCAAAGAATGGGGTCGCTCGTTGCCGCTCGATGAATGCCATCGTCTGGTCGGTGATCCAGGTACTTTGGTGCAATCCCACCGGCAGATCGGAGGTCCACAACTCCCTCGCGGCTTCCTGCGCGCCACTTGGCAGCCCCTCCCGCACTGCAAGGGTGTACAGATCGGGGTGCGCGCTTCTGATCCAGTCAATGTAGTCGTCCTGCGCGTACATCTGCTCTGGTTTGGGCGTGGCTCCATGGTACGCAGTGGACACGTCAGAAATGAAGTCCTTGAGATCGTGGGTGATCGAGCGCTCCTCGAACCCGTAGTACTCCTCGCCGGACCGCCAATCGTGAAAGATGCTGTCTCTTCGATAGTCTCGGCGCACGGGGCAGAAGTGTGTCTTGCCAAACATGCCGGTGCGATAACCATGCGCTCGGAGGGTTTTAGCGAGGCCCCACGGCTTATCGGGTACTTCGATGCCGTTACGGCGCACCCCGTGTGCATCCGGGAACTGTCCGAGCAACAGACTCGCCCGGCTCGGCATGCACACGGGGTTCGTCACGTAGACACGCTCGAACACCGTGCTGCGCGCCGCCAGGCGATCCAGATGTGGCGTCTGAACGTCGGGATGCCCCATGAAGCCGAGCGCGTCGAAGCGCTGTTGATCTGTAGTGATAAAGAGCACGTTCATCGCTCCTGCCATTGGGCCGCTTCCTCCGTTTCGTTGCCTTCACTGGTGAGTACCGCGTGTTCGCTCTGTCAGCGTTTGTCGGCTGACATTATACAACGGAGATCTGCCAGAGCCGGACCGGTGTTTGCGCCGCTGCCTGTGGGAGGCCCGCACCCCGAACAGCCGCCAATCCAAGGTGGTCAGAGTCGTGCTAGAAAGCGTGCGCAATCTCCGTTATAAGGAGTCAGGAGGAAGAACGTGAGCGAGATAGGAATTGGACTTGTCGGCTACAAGTTCATGGGTCGCGCCCATTCCAACGCATGGCGGCAGGTCGGGCACTTTTTCGATGTTGACCCGGTTCCCCGATTGCGCGCGGTCGCGGGCCGCGACGAGGCCGGCGTCAAGGAAGCGGCGGCGTCGCTCGGCTGGGAAGGATATGAGACGAGCTACGAGCGACTCCTCGCCCGCGATGATATCCAACTGATTGATGTGTGCACCCCAGGCAACTCGCATCACGATATTGCCATTGCGGCGCTTCGGGCGGGAAAGCACGTCCTGTGCGAAAAGCCGCTCGCCAACTCGCTGGCGCAGGCGAAGGAGATGGTCGAGGCCGCAGAGCAGGCTGGCACAGTGAACATGGTGACTTTCAACTACCGCCGTGTGCCCGCTGTGCAGCTCGCGAAGCAGCTCATCGCGGAGAGGCGAATCGGAGAGCTCCGCCACTGGCGGGCGGTGTATCTCCAGGACTGGATCCTCGATCCGCAGTTTCCGCTCGTCTGGCGCTTGCAAAAGGATCTCGCAGGCTCCGGCGCGCTCGGTGACATAGGGGCGCACATCGTGGATCTGGCGCAGTTCCTCGTCGGTCCGATTACGGAGGTTATCGGTACGCTCAACACGTTTATCAAGGAGCGCCCGACCGAGGAGGCGAGCACCGGCGGCAGCGGCCTGACTGCGGCAGGAGGCACGCGGATGGGGGAGGTCACCGTGGACGACTCCACGACAATCCTCGCCCGCTTCGAGTCCGGCGCAACTGGCACGTTTGAGGCGACACGCCTGGCGGCCGGACGCCGCAACTACAACTCGTTTGAGATCAACGGCTCAGAGGGGAGCCTGGTCTTCAATCTGGAGCGGCTCAACGAGTTGCAAGTCTACTTCACGAGCGATCCCGAGGACGTACAGGGCTTCCGTACGATCAGCGTTACGGAACCGGTCCACCCCTTTACCGGGGCATGGTGGCCCGCCGGACATATCATCGGGTATGAGCACTCCTTTGTGCATACCATCAAGGACTTGCTCGACGGCGTGAGGAAGAACGAGAGCCCCGCACCGACCTTCCTGGACGGCTATCGCTGCCAGGCCGTGCTCGACGCGGTGGAGCAGAGCGCCAACAGCCGCCAGTGGACCGCCGTGCCAGGGTAAGGCGGATGCCCGCAGGCTCTAGCGCGATGGAAAATGAGGCCGAGTTAACACAGCGCACAACCGAAGAACAAGGAGCGAACAATCCCCATGGACAATCCAAGAGTCACTGTCTGGAATGAGTTTCGCCACGAGAAGAGCCACGAAGCCGTCAAGGCTATTTACCCTGACGGCATGCACAGCACCATCGCGCAGGCGCTATCGAGTGCCGGTTTGCAGGCCCGCACGGCGACACTTGATGAGCCCGAGCACGGCCTGACTGAGGCGGTGCTTGCGGAAACCGATGTTCTCACATGGTGGGGGCACATGTTCCACAAAGAGCTTTCGGACGAGATCGTGGATCGGGTGCATCAGCGGGTGCTCGAAGGCATGGGGCTGGTCGTGCTCCACTCCGGCCACTTCTCCAAGATCTTCCAGAAGCTGATGGGCACCACATGCAACCTCAAGTGGCGCGAGGAGAACGATAGCGAGCGCCTGTGGGTGGTCGCACCCGGCCATCCGATCACGGAGGGCATCGGGGAATACATTCATCTGGAGCGCGAGGAGATGTACGGTGAGCCGTTCGATATCCCGGAGCCGGACACCCTCGTGTTCGTGAGCTGGTTTACCGGCGGCGAGATATTCCGTTCTGGCGCATGCTACCGCCGCTGCAAGGGGAAGGTCTTCTATTTCCGACCCGGCCACGAGACGCTGCCGACCTACCACAACTCGGAGATACAGCGCGTTATCGTGAACGGTGTCCGCTGGGCTGCGCCAACGCAGAGCGCGCCTATGGTCTTCGGTAACGCTCCATCGTTGGAAGGCCCTACCGCGTGAGCCAGGCGCCACCCGTCAAGGCGGGGATCATTGGCACCGGAACGATCAGCGACGTCTACTTTCGGGCCGGACGAGCATTCGAGGTGCTCGACATCGTGGCCTGCGCGGATCTCTTCCCGGAGCGTGCGCGGGCCAAAGCCGACGAGCACGGCATCGCGAAAGCGTATTCGACCGACGAACTGCTTGCCGACCCGGAAATCGAACTGGTCATCAACCTCACGATTCCAAAAGCGCACGCCGAGGTAGGGCTTGCCGCGCTGCGGGCTGGCAAGCACGTGTACAGCGAGAAGCCGCTGGCACTCACGCGCGAGGATGGGCAGGCGTTGCTGGAGACGGCTCGCAAGACCGGTCTCCTCGTGGGCTGCGCGCCGGACACCTTCCTCGGTGGTGGCCTGCAGACGTGCCGTAAGCTGATCGATGACGGCCTCATCGGGGAACCGATCGGCGCGACGGCGTTCATGATGAGTCACGGCCACGAGAGCTGGCATCCAGATCCGGCGTTCTACTACGATGTCGGCGGCGGGCCGATGTTTGACATGGGGCCATACTATCTTACCGCGCTCGTTTCGCTGATCGGCCCGATGCGCCGGGTAACTGGCTCTGCCCGCGTCACGTTCCCCGAGCGGACTATCACGAGCCAGCCCCGTGCCGGAACCACCATTCCGGTACGGGTGCCTACTCACGTCGCTGGCGTGATCGACTTCCACACCGGCGCGGTAGGAACGATACTCACCACCTTCGATGTTTGGGACTCACAACTCCCCTGCGTGGAGGTGTACGGAACGGAGGGCTCGATGAGCGTCCCTGACCCGAACACCTTTGGTGGACCAGTGTCGGTGCGGGGCGCGCGAGATACGGAGTGGCACGACGTGCCCCTCACGCATTCGTACGTCGGGCATTGCCGGGGGTTGGGCGTCGCGGATATGGCGTACGCGGTGCGTACCGGCCGGCCGTATCGCGCGACCGGGGAACTCGCGTATCACGTGCTGGACGCTATGACCGCGTTCCACGATGCGTCGCACCAGAATCGACACACCGAGCTGCACAGCAATTGCGACCGTCCGGCACTGTTACCCACGGGCTTGGTCGAGGGTGTGCTGGACGGGTAAACCTCGTAGCGTTCGGCCTCTATACATTGGTTAACACGAGAGGCGACTCTTGGTTCGTACGTGCGTCGTGCAGTGCGGCCTGATGCGGCACGAGCACAGGTTTCCACATATCGAAGCGAAAGGACCGATTGCATGCCACTGTTCGACATGCCGCTGGAGGATCTGGAGTGCTATCTCCCGCCGCACAACGAGCCCGCCGATTTCGACCAATTCTGGCGGGAAAGCCTCGACCAGTTAAAGGCGTATCCCCTCAACGCCCGCTTCGAGCCGGTCGACTTCCGGCTTTCCAGCGTTGAGACGTATGACGTCACGTTCAACGGATTCGACGGCCAACCAATCAAGGGGTGGTTCCTGCTCCCGAAACAACGGGTCGGGATGGTACCGTGCGTGGTGGAGTACGTCGGCTACGGCGGTGGTCGGTGCTTCCCGACGGACTGGCTACTCTGGGCCACGGTCGGCTACGCGCACCTGGTGATGGATACTCGCGGCCAGGGAAGTGTGTGGGGACCGGGTGACACGCCGGATATCGGCGGCGGTGCGAGTCCACACATTCCCGGCTTCATGACCGACGGCATTCTGGATCCACGAACCTATTATTATCGGCGGCTGTTCTCGGACGCAGTACGCGCGGTCGAAGCGGCGATTCAACATCCGCAGATCGACGGCTCGCGGATCGCCGTTTCCGGACAGAGTCAGGGAGGCGGTGTGGCACTCGCCGTCGCGGGACTGGAGCCACGTGTCGCGGTCGCGATGCCAGACGTGCCGTTCCTCTGCCACTACAAACGCGCGACGGAGATCACAGACGCCTCGCCGTACGCGGAGATCACCCGCTACTGCCAAACGCACCGCGACAAAGTGGATACCGCCTTCGAGACCCTGGCGTACTTCGATGGAGTGCATTTCGCCACGCGAGCCAGTGCGCGTGCTCTGTTCTCCGTGGGGCTAATGGACGAGATCTGTCCGCCGTCTACGGTGTACGCCGCATATAACTATTTTGCTGGTCCGAAGGAGATGCGGGTCTGGCGATATAACCAGCACGAGGGCGGTGCCAGCTATCAGTCACAGGAAAAGGTACGCTTCCTCACGCAATTCTGGCCGGTCGAGTAGGACGGCGTCCCGTAGGAGAAAGACAAAAGGACACCCTGCTTCAAGTGCAGGGTGTCTCTTTATTCCTAAGCGATATCTTAGGAGGCTAATTACCGAGAAGCGAGAAAAGAAGAACGATAAGGATGACCAGTACCACCAGGCCGATGATGTAATTGAGATTCACTAGATTCCTCCTATAATGTCCGATATGCCGCAGCCGATACGATTCACGACTACCACAATATTAGCGCAACTTTCATGCCACATGCTACACTTACCGGACGCTGATTTGGCCTATTGTGCCGCGAGTGTCCCGGTGCCCGAGCTGATGGCCGCGTTTATGCCTTTTTTACCACCGTTTGCGACCGTGCATGCGTGCGTGTACAGTTCGCCACGGGCCAGATACGAAATGCACTGTATGTGCATGCG
>Ga0136611_10001154_pt1 | contig 18230 bp, 16 predicted proteins | sample AntDrymUQ2232306_2_FD_106645 | JGI IMG/M metagenome (GOLD analysis project Ga0136611, IMG submission 106645) | Polar desert sand microbial communities from Dry Valleys, Antarctica - metaG UQ223 (23.06) | ecosystem: Environmental > Terrestrial > Soil > Desert | place: Antarctica: Dry Valley...
CGAGATCGGCGTAGTCGGGCGCGTCGTCAGGGGCGGTATGGGGCCGGTCGGCGGCAGCTGGGCTCGCATGGCGTCGGCTCGCCGGCGCACGCCGGCCTCGTCGGCACCAAGGAGCATCAGCAACTCATCGCGCCGCTCGGCGATCGCCGCACGCAGGCACGGCGTGACGGCGAAACGCGGGCGATACCGTAGGCGCTCACCGTCGGTGGCCAGTTCGACGCCCAGCCGGTCGAGCTCGGCGAGCAGCTCGGACACGTCCACCTTCACACCTCCTCCCAGTCGTCGTCGGCGGCCCCGCCACCAGGCATGGGGGGCAGCCCCGGGCCCGAGGCCGTCGGGATGCGCGGGACGTAGCCGCCCGCGACGCGATCCAGCTGCCCGTCCGCGCGCATGCCCGCCATGAGCTTCTTGGTCGCGCCGCGCGACTTGCCCAGGATCTCGGCGACCGTCGCGGGCTGCAGCGGGCGGGCGGCCGTCCACAGGATCGCCAGGATGTCGATCCGCTCGGGCGACATCCCGAGTGACCGGTCGCCGTTCGTCGGGTAGCGGCGATACACGTCGCGCACGATCGCCAGGGCCTCGTCGGGCGGGAATGGCGGGCGGCAGCGCCCCGCCGCGCACAGGGCGAGCCTCTCGACCACCGACTGCGAGGTGGCCGGCCCCCGGAGCGAGGATGCCATCAGGAAGATGGCGGTGTGCCTGCGTCCCTCCTCGGCGCCGTCCAGCACGGTCTCCCAGCGGAATCCGGTACTGGGGACCGCCTTCGCTGGCCGCGCCTCGCGACGCCGCCGCGCGCCGGCGAGGCGCTCGACCAGCCAGGCGGGCATCGGGGCGATCCCGACCGCGTCGAGGTCGTACTCGGGGTGCCAGATGTACTCGCGGCCGGACCCATGCACGCTCGGCGCCGCGACGATCAGCCCGCCGTCGGCCCGCACGTCGACGCCGGGGCCGAGGACGTTCGCGGTGCTCGCGATGGAGCCGCCCGGGTGCTCCAGCAGGACGTGCCGCCCACTGCCGCCGGTCAGGGCCGTCGCCGTGACCGGGAGCTTGCCGTGCCGCCGCTCGAGGTCGCCGATCGTCTCGTCGCCGCCGTTGCGCGGGTCGATGTCGAGCGCCACGATCCCGTTCGACATGCCGGCCAGGATGCCGAGGTTGGCATCGGGCCAGCGGGCCCACCAGCCCTCGATGGTCGCGGAGTCGCGCGACGCGGCCTGCACCCAGCGTTCGATGCGCGGGTGCTTGGCGGGGCGACGGCATGCCGCCCCGCGCCGACATGTGCAGGCGCCCTCGTTCGTCGCGTGGAGCGGCAGCACGGCGAGCCGGTGCCGCATGGCGTACTCCAGCGCCGCGTGGCACATGTACACTCGCGGAGCGGCGACGACGGTCACGGCCGCCCCTTCCCGTCGTCGTTCGGCCGCGCCCGGAGGAGTATCAAGAGCGCCTCGACCTGCCGCTGGATGTCGGGCGCGAACGTCCTCTGGATGACGATGGGCGATGTGGGCGGGGTGGCAGACTTCGGGGCCTTCCGGCGCGGCTTCGCAGCGCCCGGGCTCATCGCGCTCTCCCGGTCGAGGAGGCGGACCGCTCGCGGCGGCGCGCGAACTCGTCGAGCGCGTCGCGAGGGATCAGGCGCCCGAGGGGCGTGGGGATCGACGGGAGGCGGCCATCGCGCACCAGCCTGCGGACGTAGCTGTCGCTGACGCCGAGGCGGCGGGCGGCCTGGCCCGTGGAGGCGGCCTCGTCGAGGCCGTTAAAGCATGATGGCAGCGCCATGGCAACGAATCCCCAAGGTGGGGAAGCCGTGCCCCGTGGCGCCGCCTCGTGGTGGAGGCCTTAGCCGAACATCCGCCGGCCGTCCGCTCTAGGTCGGCCTACTGGCGACCGACCCCGGGCTAGGGTTCCTGGTTTCGAACTATTGTTCTACGATCTGCATCAATCTGTCAAGGGGTAGCGGCCGTAGGCTACGCGGCTCGCGGAAGACGTAGGCGACCTCAGTCTTGGGGCTGCATTTGCGGCAGACCAGCAGGGCCGCCGCGCGGCGCTGCTCGCGGAAGTGCTGGTCGAGGCGGGCCAGCGTCGGCTTGCGGTCTTTCAGCAGCGTGTCGATTACGATCACGCCGGGCGGCGGATCATTGCCTGCCCCTTCGCGCCCGCCGCCCCACACGAGCTTCGTCAGGAGCTTGCGGCACTCGGGGCAGCGGCACGAGACGGTGAGCCGCGCCACACCGGGCGTCAGGGGCACCCGCGCGGCCGCCGCGCTCCCGGGCGTCCAGATGACGGGCAGCCGTACTTCGCCCGGCACAGTCTGGAACCCTCCCGCGAGGCGCAACTCGCCGTCGAGGTCGCGGACTACCCCGCGAAGGACTCGGCCGGGGTCGCCGCCGGGCCCGCTCCAGACCTTGGTCAACGGGCCCCCGTCCGGCGTCCTCAACGACTTGAGCGGCTCATTCGACAGCCGCAAGTCGCCGCGCCGATTCACGCGAACCGAGACGAGCGCGGAACACTGGTCGCACGGGAACTCGATCCCGAGGCTGCCGGCGGCGAGTTTCGCCTCCCCGAGGATCTTGAAGGGCTCATTGCAGGTGGGGCAGGCGTGCATGGCCGGCTCGAAACGCACGCGCTTAGTCATCGCCACTCCTATTTGACATCCTGCGACCCGCTCCGCAGCATGACTCGGGGGAGGTATCCCGGACCTGCGCCCAGGGCTCGACGTGAATGAGCATGTCACCCTCATCGATCGGCGCGCCACATATGTGTCGCGCCGAGGACCGGCGGACGTGATATGCCATGCTTCCAAGTTCCTGACTCCCCGCCCATACCGATGCCTCGACATGGAATGGATCCCGACCCATCCTCTGGCCCATCCGCCGCCTCGACTACGCGGCGGCAATGGCGGTCCTGGTCGTCGCGTGGATCGTGCTCCTCGTCGGGCTAACGATGCGCGCGGTGGGTCGTGCCGATGGGGCTCGCCGCCGCGACGACTGTGGTGTGCGGCTTCTCGCCCTGCCGGATCAGGACGCTCGGCGTCGTGCGTACCATGCCGCTCGCAAGCCCCTTCGCGCCGCCGATTCTTCGCCCCTTCCTGAGCGCCATGGCTGGCGCCGACGCCCCCGGCAGAGCGCGAGCGGTTGTACACGTGTACAACGTCGAGGTTGCCGGCACCGGACGAGGCAGGTCGTACGGGGCGGCTCGGCGCACCGCCCGTCGTCTGGTCAACTTCGGCTTTGTTCGGGGCATCCGCACACCCTCCCTCCTGGTCATGTCCTACATCGCATCTTCCCCTCCGGCACCCCCCGTAGTAGAGGGTTACCAGTGGGAGAGGAATGACATGCGGCCGGCTATCTGGTAGAGCACGGGTGGGCGGTAACTTAGAGGCGGTGTCGGTTACCGTTGGTGCAGGGGTGCGGTTACCGTACACGTGTGGCGATATCTGCACGCGATCATGCCGATGCACGTCGCCCGGTAAATAGCAGTATCGCCACCGGAGTACCGTTCGTGGCCCGGGTGCACTTCGCATAGGTCAGGGCCGCAGCCCGAGAGAGGAGATTTCCTCGTCACCGAAGCCTGCGGTGTGCCCGGTGGCTACCCCGTGACGGTCGAGCATTTGGCTCGGCCGGCGGCGTTTCGGTCCATTGTCCGGGGCGCCGCCGGTAACACCGAAAGGCTGGCTCGCTGCCCGGTGGCGCTGCGTCGTTCCCGTGTCGGCCACCGGTAAGGAGTACAGGACGGGTCGGATGCGTTTGGCAATCGCGGCTCTTGTACGCGTCGGTCGTAATTACTCACCTACCCATGTCGGCCGATGGCAATCACTCGGAGAGTGAGCCCGCCAGCCGTACCGGCAAGGTGAGTAGTTACCGTCGGTCAATCCGCCCGAAATGTGCCGATTTCGTGAAGCAAGCCCGGTTCCTACGATAGGGCCAGCGTTGAAGGGGATGCGGTGCCGGCCCCGCTCACCGTCCATGACATGCGATCGCGCAGTTAGTCGCCGCGTGCGCGGATCTCCTTTACAGTGCTAGTGCGCGCCGCGCCTGGCGTCTGGTGGTCAGGCCGATGACCAGCGCGGTTGCCGTTAGGCACCTACCGACCGCGCACACGCCCGCCCACCCCAGGAGCGACCAGCCCCAGGCGCCGGCTTGCGAGCCCAGCGCCGCGCCCCCCGAAGGCAGCCGCCATATACACCGTGTTCAGGCGACTGAGCGCCTCAGGTCGGATCGCCAGGATCCGGGCCTGATTCGACGTCTGCGTCGCCTGCATCCCGACGTCGAGCAGGAGGATCCCCAGCGCCAGCCCAACCAAATAGGTCCCACCGAGGGTCAGGACGGTGAACGCTGCCAGCATGATGATGCCGGCCAGCACACTCGTGAACGCGCTCCCACGGCGGTCCGCGAGCCGCCCGACCAACGGCGCAGCCGATGCCCCGGCCGCGCCAACCAGCCCGAACAGGCCGGCGGTTGCCGGACCATACTGATACGGTGGACCCTCCAGGAAGAACGCGAGCCTCGCCCAGACACCGCGCTCCGCGCCGAACGCCAGCGCGCCCACCAGCGCCGCGCGGCGGAGCACCGGCTTCGTCCGGACAAGCTGCAGCAGCGAGCCAAGCAGCGCCGCGTATCGGAGCGACGTGGCCGGGGCCTGGCGCGGCAGGGTCCGCGCCAGCACGACGCCGAGCGCCGCCATGACGAGCGCGGCCATCGCGTAGACCAGGCGCCAGCCCAGGAGCTCGCCGAGGGTCCCGCCTCCGACGCGCGCCAGCACGACGCCGAGCACCAGGGCGCCCTGGTGCGTCCCCACCACCCGCCCCCACTCGGACGGGGTAACGAGGCTCGCGACAGCAAGCCAGGCGAACGTGGGGGCCAGCGCTGCCAGGCCGAGTGCCGCTGCCACGAGCCCCATGAAGTGCAGGATCAGGCGCTTGCGCTCCCGGATGTCCCCGAGCGGTACGACTCCGAGGCTACCGATCCCATATCCAACCTGGGACAGCGTCACTACCAGCCCGGCCTCACGGTCGGCGATTCCGAAGTCGCGGGCCATCGACGGGAGCAACGGCTGGTTGAAGTAGATGTCCGAGACAGTCAGGCCGCAGGTGACGGCGAGGAGCCCGAGGATGCCCGGCCCAGGCGCCCGCCCGTCGGCTAGCGCTCCGGCAGTGGGCAGGCTCATTCGACCACTCGGTCGTTCACCTCGTGGATCTCCTTCTGACCCGACGCGATCGCATCCCAGGCCGCCCGCACCTTCGTGGCCGCCTCAGGTGGGACGTTCCTGATCTCGGAAAGCTCAAGGCCGCTGCCCGGCCGCATCTCGATGACGACCCCACCCTTCGCCTCTTGCTGGATCTCGCGCATCGCCTGCAGATACGGCGGTCCGAAGTCGACGAGCAGCGACCCTGCCAGGTGCTGAGGCGCCAGCTCCTGCTTCCCGGTGTAGAAGGTCGTGAACAGCGCCGGCTGCGGGCTCGCCTTGACGGCTTCGGCCACGCCGTTCACGCCGAGGTTGACGGTCGCCACGATAAAGTCAACGCCGCTGTTGAGCTGTGACGCCGCCGCTCCTCGTGCCTTGACCGGGTCGTTCTGGTCTCCGACGAAGGCGTTGACGACCTGCGCATCTGGGGTGGTGTCCTGGATACCCTGCTTCATCGCGTTGAGTGCGCCGATAAACTCGGGTAGCCGCACGCCCGACAGGTAGCCAAGCTTCTTCGACTTCGTGCTCGAGGCGGCCAGCACCCCGAGCGGGTAGAAGCCGCGATACAGCTTCCGGTCGATGCTCCAGACGTTCGGCGGCAGGTCCGAGGCCGGCGCCGAGCTCACGATCACGAAGCGCGACGGCGAGAACGCCGGTGCAAGCTTCTGGACAATCGTAAGGTACTGCGCGCCGTGAAACAGGACGACGTTGAAGCCCGAATTCAGATACTCCCGAGCCACCCGCTCGGCGTCGGCCACCGACACGGATTCGGAGAGCGTGGTCTCGGCACCGGTCTCGGTCTTGATCCTGTCGAGCGCCCGGGCGCCAAGCATGTTGAAGTCCGCGTCCTGGACCGGCCCGGGCAGCATCATGGCAACCCGGAGCCCGCCGGGCTTGCCGCCCTGGGAGCCGCCGCCGGACGACGGGGCGCCCTGTTGACCACACGCGACGAGCACCACGCCGAGCAGAACTGAGAGAGTATGGAGTAATTGAATGCGACGCATGAGCATCATTCCCTCGCACACCACCTGGGCGTGCCCCCTATTCCAGACGACATCCAGCGCGCTAGGCGACCAGAGCCGGAGCGGTTCGTCGTGTCAGCCATGCGGGTGCTGGCGTCACCCGCGTGCCTCCCGCTCGTACGGGATGCCGAGCGCGGCCGGCGCCTGCGCGCCTCGGTAAATTCTAATCAGGACGACGATAGCCAGAAGGTACGGCAATGACAACAGAAGCTGGGACGGGACCGCTTGCGTTGCGAGCGCCAACTGAAACTGGAGCGCCTCGACGTAGGCGAATAGCAGCGCCCCACCCACGACCCGCAATGGAAACCAGCGACCCAAGATCACCAGCATCAGCGCGATCCAGCCACGGCCGCCGACCATCCCGTCCGAATAGCCGCCGGTCAGCGTGAGCGGAAGATACGCCCCGGCCATACCAAGCAGCAGCCCACCGGCGACCGCGGCGACGTACCGCAAGACATGCACGTTGACGCCAACTGCGTCGGCGGCGCGTGGGTTCTCGCCGCAGGCGCGCAGGCGCAGACCGAACGAGGTGCGGAACAGGAGCAGGTGGACGAGCGGTGCCAGGAGGAACGCCAGGTAGACCAGGATATCCTGCGAGAACAGCACCCGGCCCAGGAATGGCAGATCGGCGAGCAGCGGGATCGGCAGCGCGGGCAAGACCGAGATGCGCGGCGCGCTGAACTGGATGCCAACAACTGCCCGGTACAGGAGCGAGGCGAAACCGAGTCCGAAGACGAGCAGGCCCAGCCCGACGCTGATCTGCTGAGCTCGCAGGGAGATTGAGTATCCCCCGAGCAGGAGGCACAAGAGCGCTCCGGCGAGCATGGCCGCCAGGAGCCCGAGGACGTAGTTACCGCCGCTGGCCCAGGTTGCCAGGAATCCGGCCGCCGCGCCGACAGCCATGATCCCCTCGATGCCGACGTTCAGCACACCGGCCCGCTCCATGATCAGCTCGCCCAGCGCTGCCACCACCAGCGGCGCGGCGATCGTCACGGCGAGGCGGAGTAGGTTCGGGTCGAGAAAGAGGTCAAGACTCATGGGGTGCTCCCGGGCGTGCCCGCCACGGTCAGTCGCCGGTTCGCCCGCAGCGACGTGGCCAGCAGGACGGCGAGCAAGATGAGCGCCTGGAACACCAGGACGGCGCTCTGGGGAAGTCGGACGCTCCGCTGGAGTGAATCGGAGCCCACCAGCAGGACGGCGAACGCCACCCCGGCCAGCACCACCCCGAGCGGTCGGTGACGCCCAAGGACCGCCAGCAGGATCGCCATGTAGCCGAAGCCGGGGCTCAGCCCGAGGATCAAGCGCTGGTAGTACCCGCTGATCTCGATGCCTCCGGCCAGGCCCGCGACGGCGCCGCTCACCACGAGCGCGACGAGCATGACCCGGCCGACTGCCATGCCGCCCACCCGCGCGGCCGTACTGTTGTCACCCACGGCGCGGATACTGTAGCCGAGCAGTGTACGTCGGAGTATCCAGGCCAGGATCGCTCCGATGACCAGCGCGATCAGGATGCCGACGTGCGCCCCAAGACCCGACGACAGGATGGGAAGCTGTGCCGCGAACGAGATCGGGCGGCTGATCGCTTCGCCCGAGCGCGGGTCGTTCCAGGGGCCGGTTGCCAGGTACTCGGCGAGGTACTGGAAGATGAAGTTGAGCATCACCGTCACGAAGATCTCGTTGACGCCCCAGTACGCGCGCAGGGCGGCGGCTGGCAGGACCGCTAGCGCACCGCCGACGAAGCCGGCCGCGAGCACCAGCGGCACCGCCACGAGCGCCGGAGTGTCGCGAGTAAGGAGCAGGCCAACACCGGTTGCACAGATCGCGCCCAGGTAGATCTGGCCGTCCACCCCAACGTTCAGCAGGCCCGCGCGCGCCGCGAACGCGACGGCCAGCGCACCGAGGATCAGCGGCGTGGCCCGATTGAGCGTCTGCCCGAGCCCGCCGAGGCTGCCGAGTGAGGCGCTGAAGATCGTGCCCAACGCCGCCAGTGGATCGGCCCCGATGAGGATCAGCAGCAGGCCCGCCACCACGAGCGCGCCGAGCACGGCCGCCAGGTACGGCAAGGTCTCCCTAAACACGAATCGCCCGACGGCACTGCCGCGGGCGCGAGCCGTCGCGGCGTCGGCTTGCGCGCTCATCGGCTGTCTCTCCCTGGCCGCGTTGTCTCTGCACCGCCAGTCCCGCCACCGGTTTCGTTGGGAGGCCCGCCGTCGGTCCCGGTCGCCATACCGGTCATCAGCGCCCCGATCTGGTACGGGTCAAAGGCAGGTCGCTGGAACGTTCCAACGATTCGACCTCTATACATCACGACGATGTGGTCGCTCAGCCGCCGGAGCTCATCCAGATCCTCGGAGACGAGCAGCACCGCATCGCCGCGCTCGCGCAAGCCCTCGAACCGCCGGTGGACAGACCGCGTGGCCCCAATGTCAAGACCCCGCGTCGGATTCATCGCCACCAGCACGCCGACACGGGCCTGCTGGAGGACGAGCATTGCGCGGGCGATCAGCACCTTCTGGATGTTGCCCCCGGAGAGCCGGGCGGCGGGGACGTGCTCGTCGGGCGCGGCCACGTCGTACTCGGCAATCACCGCCCGGGCAAGTGCGTCAACGCGCCGCTCGTCAAAGACCACGCTCGTGCCAAAGAGGGCGTGGTGCGGGCCGAGCACCAGGGTTTCACCGAGGCTCAGGTGCGGAAGGATGCCCTCGCGCAGGCGGTCCTCTGGAATGTACGCGATGCCGGCCAGCAGTCGGTCGCGGACCGTCGCGTCGGTCAGGTCACGCCCGCCGACGAACAACCGCCCGGTCACGATCGGCTGGATACCGGCGATGACGTCGCCGAGGTCGCGCTGACCGTTGCCGGCCACGCCGGCCACGCCGACGATCTCGCCGGGGCGCAGATCGAGCGAGCAGTCGGCCAGCACGAGGTCCCCGACGGATCCCCGTGCCGAGACGCCCTCCAAGCGTAGCAGGCTCTCGCCAGCATCCTGGCGCCGCTCGTTGGCTGCCGCGCGCAGCGCCTCCAGCGTCAGGCTCGGCTCACCTGGCGTGTTCGTTCGCGCCGTTGCCGCCCCATCCGTGCCCATCAGCAGCCCGACGAGACGCTCTTCAGTCAGGCCGGCCCCCTCGACCGTCGCGGCGACCCGCCCGCGCCGCATCACCGTGACCCGGTCCCCGATACCCCGGATCTCGCGGAGCTTGTGCGTGATGAGCACGACGGTAAGGCCGCCCGCGACGAGTTGGCGGACCGTCTCGAACAGCCGATCGACCTCTTGGAGGGTGAGGTGGGTGGTTGGCTCGTCGAGGATCAGGACCCGCGCCCCGCGGGAGACCGCTTTCAGAATCTCGATCTTCTGCTGGACGCCGATCGGCAGATCGCGGATCTGGGCGTCAAGGTCGACGCTGAGTCCGTAGTGCTCCATCAGGCGGGCGATCTCCGCGCGCCGCCCGGACCGGCCATTGCGCCAGCCGCCCCCTTCCGCGCCCAGCACGATGTTTTCGTACGCCGTGAACGGCGCGACCAGCTCGAAGTGCTGGTGGACCATCCCGATGCCAAGCTCAATTGCCGCCCTCGGCGAGCCGATCCGCACCGGGCGGCCATCGACGCGGATCTCGCCGGCGTCCGGCTGGTACAACCCGGCCAGCACGTTCATGAGCGTCGTCTTGCCCGCCCCGTTCTCGCCGGCCAGGGCATGGACCTCCTCGTGCCGCAGCTCGAAGTCGACGTCGACCAGCGCCCTGACGTCACCGAAGGACTTGGAGATGCCGCGCATGACGACAGCCGGCGTGGCGCTCCGTGCCGAGTCTGTCTGAACGGTAGAAGTGGGCGCGTTCACGCGATGTCCTGAAGCTTGCCCTGCTTGAGCACCGCGCGGGGCAAACGCTGGTCTAGCAGGACCTGGGCCGTCGTCGCAGCATGGAACAGTACCAGGTCGGCTGGCCGGCCCACGGCGACCCCGTAGTTCCGGACTCCGAGCGCGCGAGCAGCGTCCGTCGAGATGGCGTCGAAGGCTCGCATCAGGTCGGCTTCTCCACCAAGCGACCCAAGCTGGCACGCGAGCAACGCCGTCCCGAGCGGATGGGCGTTGCCGAGCGGGTAGAACGGGTCGCGCAGGTTGTCCGACCCGAACATGACGGTCACGCCGGCGTCCAGCAGCTCGCGCAGGCGCGTGATCTTGATGACGATGGGGTTGACGCTCACGCTGATGCCCGCCTCGGCGAGCGCCTGGATCGTCGGCCGCGCAACCTCGTCCGGCAGGACCGCGAGCGAGCTAATGTGTCCCACCGTCACCCGGCCGGCCATGCCCGCCTGCCGGGTCCGCTCGATGACGTACGGAAGGGTGAAGTCTTCTGGTCGGTCCGACTCATCGACGTGCATGTCGACGGGACAGCCAAACTCCCGAGCGAGCTGAAACACCAGATCGACGTGCTCATCTGGTCGGTCGTCAAGCGCGGGGATGCCGCCGATGGCGTCCGCGCCAATCCTGAGTGCCTCGCGCAGCAGGGTTTCGGTCCCGGGCGCCCGGAAGATACCTTCCTGCGGGAATGCAACGATTTGCATGTCGAGCCAGGGCGCGCAGGTTTCCCGGGCCGCGAGCAGCCCCTCGATCCCCGTCAACCCGACGATCGGATCGACGTCGGCGTGCGTCCGCAGCAGGGACGTCCCGCCTTGGACCGCCAGACGGGCCGCCGCGACCGCCCGGTGATGGACGTCCTCAGCGGTGAACGCACGCTTGATCTCGCGCATCGCCGCGATCGCCCGCTGGAGATCGGCGAGGCCCTGAATTCCTCGGGGACCGCCGGGTACCCGGTCGGCTGTGAGCGCCTTGTCAAGATGGGCGTGGCCGTTCACCAGCCCGGGCGCAATCAGTCCGCCGCGCGCATCGATCTCGACGACCGCCACGTCTTGAACCGTGGTGTCCACGACCGCGATAATCCCGTGTCGGACGCCAACATCCACCCGGCCCGGTCGGTCCGGGAGGTGTCCGTTACGGATGACCATGTCGAGCGGCGCCATATCGAGTCTCAGGATCTAACCACCGTACCCTGCTGCGCGTACCCCCCCGGCGTCGGAGAGGGGACCGAAGGGCCACCTTGTCGCTCGACTGCGTCGGGGAGAGGCTCGCCAGGAGCAGAAGCCCACTCAGGTCAAATGGCCTGGCGGCTGGGCTGGCCCGCCAGCGTGACGCGGGTACCCGTCCTCCCTTCGAGCGCGTCGCCGAGCGTCGCCGTCGAGGTGATGAGCACTTCCGGGCCTCCGGCCTCGACGAAGCGAATCGCCGCCTCGATCTTTGGCCCCATGCTGCCCGCCGGGAACTGGCCCTCGGCGAGATACTGGCGCGCCTCGTCGGTCGTCATGTGGTCGAGGTCGCGCTGATTGGACCGGCGGAAATTGATACTGACCCGCGGCACGCCCGTCGAGATGAGCAGGAGGTCCGCCCCGAGGCGGGCCGCGAGCAGACTGGACGCCAGATCCTTGTCGATGACCGCCTCCACTCCACGGTAGCGACCCGGCGCCTCTTCGACAACAGGGATACCACCGCCGCCAGCGGCCACGACGACGAAGTCGCTGTTGACGAGGGTCTGGATGGCGTCGATCTCGACCATTCGCTTCGGGTTTGGGGACGGCACGACCCGTCGGTACCCGCGACCGGCATCCTCGACGATGACCCAGCCATCCTGCACTCGGTGGCGCTCGGCCTCCTCACGGCTGAGGAACGAGCCGATCGGCTTGGTCGGGCGCTGGAGCGCTGGGTCGTTCTCGTCCACGACGGTTCGGGTCAACATGCTGACGACGGTCTTGTCCAGGCTGCGCTCGGCAAGCGCGGTCTGGAGCGAGTTGCCGACGATGTAGCCGATCCCCCCCTGGCTGTCGGCGCCCGCCATGTCCAGCGCGAGCCGTGGGAGGAACGTGGGGCTGCCATCGACCATCTCGGAGCGCAGCAGGATGAACCCGACTTGCGGGCCGTTGCCGTGCGTGACGACCACGCGCCAGCCCCGCGTCACCAGCTCCGCGATCTGGCGCCCCATCTCGAGCGCGTTCGCCATTTGCTCCTGGATGGAACCTTGTTGTCCGTCGAGGATGAGCGCGTTGCCGCCAACGGCCACGACCGCGAGCTTCATGTCGTCGCGTCCTTTCTTTCTAATCAGCCCGGGCAATGACGGCGATCGGGCCGCCACCGGCCGGGCCCTGATGCTCCGCACCGCCGGATACGTAGACCATCGGGTCCCCGACGAGCGCCGCCAGTACGCCGCCCACCACCGCCCGGGCGTGGCGCGTGCTGTTGATGTCCGAGTCGTCCAGCATCGTGTGACGTCGCCCCCGGACCGCGCCGGACGGGTCGGCCTCAGCCTTGGCGAACACGTTGACCACCCGAGCCCGCTCCTCCCGGGTCGGAAGGTCGCCCTTCAGGCAGCCGGCCGAGCGCAGGGCCGCGCGTGCGCCGTCCAGGTCGATGGCGTCCTGCAGCACGGCGTGCCCCGCCACGAGATCCCCGGTCCACGAGCGGCTGTTGCCGATCAGGATGATTTCGTTCCGCATCAGCTCGATGCCGGCCGAGGTCGAGGCGACCGTGGAGTAGTGTTGCCAGTCCTGGGCGATCACCTCGTCGCGCAGGTCGGCCTCAGACACCTCTCCAAGCGCCACGGCAATGCCCAGCGCCGAGGCGCCGCGCGAGTAGCCCATCGAGTGGTACGTATCATCCGTAGCAATGGTTTGACCGCGCTCGGCCGCCTCGGTCATGCGCCCGGCCGTCAGCAGCGGGCACTTGATCTGGACGAAGTGGACATCGGCCGGGTCGTCGATCTGGGCGTCCTTCATCGCGTCGCGCACGGCGGCGGCCGTCTCGCGGACCTGGGCCATCCGGCCGATCTCCTCGGGCTTGAACTCCCGGGTGAGGGCCACGCCGATGGCCAGCCGGGGCTCACCCGCCGGGGGCGCGTCGTCCGCCACGCGTGCAAAGACCGTGCAGTGCGGACTCAGGACGCCTTCGGTGCCGCCAGACATAATGAACGCGACCCGGTGCGCCACCTCATCGCGGGAGACGCCCAGGCGCTCGGCGAAGAGTACCTTGAACGCCAGGGTCGCATAGCCGCGTGTGAAGTCGTTGACACAGCCATTGCCCTCGGTCTTGCCGAGGATGCAGATGACGTCTTCGGCGCGGAGGGCGCCCTCGTCCAGGAGCCGGGCGACGCCGCTAACGTCCGATGGGTCACGCATCGGGACTCGAATCACTACCGCTCGCATGAGGAACCTCTCAGCTGACCTCTCCCCCGGGCCCCGCTCCGCGTCGGAGCGGGGGACGAGCGAAGTCTAAGTCGCTTGAAACGGAGATCTTTGACGTTCGGGTCGTGTATGACGGACTGGTGTGGTGAAGCCTCACAGAACTGTGCGAGGATCGCGATCGGAGCAGGACTAGAGCAGGTTCAGCTCGCCGGCCAGCCCCTCGATCGCCTGCGCGAAGCACGCTGCCGGAGGACGAACGACCCCAGCGCCGACCTGCCCGATGCCGGGCTCCTTGTGGGCGATGCCGGTGTTGATGACGGGCAGCGTCCCCGTGTCGGCCACCCGGCGTATGTCGATGCCCGTCGCGGTGCCGCTGAAGTTGAGCGTTGGGAGCGAGTAGGCGGGGTTCCTGCCGAGCGTGATCCCGTACATCTCGCGCGTGTACCTCACTGCCGCGTCGGGCGTGCCGCCGACGAACTGAACGATCGCCGGCGCTGCTGCCATGGCGAAGCCGCCGATCCCGAACGTCTCGGTGATGGCGCTGTCCCCAATGTCGGGGGCGGCGTCGGCGTCGCTGTACCCCGGGAAGAACAATCCCTGGATGCGCTCGGCCGGGGCGGTGTACCAGCGGTCGCCCGTGCCGCTCACCCGGATGCCGAACTCGACACCGTTGCGTGCCATGACCGTGACAACGCTGCTGCCGGGGATCGAGGCGGCGGCGTCGAGGCCCGCCTTGCAGGCCGCCATCGAGAAGTTCAGGAAAAAGTGATTGTTGCCGGCGACGAACTCCAGCACCTGCTGGACCTGGCTGCGCGGAAGATCGCTCCCCACCAGAGCCGGCGCCACCTGGCGGAACAGGAGCGAGGTAGCTGCGAGGTTCCGGTTGTGGCACTCGTCGCCCATCTGGAGCGCCTGCGCGGTGATCGCCTTCAGGTCGACGCCACCCAGCCGCCTGACCGATTCCTGGAGCGACGGTCCGAGAACGTCGCGCATCCAGCGCAGCCGCTCCAGGACGTCCGGCCCGTAGGCGCCGAACCGCAACGCCTTACCGAGCCCCTCGTTCAGGTTGCTGAACGCCAGATTGCCATGCGCCTCGTTGCGGACCACCAGCACCGGCATCGACGGCGAGATCACGCCGGCCATCGGACCGACCGCATCAAAGTGATGACACGGTGAGAACTCGACCTCACCCCGGTCGCACAGCCGCCTGGCCGTCTCCTCGTCGTCGGCGATGTCTTCGAAGATGAGGGCGCCGATCACCGCGCCGCGCATCGGGCCGGCCATGTCCTTCCAGGCGACGGGCGGTCCCGAGTGAAGGATCGTGCGACTCGTGAGCCCGGGGAGCACGTCACGGGCCGCCCGGACGTCCACCCAGGTTGGCTGGGCCGCCAGGAGTCGTTCGAGTGCCTGGACATTCGCAGCCGCGACCCGGTCCCCGACGGGATCGCCGTCCAGCATCCGCGCCAGCGCCCAGCCGAGGCGAGCATCGCCCCCGAGCGGTGGCGTCCAGTCCACCTGCACAACGTCAGTTCCCAGTCCGCGCAGGTCCTCGGCGAAGGAGGGTAGGCCAAGGTTCGCTACGCGCAGCGGGGCAGTCGTCAAGTCAGATACGGGGCTCATCGATTCCTCCCGGCGGCACTGGCAGGGCCGGTGGCGCGAGCAGCCTCAGCAGCAATTCGACCAGCGAGCAAGGCGGCCTCGGCGTTACTGGCCAACACGGTCACACCGAGCGCTCGAAGTTGTTCTTCCTGGCGATCCAGCTCCTGGGGATCGCGGTCCGTCCCGCACACTGAGGCGACGATCGGGAGCGGCCGCCCATGCTCGCGGGCGATCTGAAGCGCCTCCTCGATGGCCGGCGCAATCGCGCCGGCCGGGTCGTGGTGCGAGCCGTACCCGAGAACGAGGTCGAGCAGGATCACGGCGGTCTCCGGATCGCGAGCCTCGTCGACGATGCGCTCGTTGCGCAGTCGGAAGTCGATCATCGGGTGTGGCCGGCCGACCGTAAATTCGTCCTCGCCAAAGTCGGTACAGGTGTGCCCGACGCTCTTCCGGACGTCCGTGAGCTTGAGCTTCTTGTCGAGCGGGATGTTCGAGTGAACCTCGCCCACAAGAGCGCGAAGCAAGAGCAGCGCTTCGTAACAGAACGTGCCGCCCGAGTAGAGGCCGCGCACGTACCGCTGACCGGTCTGGAGGGTGGGCAGCGGCAGGTTGCCGGCGCCTGGCAGGGCGACGGCGCGGTCCTGGTCCGCACTCGCGGCGGCCACGGCGGCCTCTTCGAGCGTGGTCGCCGGGATGAGGCCGCGGGACGTAGCGAGCGCCGGATCGGCGCCCAGGAAGCAGACGACGACCGGCTTCTCGGTCGTACCGATGGCGTCGAGGACCGATGTCGCGACCTCCTCTGCCGGCGGCTTCGAGACCAAGACCACGACGCCCGTCTGGGGGTCGTCCAGCAGGGCGCGCAGGGCAAACTTCGTCATCATTCCGCCCACCGCGACCGAGAGGTCACGGCCGCCGGTGCCGAACGCCTGCGAGATGCCCGAGCCGAGGCGATGGACCAGCGCGGTGACCTGCTGGGCGCCGGTGCCGGAAGCCGCGACGACGCCAACCCGACCGCGCCGAACGGCGTTCGCGAACGCCAGCGGCACCCCGTTAACGATGGCGGTGCCGGCGTCCGGTCCCATCATCAGCAGGTCACGCTCAACCGCGAAGCGCTTCAGGACGACCTCGTCTTCGAGCGCGACGTTGTCACTAAACAGGTGAACGTGCAGCCCTTGCTTGAGCGCCTTGAGCGCCTCCGCGCCGGCGTACTGGCCGGGCACGGAGATCAGCGCGAAGTTAGCGAGGCTCGCGGCATCCGCGACGGTGCGCGGCGCCGTCGCGGCATCTTGCGCCTCGATCACGCCGTCGTTGTTCTCGGTCAGCGTGGCAAGGGCAAACTCGATGGCCTCGCGGCCGGCGCTCTCTGACTCGGTGGAGAGGGCTACGACTAAATCGTTGGGCCGCACCTCGTCCAGCGCGGACGTGTACAGCTTCGCTTCGCGCAGGATGTCCAGGTTCTGCTCGGTGCCCATGACGACGGCCGCTTCCCGTACCCCCGGGCGGTCTGCCAGGGTACTCGACAGGCGCATCAGACTAACCGAGTCCTTGTACATGTTGCGGCGGATTCCGACGACGACACTCATAATTTCGCTCCTATCGGCCAAAGACGAAGGAGAGGACCGTCAGCACGGTCGCGACGGGGATCACGAACGGCAGGTTGTATCGAACGACCTGCGGGACGCTCACGTTAAAGCCGTAGCTGAGGGCGGCGACGTTGATCTGGACCCAGCTAATCTGGGTGCCCATCCCGATGACCATCATCACGAAGCCAAGCTGAAGCGGACTGAATCCCGCGGCAGCGAGGGCCGGTCCGAGCAGGCCCATGACCGCGACGGAGTACGCCCCCGCCGGCACGGCAATCAAGAACCCGACGATGGCCGCGACCGGCACGACGATGGCCGAGGGCACGCTCAGAGCTGCGTCCGCGAGCACCTTGAAGGCGCCGATGTCCTGGATCATGTTGATGAAGGCGAGGAACACGCCAACGGCGAACAGGCGGACCAGGATGAAGCTCGCCCCCTGTACGAGCCCCTCCGTCGCCTCTTCCAGCCGCCGCCGCGCCAGGAGAACCACCAGCGCGATCGTCACACTAACGTAGAAGAGGGGTGACATGATCTGCGGCAGCCCGACCGACCGCAGGAGGTCGTTGATCGGGCGCCCCAGGACGACTGCCCCGAGCAGCCAGATGGCCGGGATCGTCATCCGCCAGAGATCGGCGGTGCTCGTGTCCGGTGGGAGCGTGAACACCTGCTTGCTGACCGACTCCTCACGCTCGCGATCCGAATCCTTCGTGGCGGCGTGCACAGCCGCCTCAGCAACCACCTCATCGCGCCGACGGCGCACGTCCCACCAGGCGATCAGCATGCCCGCGACGACGGTCAGCAGGAAGAAGGGCCGCATGATCTCGACGTATGGGCCGGTGTCGCTGAAGCCGGCCAGCCGGCTCACCAGGGCGGACTCGGCCGACGACGGGCTGGTGGTGAACGCGCCGGCCGTTGCGACCGCCATGCCGGCGATGACGCCCGAGGGCGCCCCCATCGCGGCGGCAATCAGCGGCGCGGTGATGACGGTGTTTCCCGCCCCGAGGCCGGCCGTATACGTCGCGAACGCCTGCATCAGCACGACAAAGGGAGCGAGCAGCTCGATCCGGCCGCGCAGGCCGCGCCGGGCGAGCTCGAGCGACGCAGCGTACCCGCCCGCACCCGCCACCATCGCAGCCGTCGCGGCGTTCACAATCGGCGACGTGAAGCTCAGCATCGCGACGATCGAGTTGTTGAACTGCTGGAAGGCGCGGGGAATCGTCAGTTGGACGTTGACCGTATTCCCCTGGACGGTCTCTTGAATGACGGGGAGCACCGGGCCGAAGAGCGCAGCGATGATGAGTGCGAGCAGACCTCCCGCGAAGCCGGCCACAAGCATGTGCTGGCGTCTGAAGAGGAGCGCGAGAACGACGAGGAGCGGAATGACCGAGATCCACTGCATGGGCAACCTCACCGATTCCAGAGACTGCTCGGGCCTGGGGGGCAGACCCGATCCGGACGCACGATTGCTAGTACTGCTCCGTCAGGTGTGACGTGGCTGAGACATGGCGGCGCTTCGGCTGCCCACATGCGCGGCCGGCGAGCATGCAGGCTCTGTCCCGCCGGTAGCCCGGATGCTCGTTCCGCGCCGTACGGGAATTTTCTACACCCTCGTGTCCAACCAAACGGA
>Ga0136611_10001155_pt1 | contig 18224 bp, 20 predicted proteins | sample AntDrymUQ2232306_2_FD_106645 | JGI IMG/M metagenome (GOLD analysis project Ga0136611, IMG submission 106645) | Polar desert sand microbial communities from Dry Valleys, Antarctica - metaG UQ223 (23.06) | ecosystem: Environmental > Terrestrial > Soil > Desert | place: Antarctica: Dry Valley...
GCTCGACGAGCTGCGCGAGATGCCGTCGGTCACGCTGACGTACGACATCCACTGCGTCACCAAGTGGAGCAAGTTCGACACGACGTGGACCGGTGTGCGCGTCCGCGAACTGCTCGCGCGAGCGGGCGTGCAGGAGCGGGTGACGCACGTCATCGAGCACGCGGAGTTCGGTTACACGACCAACGTGCCGATCGCCGACATCACGACGGACGAGGCGCTCGTCGCCTACGCGTTCGAAGGCGAGGACATCGAATCGATCCACGGTGGCCCGGTGCGCATCGTCGTCCCGCACCTGTACTTCTGGAAGAGCGCGAAGTGGGTACGCGAGCTCGAGCTCGTCGACCGCGACCGGCCCGGCTTCTGGGAGCGCAACGGGTACCACATGTACGGCGACCCGTTCCGCGAGCAGCGCCACACCCACGACTGACGGGGGCGTCGGCGTCGAGCTCGCGTCCTCGTCGGACCCGCAGGAGGTGACGACGAGAGGCGCAGCCGTCAGGAGGATGCGGCGGACGGGACGTCGCACGGGGACGAAGTCTTGCTGATCGCCGCCGCCGTGATGAGCAACGCACCGATCCCGAGCGCCCACCCGGCGACGATGTCACTCGGGTGGTGGACGCCCCGATACGCACGTGCGATGCCGACGGAGAACGCGACGACGCAGGCGACAGCCCACACGAGCCGGCGAATGCTGCGCCGCTCGATCCGACACGTCGCGGTGAGCGCGAGGCCGAGGTAGAAGACGACTGCCGCGGCCGCGTGGCCCGAGGGGAAGCTGGCCGTCGAGGGGACGGAGCCCAGGACGGGGAGGTCCGGCCGTGGCCGGTCGAGCCAGAAGTTGACGCTGAGGAAGACGCCCAACTCGATCGCCAGCCCGCCTGCGATCATGTACGCCGGCTGCCACCACCGCGCCGACAGCGCGGCGACGCAGAAGCCGAGCAACCCGCAGACGATCACCGTGGTGTTGCCGAGCGACGATGCCACGCCGGACAGCGCCTCGCCGACGGGTTCGCGGCTGCGCACGAGCCACCGTGAGATCGTGTCGTCCGCGGAGAGCGACGACGACTCGAACGTTGCGGTCACGAGCAGGCCGACGCCGAGGATGAGCGCGCCGAGCAGCAGGTACCCGACGATCACGGTGCGGGCGAGGCTCGCGATCACCGACCGGCTCGGCGTCACCGGCGGGTCCTCCTCACGGAGCTGCGCGTCGCCGGCCCGACCGGTGGGCAGCGCGGGAATCCTCACGCTCCATGGTTGCCCATGCACGGACGGGGGTAGACCCGTGCGGCAGAAAGAGGAGAGCTCGTCATGATCGTCGTCGTCGTGGTCGTCGGATCCGCTGCCGCGGTCGCCGCCGCCGTCACGGCGGTCACGGCACGATGGCCGAGCCGCGAGATCGCATCGCCGCATGCGCGGGTGAAGAAGGTCGCCCGGTGGCTGATCCGTCACCCGCGCACGCTCGACTGGGTCGAGCGGCACCTCGACGCGCGTGCGGCGGCCGGGCTCGCGCTGACCGGCATGATCGTCATCGCGACGGCCGGGTTCGCAGTGGTCGGTGGTCTTCTCGCCCTGCTGAAGACCGGGTCGACGCTGGCTCGTGTGGACGAGAGCCTGGCCCGCTGGGGAGCGGACAATGCGACCGACGCAGCAGCGGAGGCGCTGCGGTTCATCACGAAGTTCGGCGGGACCGAGTACGTCGCGGTCGCGGCGGTGCTGCTCGGCGGGGTCGAGGTCGTGCGCCGTCGCGGATGGTCGACGCTCGCCTACCTCGCGTCAGTGATCGGCGGCGTCACCGTGATCCTCAACGTCGTGAAGGCGCTCGTCGACCGCGAGCGTCCGGCGATCCGCCCGCTCGCGCACTTCGCCGCTGCGTCGTTCCCGTCCGGCCACTCGGCCACCGCGGCAGCGGCGTTCGCGGCGTTCGCCGTCGTCGTCGGTCGCCACGGGTCGAGGGCGCGCAAGGCGATCGTCGCCGGCACCGCCGCGTTCGTCGCGTTCGCCGTCGCCGGCTCGCGGATCTTCCTCGGCGTGCACTGGCTGTCGGACGTGCTGTCCGGCGTCGCGATGGGATGGGGTTGGTTCGCGATCTGCACCGTCGCGTTCGGCGGACGCCTGCTGCGCCTCGGCGCGCCGATCGAGGCGGCCGAACGTGTCGAGGCGATGCACGAGCACGCGCCCTCCGGCGCGGTCAGCTGAGCGGCGGCCCGGGGCGGCTCAGCTGATCTTCAGTGACGGCGAGAAGATCTTGCGCGGCTTGAGCTCGACGGCGATGCGACGCGCGATCTCCTGGAAGCACATGCTCGCCTCGCTGGTCGGGTCGACGGCGACGATCGGACGGCCGTTGTCGCCTCCCTCGCGCAGCGCCGGAACGAGCGGGAGCTTCCCGAGCAGCGGCACGCCGAGCTCGTTCGCGAGCTCCTCGCCGCCGCCCGAGCCGAAGATCTCGTAACGCTTGCCGTCGTCGCCGGTGAACCACGACATGTTCTCGATGATGCCCTTCACCGGGAGGTGGACCTTCTCCGCCATCGCCGCCGAGAGCCGTGCGACCTTCTGCGCAGCCGGCTGCGGCGTCGTGACGACGTACACCTCCCCGCGTGGCAGATACTGGCTGAGCGACAGCGCGATGTCGCCGGTGCCGGGCGGCATGTCGACGAGCAGGAAGTCCGGCTCGTCCCAGAAGACGTCGGTGAGGAACTGCTCGAGCGCCTTGTGCAGCATCGGGCCGCGCCAGATGACCGCCTGACCTTCCGGCACGAAGTAGCCGATCGAGATGCAGCGCACGCCGTAGGACTCCGGCGGCAAGAGCATCTGGTCGATCACGACCGGGTCACGATCCGCGCCGAGCATGCGCGGGATCGAGTAGCCGTAGATGTCCGCGTCGACGACGCCGACGGAGTAACCCTGGGTGGCGAGCGCGACGGCGAGGTTGACCGTGACGCTCGACTTGCCGACGCCGCCCTTGCCGGACGAGATCAGCAGCGGTCGCGTCTTCGAGCCGGTCTCGCTGAAGGGGACCTTGCGACCCTCGGCATGACCGTGCGCCGGGCCGTGACCGGCGGACGCACCCGGGCTGCCGTGCAGCTGGATCCGTAGCGCCTCACGCTCCTGATCGGTCATCACGGTGAAGTCGAGCGACACCGACGAGACGCCGGGAAGCGGCATCACCGCGGACGTGACCCGGTTTTGGATCTCATTGCGCAGCGGGCAGCCGGCGACGGTCAGCGCGATGCGGACGTCGACGCGGCCCTTGCGGTCGATGTCGACCTTGCGCACCATGCCGAGGTCGACGATCGATCGGTGGAGCTCCGGATCCTCGACGGGACGTAGCGCCTCGATGATCTCGTCTGTGCTCGTCATGAACGGCATCTCCGGCAGCTGGGCGTTCGCGTGCGGCTGAATTACCACTACGCGCGTAGGTAGAATATCGATGTGGGGAAGAAGTCGGTCTCGACGGTGCTGAGCAGCGGCGCGTCGTCCGGCGGCAGCGTCGATCGATCGGTGAACCGGCCGGACGAGCGGGCCAAGGGCGCCTTCACCGCGACCGTCTCGGCGATCACGAACGCGTTCGGTGACCCCACACGTCGCGGGATCTACCTCTACGCACGCGAGAACGAGCGTGGCGTCACTGCGGCGAACGTCGCCGAGCGGTTCGGTCTCCATTCGAACGTCGCACGACATCACCTCGACAAGCTCGCGGCCGGCGGGTACCTCGAGGTCGCGATCGAGCGCGCCGAGGGCTCGGGTGCCGGCCGGCCGTCGAAGTGCTACCGGGCCGTGTCCCAAGCGCTGCCCGACGTCCCGGTGCGCAGCGACGACCTTGCGCTGACGCTGCTCGGCAAGGCGCTCGCGATGCTGCCGCGCGCGGAGGCCGAGGCGATGGCCGAGCAGGTCGGCATGGAGTACGGCGCGGCAATGGCTGCCGGCCTCACCGGCAGCGACCTCGCTGCGGGCCAGCGGTCGTTGCGCTCGGCGCTGCACTCGGTCGCTGACGCTCTCACTGCGCACGGGTTCGCTGCGCACACCGACAAGCATCACGAGTCGCTGCGGATCATCAACAACCACTGCCCGTTCGGCGACATCGCGATCGAGCACCCGGTGATCTGTGCGGTCGACCGCGGGATGGTGAAGGGCATGCTCCAGGCGCTCTACAGGGGCGACGCCGAGCCGCTCGTGGAGGCGTCGCTGCCCCGCGGCGACGCCATCTGCGTGACTGCGTTCTGAGCGTGTCGCGCACCGCTCCGGTCAGCACACGAACGGACCGTTCGCAAAGGTTCTGACGAGAACCCGGGTGGCGGCGCCTCGGCTACCTTCACCGCCATGAGCCAAGAGGTGCGGGGTGTGGTGGCGCGGGGCAAGGGTGAGCCGGTGTCGATCGAGACGATCCTGGTGCCGGATCCGGGTCCCGGTGAGGCGGTCGTGCGCATCGCCGCGTGCGGGGTCTGCCACACAGACCTGCACTACCGCGAGGGCGGGATCAACGACGACTTCCCGTTCCTCCTCGGGCACGAGGCGGCAGGAACGGTCGAGTCGGTCGGCGAGGGCGTCGCATCGGTGGCGCCCGGCGACTTCGTCGTCCTCAACTGGCGTGCCGTGTGCGGCACGTGCCGGAGCTGCCTGCGCGGCCGCCCGTGGTACTGCTTCTCGACCTTCAATGCCACGCAGAAGATGACGCTCACCGACGGCACGGTGCTCTCGCCGGCGCTCGGCATCGGTGCGTTCGCGGAGAAGACGCTCGTCGCTGCAGGGCAGTGCACGAAGGTCGACCCCGCTGCGCCCGCCGCCGCAGCGGGGCTGCTCGGCTGCGGTGTGATGGCCGGCATCGGCGCAGCGATCAACACCGGCGGCGTCGGCCGCGGTGACAGCGTCGCGGTGTTCGGGTGCGGTGGCGTCGGCAACGCCGCCATCGCGGGCGCGCGCCTCGCCGGAGCGCGAACGATCATCGGCGTCGACATCGACGACCGCAAGCTCGCGTGGGCCAAGGAATTCGGCGCAACGCACACCGTCAACTCGGCGGACGAGGATCCCGTCGCGTACATCAAGGGCGCCACCGGCGACAACGGTGCGGACGTCTGCATCGAGGCTGTCGGCAACCCGCACGTCTACCGCCAGGCGTTCGAGGCGCGGGACCTTGCGGGCACGGTCGTGCTCGTCGGTGTGCCGCGCCCGGACATGACGATCGAGCTGCCGTTCATCGAGGTGTTCGGCCGGGGCGGTCAGCTCAAGTCGAGTTGGTACGGCGATTGCCTCCCGTCACGCGACTTCCCGATGCTGATCGACCTCTACCTGCAGGGCCGCCTGGACCTCGACCGGTTCGTGTCGGAGACGATTCGGCTGGACGAGGTCGAGGAGGCGTTCCACAAGATGGAGCGCGGCGAGGTGCTGCGGTCCGTCGTCGTGCTCTGACTCCTGCTCGTCGCCGGCCGCGAGGAGTTTGTGAGCTCGTGACAGCGGGTACTGACCTCCAGCAGACGGACGCCACCGACATCTCGAATGTGAGGAGTTCTCAATGGGACACCACGACCACGATCTGGAGCACGCCGTGCCGACGGCGTACGTCGACCGCGACGTCATCGATCCGGCCGGCGAGAAGCTGGGGAAGGTCGCCGACGTCGTCCCCGACACCCGCACGCTCGAACCGCGGTGGCTCGTCGTGACCTCAGGGGTGTTGAAGCACGCACATTTCGTCCCGGTGGAGGGGTCGTTCACCGCCGAGGACGGAGCGATCGTCGTGGCATACGACAAGGAGACCGTGCACCACGCAGTGAAGGCGAACCGGGATCACCTGCTGACTCCGGAGGACGAGCACGAGCTGGTCACCCACTACGGCCTGAACTGACCGCGCCCGCCGGCCGATTGGGGGTCGGCCGGCGCGGCGACAGCGTCACAACCGCTACTGACGGAGCTGCGCGTACTCGATGACCCGGGTGACGATCGTGTCGCCGGCCTTGTCGACGGAGCCGGCGTCAAACGGTGGCTGCGGGTCGTACTCGATCATCAGCTGGCTCGCCTCTGCCGCGGTGCGGTCGACGAGGATCTCCACGAGTCGCAGCGCCATGTCGATCCCGCTCGACACTCCTGCGGCCGTGATGATCCGCCGGTCGAGGTGCTCGACGACTCGGGTCCCGGTCGGCGTCGCCCCCGTCTTCGCGAGGGCGTCGTAGGTCGACCAGTGCGTTGTCGCAGTGAGTCCGTCCAACAGGCCGGCGGCGCCGAGCACGAGCGATCCGGTGCACACCGATGTGGTGAACCGGGTCGTCTCGTGCGCGGTGCGTACCCAGTCGAGGACGCGCTCGTCCTCCATCAATGGCCGCGTGCCGATTCCGCCCGGGAAGACGATGATGTCGGGCCGCGGCATCTCCTCGAAGGTCGCGTCGCGGGTGATGCCGAGGAAGCCGTTCTCGCTGCGCACCTCGCCGCGCTGATGACCGATGAACGTGATGTCGAGGCCGGGGATCCGTTGCAGGACCTCGTAGGGGCCGATGCCGTCGAGCGCCGTGAACCGCGGGAAGAGCGGGATCGCGATGGTCAGGTTCTCCATGGTCTGTCTCCTGTCACGACGCGACGGTCGAGAACCGTCGGCGGTAGTGGTCGGGCGCGACGCCGAGCCGCTTGACGAACGTCCGGCGCAGCGTCTCGGCGGTGCCGAAGCCGCAGCGGCGGGCGATCGTGGTCACGGGCTCGTCGGTCTCCTCGAGCGCGCGGCGCGCTGCGTCGGTGCGCACCCGCTCGACGTACTGCCCAGGCGTCTCGCCCACCTCTGCGGTGAACACGCGCGTGAAGTGTCGAAGGCTCATCGCGCCGCGCGCTGCGAGCGACGGGACGCGGTGGTCGCCGCCGGGATCGGTGTCGATCTGGTGTTGCACGGCCCGGATCGCCGAGCGCTCCGCACGCGGCATCCAGACCGGCGCGGCGAACTGCGACTGTCCGCCGGGACGGCGGAGGAACATCACGAGCCAGCGGGCGACCGTCTGCGCGACGTGCCCGCCGTGGTCCTCCTCGACGAGCGCCAGGGCAAGGTCGATCCCTGCCGTCACGCCGGCCGACGTCCAGATGCGCCCGTCGTCGCTGCGCACGAAGATCGGGTCGGGGTCGACGTCGAGCGCGGGGAACTCGGTCGACAACCGGTCCGCTCGGGCCCAGTGCGTGGTGACGCAGCGCCCGTCGAGCAGGCCCGCCTCCGCGGCGAGGAACGTCCCGGAGCAGACGGTCGCGACGCGGCGCGTGCGCAGTGCGGCGATGCGGATCCAGTCGATCAGCTGCGCGTCGCAGCGCGCTCGCTGGACGCCGCTGCCTCCGGCGAGCACGAGCGTGTCGATTCGCGCCGACGCCCGCGGGAGGGTCGTCGTCTCCAGCGCGAGGCCGCTCTCGCTGCGCACGACGCCCCCATTCGGCGACACGACACGCAACGTGTACGGCGCTGCTCGCCCGGCAGCTGCCATGAGCGAGTTCGCGCCGGCGAACACCTCGTGCGGCCCTGCGACATCGAGCACCTGCACGCCCGGGTAGGCGACGAGGACGATGGAGCGGGCGGCCACGGACCACATCCTCCGCCGTTGCGCCGATGGCGTCAACGGCGCATAGCCCACACATTCGGCCACGGGCGGCGCTCTCGACGTGACCGAAACGTGCGCACGAGCGTGGGTGGTCGGAGAGGTCTTCCATACGATGCACGTCCATGGACATCCGGATCGGCGTCACACACTCCCCGCGCGAGCTGAACCTGGAGTTGGCCGACGACACCGATCGTGAGGAGCTGCGCAAGAAGATCGAAGCGGCGCTCAACGGCGCACTGGACATCCTCTGGCTGACGGACCGCAAGTCACGTGAGATCGCAGTGCCGGCAGCGAAGATCGCATACGTCGAGGTCGGCAGCGTCGACGGCGACCGGCGGATCGGATTCGGCGGCTGACACTGCTCGACCGCCAGCTGCTCTTCGTCACCGGCAAAGGTGGCGTCGGCAAGACGTCCGTCGCGGCCGCCCTCGCGGAGCTCGCGGCGGGAGGCGGCAAGCGCACGCTCGTGTGCGAGATGGACGGCAAGGGCGCGCTGTCGGCGGCGTTCGAGGTGCCGCCGCTCGAGTTCGCGGCGACGCAGATGCTCCCGAACCTGTGGGGCATGGAGATGAACACGGAGGACTCGCTGCGCGAATACCTCCGGCTGTTCGTGCGCATCCCGCTCCTCGCACGCATCGGTCCGCTCGCCCACACGCTCGACTTCATCGCCGACGCCGCACCGGGCGTGAAGGAGATCCTCGCCGTCGGCAAGCTCTGCTACGAGGCGAAAGAGGACCACTACGACCTCGTCGTCGTCGACGCCGAGGCGAGCGGGCACATCGTCGCCCAGGTCGGTGCGCCGCGCGCGATCCGCGAGATGGTGCAGGTCGGTCCGGTGCGCGAGCAGACCCAGTGGATGATCGAGGTGCTCGAAGATCCTGCGCGCACGGGCGTCGTCGTCGTGACGACGCCAGAGGAGATGCCGGTGACGGAGACGATCGAGCTCATCGGCCGGCTCGATCACGAGACGGGCGTGGCGGTCGCCGGCGTCGTCGCCAACCGCGTGCTCCCTGCGCTCTTCTCCGAGCGGGAGGCCGCCGTGTTCCAGCGACTCGACGAGGCCGGCCCGCGAGCGACGCTCGTCGAGACCGCCGGCGCCGCCGTCGAGACCGTGTTCCAGGCTGCCTCCTTGACCGAGGCGCGCCGGCGCGTCGGCGCAAGCCACCTCGAGCGGTTGCGCGACGACTTGGGCAGCGAGATCCCGCTGCTGATCATCCCGGAGCTCTTCATCCGCGCCGCGGGTCGTCGTGTCGTCACGCTCGTCGCCGAGTCGATCAGGGACGAGCTCTGATGGCGACGCACGCACGCCGCCACACGGACCGGCCGCCCCTGCGCGGCATGGACTCGCTGCTCGCGTCGAAGGAGATGATCGTCGTCTGCGGGAGCGGCGGCGTCGGCAAGACGACGATGTCGGCGGCGATGGGTGCGGTCGCGGCGACGCAGCTCGGCGGTCGCGTGCTCGTCATCACCGTCGACCCAGCGCGCCGACTCGCGACGGCGCTCGGGCTCGACCGCGTCGGCAACAACGAGACGCAGGTCGATCCCGCGATCCTGCGCAAGGCCCTTGCGGGCACGGCGCTCACTCCGCCGCCCGGGACGAAGCAGGGCGAGCTGTGGGTGGCCATGCTCGACACGAAGGCCGGGTGGAACGAGCTCATCCGCCGCCACGCGCCCAACGACGACCAACGCGAGAAGATCCTCGCCAACCCGCTGTACCAGAACATCACGACACGCTTCGTCCACAGCCACGGCTACATCGCCATGGAGCGGCTGCGCGAGATCCACGCGTCGGGTCGGTACGACCTCGTCATCGTCGACACGCCCCCGTCGCGCAACGCACTCGACCTGCTCGACTCGCCCGCGCGGATGGCCGAGTTCTTCGGCAGCCGGCTGCTCAAGTGGCTCACCGTGCCGTACCGGTCGCGTCTGTTCACCGCAGCCTCGAAGCCGTTCTACCAAGTCGCCGATCGCATCCTCGGATCCCGCTTCCTACAGGACATCGCCGAGTTCTTCATCCTCTTCCAGTCGATGGAGAAGGGGTTCGTCGCAAGGGCTCGCGAGGTCGAACGGTTGCTCGTCGACCCGCGCAACGCGTTCGTGATCGTGTCGACGCTCGAGGCAGCGCCGGCGCACGAGGCCGGCTACCTCGCGGAGGAGCTGCAGCGGCGCAAGATGAGCCTCGGCGCGATCATCCTCAACCGCACGCTGCCCGCAGCGATCCGCCAGCCGGTCGCAGCGAAGGCCGCACGGGACCTGTGCGCCGCGTCCGAGGACGCCGCAACGGTCCGAGCGCTGGCGGCGAAGCTCAAGGTCGACGCCGCAGACGTGAAGTCCGTGATGGCCGAGGTCGGCGCGCGCTTCCACGACATCTCCGTCGTCGCGACGCGTGAGGCGGAACGGCGTGCGGAGCTCGAAGCGATCGGCGCGATGACCGTCGCCGCGCCGTCGCTCGACCGTGACGTCACCGACCTCACGGGTCTGCTCGAGCTCGGCGGCCACATTTTCGCCTCGTAGCCACTTGGCGTGGCGTGGCGCCGATTGTTACGGTTCCGTGACGTGGGCGCGGAGCGGTGGGTCTGGTCTGCCATGGGCGCTGTCGCGTTGTCGGTCACCTCATCGGTCGCGGTGGGCTCCTCCACCGCGCGTGCGGCGCCTCCGCGGACGTGCTCGTCGGGCGCGCCGGTGCACGTGGTCGCCCTCGGCGACACCTGGTTCGCGATCGCCCGCGACACCGGCGTGTCGGTCGCGGGTTGCTCGAGCTGAACGACGCAACGGAGACGACGATCATCCGGCCGGGCGACGAGGTCTGCCTTCCCGCCGGCCCCGCCACCACGACGACGCCCCCGTCGACAACCGCCGCGACGACGACCGCAGGGTCGTCGAGTCGCGGGTGCACGCGGCCCGGCGCGGCGAAGTACACGGTCGTCGCGGGTGACAGCTGGTTCCTGATCGCGCAGAAGGCCGCGTCGACGATGAAGGCGCTGTTCGAGGCGAACGGAGCGAAGGCGACGACCGCGCTCCTGCCGGGCGACTCGCTCTGTCTGCCGAGTGCGGCCGCTGCCCCTTCGGCAGCGCCGCCCGCGTCGTCGCCGGCGACCGCGCCGTCGACCGCACCGTCGACGACGTCCGCGCGGCGCCGGTCGCCGGCACGAGGGCGTCGACATCCACGGCTCGACGAATCAGTACATCTACGCCGTCGCCGACGGCACGCTGACGAGCCGTGCATGGGATCAGCCGGGGCTGCGCGCCGGCAACGCATGGTGGCTGACCGCGGCGGACGGCTCCGGCACGTACTGGTTCTACGCGCACCTCTCCGAGTTCGCCCCGGGTCTGAAGGTCGGCTCGCGAGTGGAGGCGGGGCAGGTCATCGGTCTCCTCGGGCGCCCAGGCAACGCCGGCGGCATGCACCTCCACTTCGAGATCCACCCGGGCGGCGCCGCGGCCATCAACCCCGATCCCGCCGTCAGGGCGATGGGTGGCTGCAGTGGCGAGACGTAGCAGCCGTCACCGTGCCGCGACCATCTGACACACTCGGAGCCGTATGCCAACCCTCGCCGAAGTCGCACGGCGCTACACACCGCTGTCGCCACAGCAGATCGGCCACCTCCAACGGCTGGTCGGCGAGTGGGGACTGCTGTCGGACCTGTCGTTCGCGGACCTGATCCTCTACGTACCGACGAGCGACGACCGCTGGTCGATCGTCGCGCAGGTCCGGCCGGCGACCGGTCGCACGATCTACACGGCCGACTACGTCGGGTCGTTCGCCGAGGGCGGACGCGACCTGCTCGCGAAGGCGTACGCGACCGGTGACACGTGCGAGGGCGACATCACCGTCGAGGGCCTCGTCGACCCCGTCCAGGTGCTCGCGATCCCGGTGCGCCACAAGGGCAAGGTCATCGGCGTTCTCGCGAGGGAGTGGTCGAGCCGCTCCGGGCGCCAGCTCGGCGAGCTCGAGCGCACGTACGTCTCGATCTTCGAGCGGTTCGCGGTCATGATCAGCGAGGGCGTGTTCCCGGTGGAGGGTGTGGTCGACGACTCCAGCGCCGCCCCGCGGGTCGGCGACGGCGTGATCGTGCTCGACGAGGAGGCACGCGTTCGCTACGCGTCACCGAACGCGATGAGTGCGTTGCACCGCGTCGGCATCACTGCGAACGCGCTCGGCCTCCGGCTCGCCGAGCTCGGCTTCAACGACAGCCCGGCGCGGCGCGCATACGAGCTGCGCCAGCCGGTGATCGAGGAGTTCGACCAGACGCCGGAGATCACACTGCTCAGCCGCTGCCTGCCGATCCTCGCCGGCGGCGAGGTGACCGCCGGCCTGCTGCTGCTCCGAGACGTCACTGAGGTCCGCAAGCGGGACAAGCTCCTGCTCTCGAAGGACGCCACGATCCGCGAGATCCACCACCGGGTGAAGAACAACCTGCAGACGATCTCGTCGCTGCTGCGGCTGCAGGGCCGGCGGCTCGTGTCGGCCGAGGCGAAGGCCGCCGTCGCGGAGTCCGTGCGGCGCATCCGGACGATCGCGCTCGTGCACGAGACCCTGTCGCGTGAGGCCGGCGACGACGTCGCCTTCATCGAGATCGTCCGCCCGCTGATGCGCCTCGCCGAGGAGGGGCTCCAGTCACCCGATCGGCCCGTCCGCTTCACGGTGCAGGGCGATGGCGGCCGCCTTCCGGCGACCGTGGCGACACCGCTGTCGGTCGTGCTGACAGAGCTGCTGCAGAACGCGATCGACCACGGCTTCCCCGAGGGCAGCTACGGCGGCGACGTCGTGGTCGAGTTGCGCAACGACGGTGAGACGTTGTCGATCACCGTCGTCAACGACGGCGTCGCGCTCGACCGTGCGTTCCAGCTGAACAAGGCGACCGGCCTCGGGCTGTCGATCGTGCGCACGCTCGTCACCACCGAGCTCGCCGGGACGATCACCATGCGGACCGGAACGCCCGCCGATTTCGAGGCCGTCGGCCTCGAGGCGAAGAACGCCGGCACCATCGTCCACCTCACCGTCCCGGTGGGCGACGACCGCGACCTCTAGGCGTAGAGACGCTGCTTCGCGGCCTGCGCGTTGCGCCGGCGGATGTCGCGACGCTCCTCTTCTGCGAGACCACCCCAGATGCCCGAGTCCTGGTTCGTCTCGAGCGCGTACTCGAGGCAGTCGACTCGTACGGGACACTCCCCGCACACCTGCTTCGCCCGAGCGATCTGGACCAGCGCCTGGCCTGTCGTCCCGATCGGGAAGAACAGGTCGGGATCGGTGTCTCTGCAGATTGAGTGTGAACGCCAGCTGTAGTCGGCGTTGGCCAGCGCGAGGCTGGACGCGAGGATCGTCACGATGTCGGCTCCCGAGTGAGCGTGGTGGGGGTGAAGTGATGTGCGTGGTCTGCGTGGTCGGGCGTGGAACTCACGAACAGTGGTGCCGTTTCGTCGACACGCACTGATCCGTCACGCTAGGAAACATTTCCTGCACTTACAAGAACTAGACCTGGATGTGGCGATGCTTTGCATCGTGCGCCCATCATTTTCAACGATGGGCTCATGACGCACCCGAGACGGACCGCAGTGTTGGCGCATCGTGGTGCCTCGCGCGCTGAACGCGAGAACACCGTATCGGCGTTCCGGCGTGCGAGGGCGATGGGCGCCGACGGAGTGGAGCTCGACGTGCGGCGGTCGGGCGACGGCGCGCTGATCGTGCACCACAGCGCGACGCTCGACGACGGACGAGTTCTCGCCTCGCTCGCCGCGACGGACCTGCCGGACCACATCCCCTCGCTGAGCGAGGCGCTCGATGCGTGCGACGGCATGTGGGTCAACGTCGAGATCAAGAACGACCCGCGCGAGCTGGACTTCGACGCGCAGGAGGAGATCGCCGACGAGACGATGGCGCTCCTCGTCGCGCGGGACGAGCCCGAGCGATGGTTGATCTCGTCGTTCCGGATGGAGACGATCGACCGCTGCCGCACCCTCGCCGACGCGGCCGGCGTGCCGATCCGCACCGCGTGGCTCACGTTGCTCGTCCCTGACGGTGTCGCGCCCCTGCTGGTCGAGCGTGGCCACGTCGCCCTCCACCCATGGGTGAAGGGGCTGCAACGACAGACGATCGACGAGTGCCATGCGCACGGGCTGGAGGTCAACACCTGGACCTGCGACGACCCGGACCGGATGCGGGCGCTCATCGAGTGGGGCGTCGACGGCATCTGCACGAACGTGCCGGACGTGGCGGTCAGCGTCGTGGCGGAGGCTCGCCCGGGCAGATGAGCTTCACGGCGTCCGGCACGTGCGTGAAGCGCAGCTCACGTGTGTCGCCGAGGTCGTCGCCGTCCACCTGGTACGGAAATGGCTCGTCGCTGCGGATGGTCAGCGCAGTCAGGTCGGTGCGGATGTCGAGGTGCGGGCTCGGGGCGACGCCACCGCCACGCAACGCACCGCCGAGCGAGCGCAGGATCGCCGTTGCGTTCATCGTGCGGAAGGTCACCGCGACGAGCGGCCGATCGAGACGCGCGGCAGGGGAGAGGTCGAGCGGCCGGTTGCCGAGGTAGGTGTAGGGGCTCGTGTTGAGGACGATCGTGAAGTACCCGTCGTCGACCTCGAAGCCGCCGCCGCCGTCGGCTGCGCTCGACATGCCGCAGACCCGGAAGTGCGGGCGCTTGCGGTCGTAGCCACGAGCCCACGTCGTCACCGCCGAGTAGATGAACAGCGGATGGCCGAGCCAGCGCTTGAGGGACGCATGCCGCTCGACCTCGCGCACGACGGCTGCGTCGTAGCCGACGCCGGTGTGGAAGCAGAACGACCGGCCGTTGACGCGGCCGAGGCCGATCCGCTCGAACGAGCGCGTCGACAGCGCGGATGACACCTGCTGCACGGCCTGCACCGGGTCGTTGACGAGCCCGAGCGTCCTTGCGAAGACGTTCGTCGACCCGCCTGGCAGCACCCCCAGGGCTGCGTCCGTGCCGGCGACGCCGGTGGCGACTCGTTGACCGTCCCGTCGCCACCGAACGCGACGACGGCGTCGAGACCGCGACGTGCTGCGTCGTGCGCGAACCGGGTCGCGTGGCCGCGGCGATTGGTCTCGACGGTCTCCACGTCGGCCTGCTCGCCGAGCGCTCGCTGGACGACGACAGTGTTGCGAGCGGTCACCGAACTGGCGAACGCGTTCACGACGAGCAAGATCCGCAAGAGACTGAAGTTACCTGCGTGTGACGCCTGGCGGGTTGTGTACGGAGCCGGCCCGTAGGTCACAATGGCGCCGATGAACGTGATCGTCTGCGTGAAGCAGATCCCTGACCCCGCGACTCCGGGCGCGCTCGACCCCGGCACCAACACGCTCAAGCGCGACGGCAAGCTGATCCTCGACGAGTCGGACAGCTACGGCGTCGAGATGGCACTGCAGCTCGTCACGACCGCCGGTGGCGGTGAGGTGAGCATCGTGTCCATGGCGCCGAACGGCGAGACGAGCGGGATGCGAACCGCGCTGGCGATGGGCGCGGCGAAGGGTGTGCTCGTCAGCGACCCGGCGCTGCAGGGGAGCGATGCGCTCACCACCGCCAAGGTCCTGGCCGCAGCGATCCAGCGCGCCGGTGGTGCCGACCTGATCATCGCGGCGACCGAGTCGAGCGACGGCTACACCGGCGTCGTGCCGGAGCAGATGGCCGAGGTCCTCGGGCTCCCGTCGGTCACGTTCGCCAAGAAGGTCGTCGTCGAGGGCGAGACGCTCAAGGTCGACCGCCAGACGGAAGAGGGCTACGACGAGGTGACCTGCCCGCTGCCGGCGCTGATCAGCGTCACGGCCGGCGTCGTCGAGCCGCGTTACCCGAGCTTCAAGGGGATCATGGCGGCGAAGTCGAAGCCGATCGACACGGTCACGGCCGCCGACCTCGGCGTCATGCCCGTCGGCTGGGCCGGCTCCGGCCAGGAGATCGTCAACGTCGGTCAGGCGGAGGCTCGCGCCGCGGGCGAGATCGTCGAAGACGACGGTGAGGGGTTCACGAAGGTGGTCGCGTTGCTCGAGAAACTGAAGGTGATCTGAGATGACGAACGTCTGGGTGTTCGCACAATCGAGCGGCGACGGAGTGACCACTGCGACGCTCGAGCTGCTGACCAAGGCTCGCAGCCTCGGCGAGGTGTCGGCGTTCGTCGTCGGCGACGCATCGGCAGTCGCCGACGCGCTCGGCGAGTACGGGGCGACCAAGGTGTATGCGACGGGCGACGTCGGCGGCAAGCTGCCCGGCGTCGCCGGCGCATCGGCGATGAAGGCCGTGATCGACGGCGGGGAGACCCCTGATCTGATCCTCTTCCCACAGAGCTACGAAGGTCGCGACGTGATGGCGCGCCTGTCCGTGAAGCTCGACCGGACGGTGCTGACCAACAATGTCGACATCGCGGCCGACGGCGGCAAAGTGACCGTGACGACGCCGATCTTCGGCGGCAACACGCTCGTGACGACTGCGTTCTCCGGGCCGGCGCCGTACATCGCCGCGTTCCGCCCGAAGAGCTTCGCGGCGGAGCCGGCCGGCAGCGGGGGTGCGGAAGTCGTGTCCGCACCGGTGCCGGACACCGGCGCGACCGGCTCGGCCACCGTCACCGCGGTGCACGTCGAGGAGCACAGCGGCCCGAAGCTCGACGAGGCGGCGGTCGTCGTCTCCGGCGGGCGTGGCCTCGGCGAGGCCGCGAAGTACGAGATGGTGGAGGAGCTGGCCAAGCTCTTGAAGGGCGCGCCGGGCGCGTCACGGGCGATCGTCGACGCCGGGTGGGTGCCGTACAGCTACCAGGTCGGCCAGACCGGCAAGGTCGTGAAGCCGAACGTCTACATCGCCGCCGGCATCTCCGGTGCGACGCAGCACATGGTCGGCATGAAGGGCGCGAAGAACATCATCGCGATCAACAAGGACAAGGAAGCGCCGATCTTCGGCATCGCCGACCTCGGCATCGTCGGCGACGTCCACAAGGTCCTCCCCAAGCTGATCGAAGCGCTGAAGAGCCGCTAGCTCCGCGGTCGAGCGACGCGGTCAGAAAACGTCGCGCAAGAACGCGCACTTCTCTGACTGCGTCGCGTCGTGATCTAGACGAGGGGCCAGGGGTAGCGGCGGCCGCTGGTGTCGACGGGGTACGTCGGGTGGTCGACGATCCACTGCGCACGCTCCTGCATCGCCTCGACCTCGTCGTCGGCGAGCAGGGTGCACATCGCGAGGGGCACCCGCGTCGCAATCATCTCCGCCTTGGCGACGAGGTCGTCGGCGATCGCTTCGCCGCCGAACTCCCACACTACGGTGCGCAGCTTGAACTCGCTCGCGAAGCAGAGACCGTGGTCGATCCCCCAGATGTGATCGTCGGCGTCGATGAGCACGTGGCCGCTCTTGCGGTCGGTGTTGTTGGCGATCGCGTCGTACACGGCGACCGCCCGGAGCGCGTCGTGGAGGTCCTCCCGAGTCTCGTGGATCGTGAAGTAGTGCTGGCTGTGGTCGACCTCGACGAACCACTGGAGGCTGCCCTCGCCGAGCGGGCCGTCGCGGATGATCGTCGGCGGCACGAGGTCGATCCCCATCGCCTCGCTCAGGTGATACGCCGCGACCTCACGCCGGTGCAGCCCCGGCTCGAAGTCCCACAGCGGACGCTCACCGCGCAGCGGCTTGTAGATCGCACGTGGCCGCGCCTCGCTCGCAGCGCACGACAGCTCCACGAGGAACGTCGCATTGCTGCTCCACGGCATCCGGCCGATGACCTCGATGTCCGCGCAACGGAGGAGCTCGAGCTGGTTCGAGCGGTCGGCCACGGACGTGCCGTCAGTTCATCCGCGGGCACGGATGCCCGTCGGGATCCATCGGGTTGCCGCACCACATGCACGTCGGCCGGCCGGCGGAGACGAGCGAGTCCGCCATGTCGCAGAACGCCTGCACCTGTCCGCGGGTGAGGAACAAGCGGACGCGCCCGCGGTCCTCGACCTCCTCCGGGTCCTGCTCGCCGTCGGAGTCGAGCGGCACGAACTCCTCCAGCTGGATCAGCATCCGATCGGAGCTGCGCTCGTAGCCGAGCCCGATCGGGCCGAGCACGAACGTCGGCTCGATCGGCGGCGCGAGCTCCAGCGCGCCGGGCATCGGCCGATCGGACGCCGGCGGCAGGTCGTTCAGCACCTTGCGGAGATGATCGGCGATGGCCGCCGCCTGCTGCTTCTCGCACTTCACGGTCACCCGCTCGCCCCCGCGACGCGCCTGGAGCAGGAACGTGCGCCGTCCTGGCTCGCCGATCGCGCCGACGGTGAACGCGTCGACCTCGTCGAAGTCGTAGTAGACGCCCACGCAGGCCTAGGACGGCCGCAGCTCTGCGAGGGAGCCACCGGTCGAGTTGACGGACAGGACGATCGGACTCTCGCCCGTGTAGGCGATCGCGCTGATCGAGCACGTGCCGATCACGATGCGCTGGAACAGGTCGAGGTGCGTGCCGAGGGCTAGGGCGACGGCTGCCTTGATCGGGTCCGCGTGCGACACGCAGACCACCACGCCGCCGGGGTGCGCTGCGCGGATCCGGTCGAGCGCAGTGACGATCCGGGTCTGCATCGCGAGGAAGCTCTCGCCACCCGGGAACGTGAACGACGACGGCGCGCGCTGCACCGTCCTCCACTCGGGCAGCTTCATCAGCTTCTTGAGCGCGCCGCCGGTCCACTCGCCGAAGTCGCACTCGAGC
>Ga0136611_10001156_pt1 | contig 18217 bp, 21 predicted proteins | sample AntDrymUQ2232306_2_FD_106645 | JGI IMG/M metagenome (GOLD analysis project Ga0136611, IMG submission 106645) | Polar desert sand microbial communities from Dry Valleys, Antarctica - metaG UQ223 (23.06) | ecosystem: Environmental > Terrestrial > Soil > Desert | place: Antarctica: Dry Valley...
GGCTCGGCGAAGGCTCGCCCGGGGGTGGCGGCCGGCGGAGCGCAGCGTCGTCGACGTCGTGCGGGTCGGCGCGCCTGTCCCCGTCCGCGGGTCGAGCAGCACCTCCCTGGCCAGCGACGGCGCGCTGCCACGGCGACGGCCTTGGCGGGGTGACCGGTCAGCGGTGGTCGGTCACCAGCGGGGGCGTCGCCCCGGTCTGCTGGGGGACGAGGCCGGTGCCGTCGAGGCTCGACCACGGCCGAGGGCGCGGTCGTACGACGAGCGCCGTGGACACGGTCGCGACCGGTGCGGCGGCGAGGAACTGCTCGACGTTGTCGCGGCTGGAGCGCTGGCGCTCGTAGCTGCGCCCCGAGACGGCGAGCAGCCGCTGCGGTGCATCCAGGTCGGGAGCGGCGTCCAGTGGGGTCGGCAGCACCAGCTGCCACCGCCAGCGACCGGGGCGGCTCTGGAGGCCTGGCTCCGGGACCGCGCTCGGCAGGTCGCGGAGGAGCCGCGCCACGGCCGCTCGGCTGGCCTCGTCGTCGGGATAGGTGACGGGACCGCAGCCCAGCACCCGGTTGTTGCCGGCGACGAGCCGCCAGAGGTGCACCGCCACCGACCGGCCCGACCCGCCCGGCCCCGGCATCGAGGTGGCGAGGAACATGAACCGGGGCGAGAGCACTCGCGCCTCCCTGCCTCGGTGCGCGGCCCGGCGCCCGCTGCGGTGCGGGCGCCCGACGGCGCGCCGGCAGATGGTGGACCACCCGGCGGTCCAGCGGGCCACCAGAAGCCGAACGGCCGGTGCCCGTCCAGTGCACGCCCGGCGACCGGATCGCGCGGCGACGGCACGAGGTGGGCTGCCGTTACGCGGTGTTCGTCCGGCGGCCACGGCGTCGTGGTCGGCCGTTCAGCCGGGCCGCGTGCCATGGCGTCACCCCGTCCGTCCCCTGAGGAGTCCCCGTGCCCGCGCAGGTCTCGTCCCCCCTCCCCGCCCATCGCACCGCGACTGCCCGCGGCGCGATCGTGACCGCGGCAGGTCCGCGCATGAGGGCCGTCCTGCACGAGCTGGCACTGCCGACCTTCACCGCCTACGCCCGCGCCTGGGAGTGGGAAGTCCTCTCCGAGGACCTGGGCCAGGACGGCGCCGGCGCCGACCCGTCGGCGCAGCAGGCGAAGTGGACCAAGATCCGGCTGCTGCGTGCCGCGCTGGAGACGCACGCCTTCGCGCTGTGGCTCGACGCCGACGTGCTCCTGCTGCGCACCGACGACGACATCCTCGGCCACCTGCGCCCCGGTGACTTCCAGGCGCTGGCCCTCGAGCATGTGCCGACCGAGCGCCGCGTCAACCCCAACACCGGCGTGTGGCTGCTGCGGTCGTGCCCCGAGGCCGTCGCGTTCCTCGACGCCGTGGAGGCGGCGGGCCGGCAGCCCGGCCCGTGGGCGGACCAGGGCGCAGTGCTCGCCGCGCTCGGCTGGGACCGGGGTGACGCGGACTACCGCTGGGCCCGCCCGGGGCCGGGCAACGTGCACACCGCCGGCACGAGCTGGCTGCCTGTCGGGTGGAACGCGCCCTTCCTCGAGGGCCGCAACGGCGAGGACTGCTTCAACAGCGGCGCCGACTCCTACGCCGACCGGCCGAGCGTCGGCAGACCTCACGCGCTGCACTTCATGGGCATGACGCCTGCCGCGCGCTACCGCGCGATGGCAGCGGTCGCCGGCCGTCCGGCCGAGGTGCCGGCGGCCTGAGCCCGGCCCGCCCGCGGCCGGTCCGCTGACCGGATGAACCGCTGGGCCGCCACGGACGTACCTCCTCCTGAGCCGCCGGGCGACAGGTGCCCGGAGGCCGCCACCGAGAGGGTCCACCATGCGCAAGAAGGTCATCGTCCTCAGCAGCGCCATCAGCCTCGCCGTCGCGGGGGTCGCCGTGGGGACGGGACTTGCGTCCGCCGGGCACGAGAACACGGTCCTCGAGACGACGCTGGACGGTCGCAGCGAGGTGGCCACCGGCGCCAAGAGCAAGAAGCTCGTCGGGGACCCGAACGGCTCCGGCGAGGCGTACGTCTTCGGCATCGACGGCGACGCCACGACCCTCTGCTACGTCCTCACGGTCGAGGGGCTGTCCGGTGCCTCCGCGGCCCACATCCACGAGGGCGCTGCCGGGACGAACGGTCCCGTGGTCGTCAACCTGGCCGCACCGGCCGACGGCAACGCCGCGGACTGCCTGACCGAGGGCGAGGCCGGGAAGTTCGTGGGCGACCAGACGGTCGCCGACATCCTCGCGAACCCGTCCGACTACTACGTCAACGTCCACAACAGCGAGTTCCCCGGCGGAGCGATCCGCGGCCAGCTGGCCCCGCAGGACTAGTCCCGCCTGCACGCCTGCACGCCTGCACGCCATGGCGGACGACGCCGGTCCCGTAGCCCCGGACCGTCGCCGTCCTCACGCGGCGGGCCGGATCTCCAGGTCTTCGACCACGGCGCGCTACCGGTCGACGTGACGCTCGAGCCGTCATTCGGGACGCGCGCGCTGACCCGGACGTGGTAGGACGCCTGCATGACGACGCCCTCCTCGGACCGGCTGCCCGGCGCTGAGCCCTGGACCGCCGACGGGGGGCCGGCCGGGGTGCTCGTCCTGCACGGATTCACCGGCAACCCGCAGTCGATGCGCCCGCTGGCAGAGGCCTACGCCGCGGCGGGCTTCACCGTCTCGCTCCCGCTGCTGCCGGGCCACGGCACCCGGGTCGAGGACATGGTGCCGACCCGTTGGGAGGACTGGTCGTCGGCAGCCGAGACGGCGTACGCCGAGCTGGCCGGACGGTGCGAGAGCGTCGTGGTCGCCGGCCTCTCGATGGGCGGGACGCTGACGCTGCACCTGGCCTCCCGGCACCCGGAGGTACGCGGCATCGTGCTGGTCAACCCGCTCGCCGACGGCGAGGCGCCGGGCATCTCCGCTCTCGTCGAGCAGCTGCGCGACCTCGGCGAGCCGCTCGTCCCGGGCATCGGCTCCGACATCGCCCAGGAGGGGAGCGTCGAGAGCGCCTACCCGCTCACGCCCGTGCAGCCGCTGCTGAGCCTGCACGCCGCCCTTGCCGGTCTTCGCGGCGCGCTCGGCGAGATCCGGTGCCCGGTGCTGCTGCTCACCAGTCCGCAGGACCACGTCGTCGACCCGGCGTCCTCTGACCTGGTCGCCAGCAGCGTGCAGGGCCAGGTCGAGCGGCGCTCGCTCGACCGCTCCTTCCACGTGGCCACGCTCGACCACGACGCGCCGTTGATCGAGCAGGAGGCGGTGGCCTTCGCGAAGCGGGTGACCGGCGCCTGAGATGCGCGCCGAGCGTCACTCCTGCTGCCGCTCCGCCTGCTACCGGCTCTGCGCTCCGCACCGGTCTCACCGGCGTAGCCGACGTCCTGTCCGCTGACGCGCCCCCCCACGAACCTCGCTCGGTGTCGTGCCGGCGGCGCTGCCCTGGTCGGGAGGCGAGGGGTCCTCCACACCGCGGTGACGCGGGACAGAGCCTGCGCGTCGTCGTCGGGGCTGTCGCCGGGCTTCCGGTCGCGAACCATGGAGGGCTCCTGACATCGTCGAGGCGTGAACGATGGTGGTACCCGGGCGTGCTCGGTCCTCGTGAGTCCCCAGCCGAAGGACCGCGTCTCGCGTTCGAGCCCGCTGCCGTGCCCTACTGCATCCCCGGTGTCGCATCACGTCGTCGGTGGGCCGGCAGCCCTCAGGCGAGCTTCGGCTGACACGACCGACCCTGCAGTAGTCCCGTGGGCCGACCACCGTGGAGCAGTGGGCGCGCAGCTTCGAGCGGGAGGACGGGCAACGTGTCGCACGCAGGGGAAGTCGAGTCGGCGTCGCCTGCAGTGGGTGGCCCCCCCGAGGTGGACGACGCGCCGACGTCTGCCGACGATGCGGCCTTCCTCGAGTCCATGGGGAGCAGGCTGCAGTACTCCTGGGATCGGTACGTGACCTTCATCCACGAGATCCTCTTGCTGAAGTCATTGCAGGGACTCATCTCCGCGCCCTCGTTCAGTGATGACGCACCGGTCGGTGAGCCCATGCTGACAGAGAGGGGGCCGTGGGACGAGCTGAAGGAGCAGCACCACCTCGACACCTTGCGCTGGCTGGAGTCCACCGACGACGTCTTCCGCAGAGTGAAGCCGGCAACGCCGGATCGGCACCTCGTGTCCTACGTCGTCCTGGTCGACGCCGACGGCAGCGCCTTGCTCGTCGACCACATCTACGCGGGACTGTGGCTGCCACCCGGCGCGCACGTCGACCCGGACGAGCACCCCGCCGACACGGCGCGGCGGGAGGCCCAGGAGGAGTTGGGCATCACGCCGTTCCTCACTGATCGTCCGACACGACCGGTCTTCATGACCGTCACCCGAACGGTCGGGCAGGACCACGGGCATCTTGACGTCAGCCTGTGGTTCGTGTTCGCCGGCCAGCGAGACATGCTGCTCACGCCCGACCCAGCCGAGATCCGCGACGTCCGCTGGTGGAGTCCTGCCGACGTCCTCGCAGAAGATCCCGGCCAGTTCGACCCGCACTACGGCAGGTTCGTCATGAAGACGGCCCGTGAGCCGTTCGGCTTGCGGGACGCGGCATCACGGACAGCACCATGGGCAGGAGGTGGATCAGCGGCGGAAGATCAAGGCTCGCTTGACCTCGCTGATCGCTTTGGTGATCTGGATGCCGCGGGGGCAGGCCTCGGTGCAGTTGAACGTGGTTCGGCATCGCCAGACGCCTTGCTTGGTGTTCAGGATTTCCAGGCGTTCCTCGGCGCCGTCGTCGCGGCTGTCGAAGATGAATCGGTGCGCTGCGACGATGGCCTGTGGCCCGAAGTACGTGTCGTCGACCCAGTAGACCGGGCACGAGGCGGTGCACGCCGCGCACAGGATGCACTTCGTGGTGTCGTCGAAGCGCTCCCGCTCCTCCGCGCTCTGCAACCGCTCACGGGTCGGTTCTCGGCCGTCGGTGATGAGGAAGGGCTTCATCGACCGGAAAGCGTCGAAGAACGGTTCCATGTCGACGATGAGGTCCTTGAGGACTGGCAGGCCGTTGATGGGCTCGATGAGGATCTCGTCGCCATCGTGACCGGCGAGGTCCTTCATCAGGACCTTGCAGGCTAGGCGGTTGACGCCGTTGATGCGCATGGCGTCGGAGCCGCAGACGCCATGCGCGCACGAACGACGAAACGACAGGGACCCGTCCTGGTACCACTTGATCTGGTGCAACGCGTCCAACACGCGGTCGCCGGCCGCGACCGGCACCTGGTAGGTCTGCCAGTTGGCCTCGGGATCCACTTCGGGGTCATATCGCTTGATCTTCAGGGTGGCGGTCCGGATCTTGCCGGCGTCCGAGGCCGCAGCGGTCGGCTGCTCCTGCAGTAGATGGCTCATGGGCCAGATGCTTGCACGCACGACCGGTGGCCCTGCAGCGAACGTAGACAGCAGGCGCGCAGGTAAACCCGCTCGGCGTGCTCTAATCTTGGGTGATGGCCAAGATGGCTTCTGAGGCTCGGCATGCGGCACTGGCGGTGTCGTCGCGTCGCCGACTGCTGGCGGCACTGCAGGCCCAGCCGCAACCGATGCATGTGCAAGAACTGGCGGCGGTGGTCGGGCTGCACGTGACCACCGCCCGCGGTCACCTGGAGGTGCTGGCGCGGGCGGGTCTGGTGCATCGTGCGCCGGAGCAGGCCGGCCGGCCGGGACGGCCGCGGCAGCTCTACACCGGCGCCAGAACTGACGACGATGACGGGCACCGGAAGCTGGCCCAGGTGCTTGCCGCCGCGTTCGTGAACGACCTCGACCAAGGGCGCGAGCGGGCCGAGCGTGCCGGGCAGCGCTGGGCAGAGGAAGAGGTCCCGGTCGCCTCGGGGCTGTCGTGGGAACAGGCGACCCGCGACGTCGGGGAGCTGTTCGATCGGCTCGGCTTCGCTCCTCGGCTCATGGACACCGACCGATACCGGCACGTCGAGCTGGACGCATGTCCGTTCCGGGACATCGCCAGGGCATACCCCCAGGTGGTCTGCTCGGTGCATCTGGGGCTGCTGCGCGGCGCGCTGCGCCGGTCCGGGGTGCCCGACGCAGCTGCGGGGCTACGGCCTTTCGTAGGTCCCGAGCTGTGTATCGCCGACGTGCCAGTCCCGCCGAAGGAGAAGGGGCAGCGGTGTCCCGAGCCGGCGCGCTGACCCTGGGAGCGGTGCCGTTCGTGTGGCTGGGCATGGTGCTGACCATCTCGATGCTGAAGGCACCGCGCCGGGCTGTACCGCCGCAATGCACTGCGGGCCCAGCGCATCGCCGGGTCGATCAGTCGCCGACTGCGCTCCACCACCTCGGGCAGCGAGCTCGGCACCCTCCCGCCTGCCTCGTATAGAGGGCGTTCGTCCTGTAAACTTAGCGAGGGACCGGACGACGAGGCGCAAGGGAGTGGCGTCAATGACGTATGTGATCGCCGAGCCGTGCATCGACGTGCTCGACCGGGCGTGCGTGGAGGAGTGTCCGGTCGACTGCATCTACGAGGGTGATCGCGCGCTCTACATCCACCCCGATGAGTGCGTGGACTGCGGCGCCTGCGAACCGGTCTGCCCGGTCGAGGCGATCTTCTACGAGGATGACGTCCCCGCGCAATGGTCGGCGTTCACCGCCGACAACGCCTTGTTCTTCACCGACCCGCTGCCTGGCCAGTCGGCACCGCTGAGTTCCCCGGGCGGCGCCGCCAATCTCGGCCGGACCGGGTCCGACACTCACCTGGTGGCCGACTATCCGCCGCGCACGTGAGCACAGGCCTCAGGGGCATCGACGTCTCAGTCGATATCGGCAAGCGAGCCGTTCCAGGATCGGGCCCAGCAGGCCCGGTCCGGCTGCTTGTCCTCTCGCTCCCGTCGGTGGCGTCATCCCCTTCACTGCGGAGGTCAACTCACGTCGCACGGCAGGTCTGGGCGCTCTCCAGCAACCGGTGATGCGCGGCCATGCCCCGACAGCGGTGCCGCGTCCCGATCGCCCGCGGGGTCGCCTGGGGCATGCTCACGCACAGGACTCGCGAGCGGGAGACGACATGACAGCCACGGCGCCGCAGGACCTGCACCAGGAGATCGTGGAGGCGGCCATGCACGCGCCGAGCGTCCACAACACCCAGCCGTGGCGGTTCTCCTCATACGAGGACGGTCTGGACCTGTGGGCGGACGAGACTCGTCGGCTGCCGGTCCTGGACCCGTACGGTCGCCAGCTGCACCTGTCGTGCGGTGGCGCGCTCCTACACGCCCGGGTGGCCGCCCGCGCGCGCGGCCTCGACGCGGACGCGCAGCTGCTGCCGACCCCGAACGACCCGACGCACTTGGCAAGGCTGCGCCTGAGGTGGGGGCCCTCGCCGACCGCGGCGGAGCTGTCGCTGGCCGGGGCGATCCTGCGACGGCACACCTACCGGGACGCGTTCGACGTCAGCCCGGTTCCGACGGCGCTGCTCGAGCAGCTGCGACTGGTTGCGGAGCAGGAGGGCGGGCGCCTGCACGTCCTGACCAACCCGGACGACGTGCTGGAGCTGGCGGTGCTGCTCTCGAAGGCGGACTTCCTCGAAGAAGCCGACCCGGCCTACCGGGAGGAGCTCGCCACCTGGGTCCATGACGGGCCCGCCGAGGACGGGATCCCGCGCGCCGCCCTGCCCGAAGACCCGGAGCGGGGCTCGTCGCTGCGACTGCGGGACTTCGAGCTCAGCGGCCCTGCCGCCAGCGGCGATGAGCCGCCGGCCGCTGAGCACCCCGCCGTGGTGGTGGTCCTCACCGACGACGACACGCCGCTGTCCTGGCTGCAGGCGGGGCAGGCTGTCGGGATCATCCTGCTACGCGCCGCACAGGAAGGCGTGTTGGCTCAGCCGCTTGCTCAGGTCACTGACACGGTGGCCTTCCGGCTACGGCTGCGGCACGCGCTCGGGGTGCTTGGAACTCCGCAGCTGGCCCTGCGGATGGGCTATGCCATCGCCGGTGCGTCCACGCCGCGTCGCGGCGTCGACGACGTGCTCACCAGCCAGCCTGTACCGGCTGGCAGCACCGATCCGGCACCTGTGGGCAGCGGCGAGAGCACCGCCGCCGATGGACAAGCTGCCGTCACCGGAGACGACGCCGAGAACGGGCAGCCCGCCGTCGCCCCGGCCGACCTGCGCCGTGAAAGTGCCCGGCGCGCGCTTGCCGCGCTCAGGGCCTGGGAGTCAGAGGGCGGCCACCTTGCACGCTGAGGTGACGGTCCAGTGGGCGGCACGCGTGTCGACCTGCGACGGTTGCTGGCTGGCCGGACGGTCAGTGGGCGGCCCGGCAGGCCGGACGGGGAGAAGGCGCCAGTGAGTCGCCCAGGGCGCAGTGTGACGGCCGGCGGCCCGCGTTGGGTGCTGGTCTGTCCGCTCGGCGAGCTGGAGGACAACTCGGCGATGCATGTCGACCTGGACGGTTATCCGCTGTGTGTGACGCGCAGCCTCGGCGCTGTTCATGCTCTGCTCGATGAGTGCAGTCACGGGCAGGTCGCGTTGTCCGACGGCGATGTCGAGGACGGCTATGTCGAATGCTGGCTGCACGGCTCTCGCTTCGACCTGACCACCGGGGTGCCCACCGGACCGCCGGCCACCACGCCGGTACCGGTGTATCCGACCCGGATCAGCGGCGGCAGCATCGAAGTCGCGCTGCCGGCGAGCACGCCGGATGCCAAAGATGACTGACACCGACCGTCCCGCCCCTGGCGGACTGCCGGCTCCGGCGCCGTCGCATCCCTCGCCGCAGGCGGTGCGCAGTTACCGTTCGCAGCTGACGGTCGGCGAGGACGTCGTCGATCCGGCGACCTGGGCTGGCTCGGTGCCGCAGGCGCACGGCATCGCTCCCCGGGTGCGCTTGGGGCGCAACCGGTGGTTCAACCTGCTCTGGCTGCTGCCGATCGGGTTCGTCGTCCTGATCGTTGCGGTGGCGGTGGCGAAGGGTCTGCGCGAGACGCCTGCGGTACAGCGCTTCCTTGCGGACTACCCCGGCACGATCGAGGACGCCGGTCCGACCGGCCTGCCGGTCTGGGTCGGGGTGCAGCACTTCTTCAACCTGCTCCTGCTGATCTTCATCCTGCGTTCGGGACTGCAGATCCTGAGCGACCACCCCCGGCTGTACTGGACCAGGCACAGCACCCCGGGCAAGGACTGGTTCCGCATCCAGAAGCCGGTCCCTTCCGACCCGCTGTGGACGGCGAAGCAGGACTCCATCAGCCTGCCCGGACAGGTCGGCCTGCCGGGGATCCGGCACTCCATCGGGCTGGCCCGTTGGTGGCACCTGGGCACGAGCACGCTGTGGCTGCTCAACGGTCTGGTCTTCTACGTCCTGTTGTTCACGACCGGCCAGTGGCGGCGGGTGGTGCCGACGAGCTGGGATGTCGTGCCGCACTCGCTGTCCGTGCTGATCCAGTATCTGTCGCTGGACTGGCCGACCGAGAACGGCTGGGTCGCCTACAACGGCCTGCAGCTGATCGCCTACTTCATCACGATCTTCGTCGCCGCGCCGCTCGCCTTTGTGACCGGCCTCGGCATGTCGCCCGCGCTGTCGACCCGCTTCACGCGGATCAGCACGGTGCTCAGCATCCAGACGGCACGCTCGCTGCACTTCCTGGTGCTGGTCTGGTTCTTGGTGTTCATCGTGATGCACGTCGCGCTCGTGTTCACCACGGGTTTGCTGCGCAACCTCAACCACGTCTACGCCGCGCGCGACGACAGCAGCTGGGTCGGCTTCTGGGTCTTCGCCGCCTCGATGGTGGTGGTCACGGTCGGCTGGGTCGCCGCCACGCCGTTGACGCTGCGCCACCCCCGGGTGGTGCAGCGCGTCGGCTACGCGCTGATCGGCCCGGCACAGCGCCTGTTCGAGCATCTGGACGCCACGCCGGGTCAGTACACCGAGAAGGACATCTCTCCCTACCTCTGGCACAACGGGCAGTACCCCGACTCCGCCGAGTATCGGGCCCTGTTCGAGGGCAACTTCGCGGACTACCGGCTCCGGATCAACGGCCTCGTCAACAACCCCGTCGAGCTCGACCTGGTGCAGCTGCGGGCGCTGCCGGGCCACGAGCAGATCACCCAGCACTTCTGCATCCAGGGATGGTCGGGCGTCGCCAAGTGGGGCGGGGTGTCGATGCAGACCCTGATGGATCTCGTCGAGCCGGCACCGGAGGCGAAGTGGGTCGTCTTCTACTCCCTCGGCGACGGTCCGGACAAGGGCGTCTACTACGACGCGCATCCCATCGAGCAGATGAGCTACCACCTGACGATGCTGGCCTACGACATGAACGACGAGCCGCTGTCCTTCGGACACGGCGCCCCGCTCCGGCTGCGCAACGAGACCCAGCTCGGGTTCAAGCAGGTGAAGTGGCTCAAAGGTGTGGAGTTCGTCGCCCACTATTCCGAGGTCGGCGGTGGTCACGGCGGTTACAACCAAGACCACGAGTTCTTCGGCTACCGCCAGTCGATCTAAGCAGAGACCAGAACTCGGCTCATAGGCCAGTCTCACGAACGCATTCGAGGAGAAGCTCCATGGAGAAGATGTCGTTGACCGCCCTGGTACGTCAGCAGCTCAGTCTCGCGCAGAACGCGTCGAGCGGACGTAGCGCCTCCACCGTCTACGGTGGTCACGAGCACGTGCTGCGGCAGACCATGATCGCCCTGATGGGCGGGCAGATGCTGAACGAGCACGAGAACCCTGGTGAAGCCACCGTCCACGTCCTGCACGGCCGCGTGCGACTCGCTGCGGGAGACACGTCCTGGGAGGGCTCGACCGGGGATCTGCTCATCGTGCCGGACGCGCCGCACACGCTCGAGGCGCTGGAGACCGCCGTCGTCCTGCTGACGGTGGCCAAGCACCGCTGATGCCCGACTCGACGCACCAGCCGGTCGACGACACCGGATTCGGCGGGGTGCACCGCTGGCAACACTGCGCTGCCGGTGGGCACCGGCGATCGGCAGGCCTGCGGCGGCCGCGATGAGGTCGGTCGCGATGTCGCTGTTCTCACGCGCCGCGACGGTCCAGCCGACGAAGTGATGCTCGGTGCGGGCGATGAGCAGCTCACGGTCGCAGGGGTCGTGCACCGGCAGCCGTCGGCTGCGGTCGGTGCAGATGAGCACTGTGTTGCCGACGGTCCTGATGCGCCACGGCTGGCTGTTGAACAGCGACGGTGCTGTGGCCGCGGCCCGCAGCGCCTGCCCGATAGCCCTCTCGACGATCAGCCCCGCGCGGTTCATGTGCAGCGCCTGTTCGCATGCCGGTCGAGGGGACGACGGCGATGGAGTCGCCGCGTCCTTGTCGGGGCAGAGCCGCGGCCGTGGCAGGTGACGGCAAGCAGCAGCATGCACAGGCCTGCGGCCCCGGCGTAGGAGCCGCGGACGCGCAGCAGGACGAAGAGCGCCGCGGCCGTCCGCACCAGGCATTCGCCGAGGACGTGCAGGTCGGCGTGCAGCTGCGGCGCGTCGTCCATGAGAGAGCTGCGACTGCGGAACGCGTCGACGAAGCCGGCGTCGTCGGCCGTGAGCTGCTCCTTCCGGTCACGAAGGCGGCAGTCGTCGGAGTCGCTGACCATCATCGGCCGCCGGGGTCGTTGGCCGCTGTGCAGGTGAGCAGCACCGGACAGGCAGCGTCGCGGATGAGCCGGCGCCCTGCTCGACCCCGCCATGGCTTGTTCAGCACGAGCTGCGAGCGGTCGCAGACCACGGCCTGCGACGACGATGCGAGCCGGGCCAACGTGTCGACGACCTGGTCATTCGCGGTCATCCGTTCCAAAGCGGGCATCGGGACGTGCCGTCGCAGCGCCGCCAACGCTGTCCTTGTCGTCTGCTCCGCACCCGCGGCGCAGACGACCAGCAGCTCGAACATGCCGGCGCTGGCGATCCGAAGTGCTTCGGCGAGTGCAGGCCCGTCACCAGCGCTGCCGTCGACGCAAACACTCACCCGCGGCGGCGCAGTCAAAAACCGAGGCGGGGCCGACTCGGCGGCGGGCAGGACAGCGACGGTGCAACGCACATGCTTGACGACGTACGGCAGCGTCGACGCACCCAGCAGACTTCGCAGTAGGCCGAGCCGCGAGCCGCCCAGGACGATGAGCGCGGCGCCTTTCGCGGCGTGCACGATCGCGGGGCCGGGGGTGCCGGCGACGATCGTCCCATTGACCCGGCTGCCAGGTGCGACCGCTGATGCCAGATCCACTGCGGAGCTGCAGATGTCCTCGCCGGCCTGCTGCACGCTGAGGTCCCCGAGCTCACTGACGCCGTAGTCGAGCGGATAGCTGCGCCAGCGGAAGGCATGGACGATGCGGATGTCGGCGCCATTGGTGCGAGCAAGCATCGCCGCCCAGTGCACCGCCTGCATCGACTCCAACGCGCCGTCAACGGCGACCAGAATAGTGCCGGGCGGCGCATCAGCTGCCGCCCTGTCGAGTTGCTCGGTGGCCTGCCGGAACTCGGCGATGAACTGCAGATCGTCGGCCAGCAGGGCCTGCTCGATCATCTGAAGGTCACGTGCACCGGACGCGTTCATGGCGTCACCTGAGCTCTCTCGTTGTATCGTGTCACGATACAACGAGGACGGGAGCGGCGGCGATCCTTGGAGGATCCGTGAGCGCGGCGATTGGGCCGATGGCAGAGGAGCTGTCGCGGCGCCCCCAGGACGTCGGCGTCGCGTGCTCTGATGACCCCGTGAACGACCTGCCTGCGGCGCTGACGAAGCAGGACTTTGAGGCGCTTGCTGCGTTCCGGTTCGCGATCCGCTCCTACCTGCGGTTCAGCGAGAACACGGTTCGGGCTCACGGCATCAGCCCGCAGCAGTACCAGCTCATGCTGGCCCTTGCGGGCTTCCCGGGTCGGGAGTGGGCGACGGTCAAGGAGCTGGCCGAGATGCTGCAGCTCAGACACCACTCCGTCGTCGAGCTCGTCAACCGGGCCCAGCAGCAGGACCTGGTCGCGCGCGCAGATGACCCGGACGACGCACGCGTCGTCCGGGTCGTGCTCACGACCGCGGGCGAGCGTGCGCTCGGTCTGCTGTCCGCCTTGCACCGGGACGAGTTGCACCGCATGGGCAGCGCACTGACCCCTCCGCCCTGGCCGGGAGAGGTCAGCCCGTCTTGAGCGACGCTGAGAGCGGCCGGCCGCCGTCGCCCCGGTCTGCGGGCGGCGAGGAGGGCGGCGACTCGGTCTGCTGGCTCGAGCGGGTCTGCGATGCCTGCGGCGCTCTGGCCGACGGACCACCGGAGCCGGTCTGTGCACGCTGCGGGAGCCCGCATCCCGCACGTCCGGAAGCATGACCGGAGCTCCCGCTCCACTGTTCACGATCGGCCACGGCACCTCGTCACAGGACGAGATCCTGGCGCTGCTGGCGCAGGCGCAGGTGAGCGCGCTGGTCGACATCCGGCGCTTCCCCGGCAGCCGAGCGCACCCGCACGTGAGCACCGATGCGATGGCGCAGTGGCTGCCCGATGCCGGCATCGCCTACCGCTGGGAGCAGCGGCTCGGCGGGCGCCGAAGGCTGCCGAAGGACACGGTGTCGCCGGATACCTGGTGGACCGTCGAGGCATTCCGGGCGTACGCGGCGTACACCCGCACCGAGGAGTTCACCGCCGGACTCGATGAGCTGCTTGGGCAGGCTGCGGGTCAGGCTCTTGCCGTCCTGTGCTCCGAGACGGTGTGGTGGCGTTGTCACCGGCGTCTGGTGGCGGACGTGACCGTGCTCGGCCGGGGGCGGCCGGTGATGCACCTGTTGCCGTCCGGACCACGCCCACATCGGCCGGCCGCCGGGGCACGCCCGGTCGGCGACGGCCTGCTCGTCTGGGACGGCCCGGCGGAGGTGAGCGCCGGCGACGTCAGCTCGTAGGCGCTGCGGTTGCGGGCTGCAGTCGCGCCCCGTCAGCGCCCCGACCAGCGCTGCCCTCGATGTGCTCGGTCAGGGTGTCAAGAACCTCGGCGTAGGAGGTGCAAAAGCTTGCGATGCCCTCACGTTCGAGGTCGTGTGCGAGCCGGCGGAAGTCGATGCCGGCACGGGCGGCTCGTGCGAGCGTCACGGGCGGCAGCGTCACGATCGTGCCCGGCGCGACCAGACGCTGCACGTAGTGGACGTCGCTGTACCGGTCGCCCTTCGGTGCGACGCTCGTCCACAGCGGCCGCTGCGGTTGCGCGCCTGGCTGCGGCGAGCCGCAGCCAGCGCGATGAGTGCAGATGCTGCCGGTACAGGCTCAGCACCGCTGCTGCGCTCGCGAGCGCGACCTCGCCATGCAGCTCGGAGTCCTCGGCCAGGATGGCGTCGGCTTTCGTATCCAGTTGCGACAGGAACAGGCTGGCGACGGAAGCCATCCTGGTCAGCGGTCGACCTTGGGCGACCCGGGCTTCCAAGCCTGCCTGGTAGGCGCCGAGGCACTCGGAGTACCGGTCGACGGAGTGGAGTTCCGCACCGTCAGCGACCAGCAGGCTGTGCTCGAGGCCGACGTCCAAAAGATCTGCAGCAGCCCCTACCCGCCCCAGGGTCTCGCCGTCGTCGGCGCCCGGTACGACGTCAGGACCGGCCGAATCAGCGTGCTCGTCCCTGCGGAGCGCTAGCGCTAGCCGGTGAAAGCGACGCAGCAGCTGTCAGGGCACGGGCGCAGCTCCACCGTCACCCGGTCGGACAGGCCGAGTCCGTCGACGTAGCCCTGCGCCAGGGCGAGGTTCACCTGACAGACCTGTTGCGTGTTCTCAGGACGGAACTTGTCGAAGGGGCAGTTCCGCACCGTGATCGTCTTGTCCTCTCTGCGAGGGACGTACCCCAACGAGGTCAGGAGCGCTTCCAGCCGACCGAGCCGAGCCGCGACCGACCGAACCGCCCGGCTCTCGGTGAGCTGCTGTGCCAGCTCCTTGCCCCGCCGGTACGCGACGCGGTCAGCGCTGTCCTGCGCGCTCTCACCGGGCTGGTGCTCCGCGACGCCGTCGAGCAGCACACCTGCCAGCAGGTCGTACCGGCGGTTGGGCACGGATGCGGTGACCTCCCGGCCGGTGAGCCGGTAGCTCTGAGAGGGTCGGCCACGCACGCCGAGCCGCTTCTGCGCCGGCACGACCTCGACGAGGCCGACCTCGACGAGCTTGGCCAGGTGGAACGTCACCAGCGTGCGGCCGATCGACAGCGCGGTAGCGATCTCGGTGACGGTGCACTCGTCACTGGCCTGGATCCGCTCGAAGACACGACCACGCTGTCCGTCGGTCAGCGCGGCAAGAGCCGCAAGGTCATCGTCGTCGTACACGTCCCTCAGCGTACGCGCAGTTGTGACAGTCCGAGTTGACGAAAGCAACCGACGGGGTTACAACAGCAGTCCTTGACTGATGCGACGGGAGGAGGCGACATGTGCAAGGAGTGCGGCTGCGAGAGCGGCAAAAAGACCGACACCAACGACGGCAAATAGCTCACCCTTGCCGGGCGGCGCCCTGACCCGCGCCGCCCGGACCCACGATCTCTGACAGGAGCTCAACCCATGACCGCGATGCCGGAAGCGTCCCTGCCGACCGAAGGCTCGATGACTACCGTGGACGTCGATGGCACCACCGTTGCCCTCGCCCGGGTCGACGGATCCCTGTACGCCTTCCAGGACGAGTGCACTCACGCCGCGTGCTCCCTGGCCGACGGCGAGATCGAGGGCAAGCACGTCGTCTGCCCCTGTCACATGGGCACGTTCGACGTCACCACAGGTGCGGTCATCTCGGGTCCGCCGAAGCAGCCGCTGCGCACGTGGAAGATCACCCCGGGTGCGGACGGCATCGAGCTGACGTCATGACGCGCCGGGTCGTCATCGTCGGGGCGAGCCTTGTCGGGGCGACCACAGCGACGACGCTGCGCGAGCTGGGCTTCGACGGCACGATCGACGTCGTCGGCGCGGAACCGCAGCTGCCTTACGAGCGGCCGGCGCTGAGCAAGACGTTCCTGGCGGGAGAGGGCAGCAGCGACCACCTGCTGGTGAACTCGGCCGCTGAGTACGACTCCTTCAGCATCCGCATGCGCCTGGGCTCCGTGGCCGTCGGCATCGACACCGACCGTCGCGCCGTCAGCCTGGACGACGGCAGCACGCTCGGGTACGACGACCTTGTCATCGCGACCGGCAGCGCCAACCGTCGCCCAGCCATCTCCGGCATGGACCTGCGCGGGGTGCACCAGCTGCGCACCCTCGCCGACGCCGACGCCCTGCGTCGTCATGCCGCCGCCGCCGGCTCGGCTGTCATCGTCGGGCAGGGCTTCATCGGCTGCGAGGTCGCTGCGACCCTGCGGTCGAGGGGCTTGAACGTCACGATGGTCGACCCGCAGCCCGGACCGCTGTACGGACCACTCGGTCCGGAGGTGAGCTCGCACATCGCCGGCTGGCACCGCGACAACGGTGTACGGCTGCTGAACGAAGTGGGCGTCGTCGAGCTGACCGGCTCCGCCGCTGTCGACGGTGTCCGCCTCGACGACGGGACCGCCCTCGACGCCGACCTGGTCGTCGTGGGTGTCGGCGCCCGGCCCGCCTCGGACTGGCTCACCGGCTCCGGCCTGCGCATGGAACGCGGTGCCGTCCTGGTCGATGCGAACGGTCACAGCAGCACAGACGGCGTGTACGCGGCTGGGGACGTCTCGGCCTGGTGGGACGAGGACCTCAGTGCGCATCGCCGGGTCGAGCACTACGACTCTGCTCTCGTCCAGGCTCAGCGCGTCGCGCACAGCATCGTCGGGTCCACACCCGAGCCGCGGAGCAGGTCGTGGTTCTGGAGCGACCAGTACGACCACACGCTGCAGTACTCCGGCGCACAGCAACCTGGCGACGAGCTGCGATGGCGCGGCGCGACCGGATTCTGGCTGCGCCAGGGCACCGTCACCGCAGTCGTCTCGCTCGATGACGGCCGCACGTTCCGACGCGCTATGGCGCTCATCGGCACTCGACCCGCGACGGACGCCCTGCTCGACGACAGCGTTGATCTGCGCGACCTGCGCCCAGCAGAGCAGCGCGAGCCGGCACCAGCATGATCCTGCTCGCTGGGGTCTCGCCCGGGCTGGCAGGCTGAGAGGTGTGGATGAGCTCCGTCTGTTCGTGCACCTGCTCGCGGCGACCATCTGGGTCGGCGGGCAACTCGTCCTGGCCGCGCTCGTGCCCGCACTTCGAGCGGCCGGCCCTGACGTGCCAGGCGCGGCCGCACGCGCGTTCAGCCGCGTCGCGTGGCCGGCGTTCGCGGTCCTGCTCTTGACCGGCATCTGGAACATCGCCGCCACCGGCGACGACAGCGACGACGGACAGCCCGTCATGCTGCTTGCCAAGCTGGCGGTCGTCGCCATCTCCGGCGCGACCGCGTACCTGCACAGCCACGCCGATGCCCCCCGCGCACGCGGCCTGTACGGCGCTGCTACCGGATTGTCGGCCGTCCTCGCGCTGCTCCTGGGCGTCCTGCTGCACGACTGACCGCAGATCGGGTGGTCCGTCTTGGACTCAGCGGACCATAGGAAGCATTCCTGTGCGCCGTCGATGCGCCGCCAGGTACGTCGTGCCGGCAGGTCCTGCGGTCACGGAACGACGCGTGCCGGCGGGAAGGACGACCACCGCCGGTGCGTGCACGAAAGCAACGCTGCTGTCGTCGTCCGGTCCATGCCGCAGGGTGAGCGACCCCAACAGGACGGACAGCGTCACGTCGAGCTCGGCTTCGACGTGCGCGCCGATGTGAGCCTGTGGCGGCAGTGTCACGACGTTGGTCTGCAACTGGTTGCTGCCGGACCACTGCACCACCGGCCCGTTGCCGGGTGGCACGGACGGAAGTGCGGCGACGGCGACGACTTCCACGGACGGCACCCGCGCGACACTGTCGACGGACGGCGAGGCGGTCCTCTTCGCGTGTGTGTTCATACATCCAACCTGTCATCGAGTCGGCCTGGAAGAGAGTGGCTTTCGCCAGTGTCACTGCCTACCACCGGTCCATGTCCTTCTTCCGGTCGTCGGTGCAGCGCCGCTGCGTGCGGCACCTGGCCCGAGGACGGCGATGCTCCGATCTCGTGCCCCGTACGGCCAGGCCGGTGAGCGCTTCTTCGGCTCGCAGGTCCCGGGTGAGAACCCGGTGCACTGGATCGCCGAGCGCGTACCGCCCCGCTGCTCCTGACACTTCTCGCCACCTTCTCTGCCGCGAACGCCCGGGCGTGCGCGGCTCCTTCGGCTTTCTCCCGTCAGGAGCTTCCATGTCGCTCGACACTTCCGCACGCCCTCCCAC
>Ga0136611_10001157_pt1 | contig 18205 bp, 18 predicted proteins | sample AntDrymUQ2232306_2_FD_106645 | JGI IMG/M metagenome (GOLD analysis project Ga0136611, IMG submission 106645) | Polar desert sand microbial communities from Dry Valleys, Antarctica - metaG UQ223 (23.06) | ecosystem: Environmental > Terrestrial > Soil > Desert | place: Antarctica: Dry Valley...
CACAGGGCGCGTATCAACTCGTCCTTTTGCGCATGGCTCATCTGGCTGAGGTCTGGCAGTTCCTGCATGGCCTTTATTGTCTGCTATTTATTTGGTAGCTTGATTGGGAGCTGAGTAGTTACCAATTTTTAACGAAAAACAGGGCTTTGTGCAAGCGGTGCGCGCGTGAGCAGCTATTAACTTCATAGCGTCATGGAAAAAAGGCCGACAGCGTGATGCTACCGGCCTTTCGGAAGAAATCGCCCCATCGGAGGCGTTCAACTCAATCACACGATCAACTCGCCTCGGCCGCCTCCGACTCGGGCTTGGCACGCCCTTCGCGCTTGATCAGCGGTTGAATGTCAAGTTCGACTTCGCCGCTTTCCACGCCTTTTTCGTCGGTCGTAACCTTCATGTCCACCGTGAGCCGTCCGCCTTCGGTCAGACGGCCGAACAGCAGCTCGTCGGCCAACGCACGGCGAATCGTGTCCTGGATCAGGCGCTGCATCGGCCGCGCACCCATGAGCGGATCAAAACCTTTCTTCGCCAGGTACTTGCGCAAGGTGTCGGTAAAGGTAACTTCGACCTTCTTCTCGGCAAGCTGGGTCTCGAGCTGCAGCAAGAACTTGTCGACCACGCGCAGGATTACGGTTTCGTCCAGCGACTTGAAGCTCACCGTCGCATCCAGGCGGTTGCGGAACTCTGGCGTGAACAGTCGCTTGATGTCGGCCATTTCATCTCCCGCCTCGCGCGGGTTGGTGAAGCCGATGGTCGCCTTGTTCATCGTCTCGGCGCCCGCATTGGTCGTCATGACGATGATCACGTTGCGAAAATCGGCCTTTCGCCCATTGTTGTCGGTCAACGTGCCATGGTCCATGACCTGCAGCAGCACGTTGAAGATGTCCGGATGCGCCTTTTCGATCTCATCCAACAGCAAAACGCAATGCGGCTTCTTCGTCACCGCCTCGGTCAGCAGACCACCCTGGTCGAAGCCGACATAGCCCGGCGGCGCGCCGATCAGCCGGCTCACCGCATGGCGCTCCATGTACTCGGACATGTCAAAGCGGATCAGCTCGATGCCCATGATGTAGGCCAGCTGCTTGGCCGCCTCGGTCTTGCCGACGCCGGTGGGACCGGAGAACAGGAAGCTGCCAATCGGCTTGTCGTCCTTGCCCAGGCCCGAACGCGCCATCTTGACTGCCGAGGCGAGTACGTCGAGCGCCTTGTCCTGTCCAAAAACCACGCTTTTCAGGTCGCGCTCCAGCGTTCTCAGCTTGCCGCGATCGTCGTTCGAGACGTTGGCCGGCGGAATGCGGGCGATCTTGGCGACGATCTCTTCTACCTCGGTCTTGGTGATGGTTTTCTTGCGCTTGTTGGCCGGCAAGATGCGCTGGGCGGCGCCCGCCTCGTCGATCACATCAATTGCCTTGTCAGGCAAATGGCGATCGTTGATGTACTTGGCGCTAAGTTCGGCCGCCGCCTGCAAAGCCGCCACGGCGTATTTCACGCCGTGGTGCTCTTCGAAGCGCGACTTCAAGCCCTTGAGAATATCAACCGTTTCGAGCACCGTCGGCTCGACCACGTCGATCTTCTGGAAGCGCCGGGAAAGCGCCGCATCTTTTTCAAAAATGCCGCGGTATTCGGTGAACGTGGTTGCGCCGATGCACTTGAGCTGGCCCGAACTGAGCGCCGGCTTGAGCAGGTTGGACGCGTCGAGCGTTCCGCCCGACGCGGCGCCTGCGCCGATCAACGTATGGATCTCGTCGATGAACAGGATGCCGTTGGGCTTGTCCTTCAGCGACTTGAGCACGCCCTTGAGACGCTGCTCGAAGTCGCCGCGGTACTTGGTGCCGGCCAGCAGCGCGCCCATGTCGAGCGAATACACGTTGGCCTCGGCCAGAATCTCGGGCACGTCCTTTTGCGTGATGCGCCAGGCCAGGCCCTCGGCGATCGCGGTCTTGCCGACGCCGGCCTCGCCGACCAGCAGCGGGTTGTTCTTGCGACGGCGGCACAGGATCTGGATGACACGCTCGACTTCGTAATGCCGGCCGATCAGCGGGTCGATCTTGCCGTCTTTGGCAAGCTGGTTCAAATTGACGGTGTACTGCTCCAGCGGCGACGACTTCTCATTCTTCTCGCCGCCCTCCTCGTTCTCGGCGGCGCTCTCACCCGTCTTTGTGGGTTCGGGCGGATCGCTTTTCTTGATGCCGTGGGCGATGAAATTCACCACGTCCAGCCGCGTCACACCCTGCTGGTGCAGGTAGTAGACAGCGTGCGAATCCTTCTCGCCGAAGATGGCGACCAGCACATTCGCGCCGGTGACTTCTTTCTTGCCGCTTCCGGTGGACTGAACATGCATGATGGCGCGTTGAATGACGCGCTGAAAACCGAGCGTCGGCTGGGTGTCGACATCGTCGCTGCCGGCCACCTGCGGCGTGTTGTCCTTGATGAAATTCGCCAGCGCCTTGCGCAAGTCATCGACATTGGCGGAACAGGCGCGCAACACTTCGGCCGCACTGGGGTTGTCGAGCAGCGCCAGCAGCAGGTGCTCGACGGTGATGAACTCGTGACGTTGCTGGCGTGCCTCGACAAAAGCCATGTGCAAGCTGACTTCTAGTTCCTGGGCAATCATAGATTTTCCTTTCGGCTTGCTTGGGGGTGATACGTGAATGTTGCGTGACTGGATTGCTGAAAAGAATATTGGCCGGTTTCCGGATTATTCAATGGGCTCGCTAACGCACTGCAGCGGATGCCCGTTTTTCCGCGCCGCCTCGGTCACCTGGTCAACCTTCGTCGCCGCGAGGTCGCGGGAAAAGACGCCGCAGATGCCCTTGCCATCGAGGTGAATCTTCAGCATGATCTGGGTCGCGGTTTCACGATCCTTGTTAAAGAATTCCTGGATCACGACCACAACGAATTCCATCGGCGTGTAGTCGTCGTTGAGCAAGACGACCTGGTACATCTGTGGAGGCTTGGTCTTTTGCGGCCGGCGCTCGAGCACCACCGAGGCCCCGCCCCTTCCGTCGTCGGGCCGGATCGCGGGCACGGGCGGTTGAGCGGGAGGTTTGGGAAGTTGAGTTGCCATGGAAATCATTCTAGCCATCGCTTTCGTCCATTGCCTCCGCCAGGGAAATTGTGCGCGAAAGAAAACAAAAAACCGCCTCGGGACTGCTCCCGCGCGGCTTGGGCCGGAAATGCGACCACGGTCAGTCCATTTGCCCGACCATGACCTCGCCGAAACCCGAGCAACTTACCTGCGTCGCGCCTTGCATGAGCCGGGCGAAGTCGTAAGTCACTTTTTTCGACTGGATCGATTTTTCCATCGAGCTGATGATTAGATCGGCCGCTTCGGTCCAGCCCATGTGGCGGAGCATCATTTCGGCGGAGAGAATCAGCGAACCCGGATTGACGTAATCCTTGCCAGCGTATTTGGGCGCCGTGCCATGCGTCGCCTCGAACATGGCGATGGTGTCGCTGAGGTTGGCGCCCGGCGCGATTCCGATGCCGCCAACCTGCGCGGCGAGCGCGTCCGAAATATAGTCGCCATTGAGGTTCAGCGTCGCGATCACGCTGTATTCAACCGGGCGCAGAAGTATCTGCTGCAGGAAGGCGTCGGCGATCACGTCCTTGACGATGATGTCGCCGCCGGTTTTCGGATTTTTAATTTGGCACCAAGGTCCGCCGTCGATCAGCTCGGCGCCAAATTCGTTCTGAGCCAGCGCATAAGCCCAATCACGAAAGCCGCCTTCAGTGAACTTCATGATATTGCCCTTATGAACGATGGTCACGCTGGGCTTGTCGTTGTCGATGGCGTACTGGACCGCCTTGCGCATCAGCCGTTCAGTGCCTTCGCTGGACACCGGCTTGATGCCGATGCCGGAGGTGTCGGGAAATCGAATTTTCCTGACACCCAGTTCGTCTTGCAGGAACTTGATGATTTTTTTGGCTTTGTCGCTGCCCGCCTCGAACTCGATGCCGGCATAAATGTCTTCCGAATTTTCCCGGAAGATCACCATGTGGGTCTTTTCGGGTTCCTTGACCGGCGACGGCACGCCAGCGAAATACTGAATTGGCCGCAGGCACACATACAGGTCGAGCTCCTGCCGAAGCGCGACGTTCAGGCTGCGGATGCCGCCGCCCACCGGCGTTGTCAGCGGACCCTTGATCGACACCACATATTCCTTGACCGCTTGCAGGGTTTCTTCGGGCAACCAGACATCGGGTCCGTAAATCCGGGTGGCCTTTTCGCCCGCGAAAACTTCCATCCAGTGAATTTTTTTTCCGCCGCCATAAACTTTGGCGACAGCGGCGTCGACGACCTTGAGCATCACCGGAGATATGTCCACGCCGGTGCCGTCGCCTTCAATATACGGAATGACCGGCTCGTCGGGCACATTGAGCGAATTGTCGGCATTGACGGTGATTCTCTCGCCCTGGGCGGGCACCTGGATGTGCTGGTACATAAGAATGTCTCTTGGTGAGCCTGGCGGCACGCGGACCATGCGATGCCTGGACGGGGTTGATCTAACCCTTTAAATTTTAGCGGTAAACATTCACACGCCCATCCTAAAGTTCCAACCAGAGTGCCCTAACGCATAGCGTGGCGACATGAACGAATCGTTGCCACTTCGGTGAAAATCAGAACTTTTATGGTTTTTTAAAGGTGGTGTTCATGTTGGGCAATTCACATTGGTTATTTCAATGTTTGAAAGAGAATATTTCATCCTTTAGCCGGATGGGGATTCTGGCCTCCGGCCTGTTGCTAAATCCGGGTTACGGCATGGCACTGGAAGGTCCGCAGATGAATCTGCAGCGCACCCGGCTGTCGGCCGGCATGCACATGATCGACGCACAGGTCGCAATGACGCCCGACGAACGTCAGATCGGCTTGATGCGACGCAAGGAAATGCCCCAGCACGAGGGCATGATTTTTATCTTCGAGCAGTCTGCCCAGCAATGCTTCTGGATGAAAAACACCCTGCTTCCGCTCACTGCCGCTTTTGTCGCCGACGACGGAACCATTGTCAATCTGGCCGACATGAAGCCCGAGACGACCGATTCGCACTGCTCGAGCCAGCCGGTCCGCTATGTGCTTGAAATGAACAAGGGCTGGTTCGCCAGAAAAGGCGTCAAGCCGGGTAGCAAACTGGTGGGTGCGATCTTTCAGGCGCAACGCTGAACGACGGCCCGTGGTTGCTAAAGCAAAAAACCGACCCAGGGTCGGCTTTTTTGAGGGCAAGTGGGTGGCGCCAGATGACGCCACGTTGGAGCCTCAGGCGAAATTGCCTTCGGCGAACTGCCAGTTCACCAGATTCGACAGATAGGTTTCGACAAACTTGGGGCGCTGGTTGCGGTAGTCGATGTAGTAGGCATGTTCCCAGACATCGACCGTCATCAGCGCCTTGTCGGCGGTGGTTAGAGGCGTTCCGGCGGCACCGGTGTTGACGATGTCGACGCTTCCGTCGGCCTTCTTCACCAGCCAGGTCCAGCCCGAACCGAAGTTCCCCACGGCCGACTTTACGAACGCTTCCTTGAATGCGGCGTACGAGCCAAATTTGGTATTGATCGCCTGGGCCAGCGCGCCGCCGGGCTCGCCGCCGCCGGCCGGCTTCATGCAGTTCCAGAAAAACGTGTGGTTCCAGATCTGCGCGGCATTGTTGTAGACGCCGCCGCTGGATTTCTTGACGATTTCTTCCAGCGTCATCGACTCGAATTCGGAGCCTTTCTGCAGGTTGTTCAAATTCACCACATAGGCGTTGTGGTGCTTGCCGTGATGGTATTCAAGGGTTTCCTGGCTGTAATGCGGCGCCAGGGCGTCGATCGCATACGGGAGCGGCGGGAGCTTGTGTTCCATGGGATTCCTCATGTTGGTTAATGAAATGTCTGCTGACGTTCCAGCGCCATTGTAAAAACTAAATAAGCCTGGGCGCCGCCACCGTCAAATCGACCTCGCCATCGGCCAGTCTTGCGCGTAGCGGCTGCCCGACCTGCGTACTTTTCACGCTGGTGACAGGCCGGCCGTCGAGCTCGGACAGCCAGGCGTAGCCGCGTTTCAACACCAGCGCCGGGTCGAGCATTTCGAGCCGCAACTGCGCGCGTTCGAGCCGGTGGCGGCCGCCTTGTATGGCGGCGGCTGTATCACGGGGCAGAGCTGCGGCGACCGCCCGCAGCCGCAGCTGTTCGTTCCGCAGCGACGCGCGCAGCGCATGGTTCAGCCGCTGCGCCGCGGCGCCGAGCCGCGCCTGTTGCCGCGTGACCAGGTGCGAAGGCTGGCTGATTCGCAAGGCCGCCCGATCAAGCTGCTGGCTCTGCGACTGCAGTTGGCGATCGACACCGCTTTGAAGCCGCGAGAAAGCCAGATCGAGCCGGCGCAGCCAGCTGCTGCGCGGCTCGGCGCACAGCTCGGCCGCCGCGGTGGGCGTCGGGGCGCGCACATCGGCGCAAAAGTCGGCGATCGTGAAATCGGTTTCATGTCCAACGCCGCTGACCACCGGTATAGGCGAGCTGACGATGGCGCGGGCGAGCAGCTCGTCGTTGAAAGCCCACAGGTCTTCCATCGCGCCGCCGCCGCGCACGAGCAGGAGCACATCGATTCTGTCGGCGGAGCGGCGCTGACAGGCGGTCAGCAGGGCGCCACGCAGCTCCGCCGCCGCCTGCGCGCCCTGCACGCTGGCGGGATAGATCACCACCCGGATGTGCGGGGTGCGGCGCTGCAAGGTCGTCACGACGTCGTGCAATGCGGCGGCGCCCAGCGAAGTTACGACGCCGATGGCATGCGGCAGCGGAGGCAGCGGCCGCTTTCTACCTGCGTCGAACAAGCCTTCCGCTTCAAGCTTCGCCTTGAGCCGCAGGAATTGCTCGAACAGACCGCCCTGTCCAGCCTGCTCCATCGATTCAACCACCAGTTGCAACTCGCCACGCGGCTCATAGACTCCCAACCGGCCGCGCAACTCGACCTGATGCCCGTCACGCGGCGAAAAATCCAGCAAGCCGGCCGCGCGGCGGAACATGGCGCAGCGGATCTGACCTTGCTCGTCCTTGAGCGAGAAATAGCAATGGCCGCTGGCCGCCCGCGAAAAACCGCTAAGTTCGCCCCGCACGGCGACCGGATTGAAGCGGGCCTGAAGGCTGTCTGCGACGGCGCGCAATAGCGCGCCAACGGGCCATACCGCAACACCTTGGCGATGGCCGGTGGGTACACCGGCAACAGGCGCTTCAGGGTCTGGCATGACTTTTGATACCGGTTTCAGGCGGAGTAGTCCACAACAAAAACGACGTATCGCAGCAGTCTCAAGTTTGCGTTTAAAGAGCGCATGAATAGGTGGAAGTGCGTTGATTTTAAAGAAACAATCCATTCCGTAAACTTCACTGGACAGCCATCAGCACCGCATGACGCGGGTTTAGGGGGTTTTCTCGCTGACTTGTCCACAAAGTTATCCACAGATTGGAGGCATCAGAGTATTTCCATAAATAGCGCTGAAAACCGGGAGCGTAGACGCGAGACCATCGCGTAGGCACAGAAAGTGCTGAGCCATAATCGCCTGACGTTGCCAGTCGTGGTTACAAGTTGTGGAGATGTGCAGTGTTTTCAATCATACAAGCGGCAGGCTGGCCGATCTGGCCGTTGCTTGCGTGCTCGGTTCTGGCTGTGGCGCTCATCATCGAGCGCTTTTCAAGCCTGAAGGTGCCGAAAGTGGCGCCACCCAAACTGCTGGGTGAGGCGATCATCGTCTCGCGCACCGGCGTTCCGCATGCGGATGTGGTGTCGCGCCTCGAACAAAACTCACTGCTAGGCCAGGTGTTGGCCAGCGGTCTGCAGGCGCTCGGCGCGAATCCGCGGATCACCGAGGCCGACCTGCGCTCGACGCTTGAAGGCGCCGGACGCCATGCGGCGCATCAACTGGAACGGTACCTGGCCGCGCTGGCGACCATCGCCTCCGCCGCCCCCCTGCTCGGCCTGCTGGGCACCGTGATCGGCATGATCGAAATTTTTGGTTCGCAGTCAGGCGGTGCCAGTTCCGCTGGCGGTAATCCCGCCCAATTGGCGCAAGGCATCTCCATCGCGCTTTACAACACCGCTTTTGGCCTGATGATCGCCATACCTTCGCTGATTTTCTGGCGCTATTTCCGTGCCCGGGTCGATGGCTATCTGCTGACGATGGAGTTGGCCGCGGAGCGTTTTGTCCGGCACCTCAACACGCTCAGAAAATGAATTTTCGCCCGAATCACCGTGATGAGCCGGAAATCAATCTGATTCCGTTTATCGACGTGCTGCTTGTGGTGCTCATCTTTTTGATGCTTTCGACCACCTACAGCAAATTCACCGAGCTGCAGGTGACCCTGCCGACGGCCGACGCGGCCAACCAGCGCGACCATCCCCGGGAAGTGATCGTCGCGGTCAGCGCCGACGGCCGCTACATGGTCAACCAAACGCTGGTCGATGGACGAAACGCCGACGCGCTGAGCGCGGCAATGGGTCGGGCGAGTGTTGCAGGCAAGGACAGCGTCGTCATCATCAGTGCCGATGCCAGCGCCCCCCATCAGGCGGTGATCAGCGTGATGGAGGCGGCGCGCAGCCAGGGCCTGACACAAATTATTTTTGCCGCGCAGGCGGCGGCGCGCGCGGGCGTACGCTAGAGCGGGCCAGATAGCCCGCCTGCATCGAATGCGGCCCGACATCTGGCTCACGCGTTGCTGGCAGGCGCGCCTGCTATGGCCGGTCTCCTGGTGCCACGGCCTGCTGGTGCGGCTGCGCCGGGCTTTGTACAGGTGCGGCTTGTTCCGGTCCGAGCGCTTCGCCATTCCCGTCATCGTCGTCGGCAATGTTGTCGCCGGCGGCGCGGGCAAAACGCCGCTGGTAATCGCGCTCGCCAGGCATCTGCGGGCGCGCGGCCTGGCGGTCGGGGTGGTGTCGCGCGGCTATGGGCGCACCGGCGCTGGCGTCGTGGAAGTGAAGCCCGACACGCCGGTTCATGAGTCCGGCGACGAGCCGGCGCTTATCCAGCGTGCGACAGGCGCTCCTGTTTTCGTAGCAAACAAACGCCCTAACGCCGTTCGCAAATTGCTGGCGGCATACCCGCTGACGCAGGTCGTGGTCTGCGACGATGGCCTGCAGCATTACGCGTTGCGGCGCGACATCGAAATCGCCGTGTTTGACGACGGTGGCGTCGGCAACGGCTGGCTGATGCCGGCCGGACCGCTGCGCGAGGCTTGGCCCGAGCGCCGGCAGTACGGCATCGACCTGGTGCTGCACACCGGCCGGCAGCCCGTTTTTGAAGGCTACACCTCGCAGCGGAGACTGGCCCGTCATGCGGTAGCGGTCGACGGCAGCTTGATTGCACTGAGCGGCTTGCGGCATCAGCGACTCGCGGCGCTTGCCGGAATCGCTGATCCAACTAGTTTTTTCGAGATGTTGCGAGCCTGCGGCCTGACGCTCGAAAACGCGGTGTCCTTTCGCGACCACCATGAGTTCAAAAGCGGCGACGTTGCCGACTATGTGGGCCGAACGCTGCTGTGCACCGAAAAAGACGCGGTGAAGCTGTTTGAGCTGTCGCGACGACAAGGAATAAGACTGCTGGCCGTTCCACTGGAATTCATTCCGGAGGCCGCGTTCTTCACTGCGCTGGATACCTTGCTGACGCCGCTGCTTTCTCATCTACCATCTGTCCATGGACATCAAACTGCTTGAACTGCTGGTCTGCCCCGTGACCAAGGGCCACCTCGACTATGACCGTGAAAAACAGGAATTGGTTTCGCGCAGCGCCCGACTGGCCTACCCGGTCCGCGACGGGATTCCGGTCATGCTTGAAAGCGAAGCGCGCGCACTGAGCGACGAGGAACTCGGCCTGTGAAATCGTTGTGGCGCTCACCAGCATGAGTTTTACCGTGCTGATTCCGGCGCGGCTGGCCTCGACCCGTCTGCCGTACAAGCCGCTGGCCGACATCCATGGAGCGCCGATGGTTGTGCGGGTGGCGCAACGCGCAATGCTTAGCAAAGCGCGCCACACGGTTGTCGCGGCAGACAGCGTGGAGATTGTCGAAAAATGCAGTGCGTTCGGCGTTGCAGCGGTGCTGACGCGCATTGACCATGCCACCGGCAGCGACCGGCTCGCCGAAGCGTGCGCTCAGCTTGGCCTGGCCGATGAAGACATCGTCGTCAACGTCCAAGGCGACGAGCCACTGATCGACCCGGCACTGATCGACGCGGTGGCGCAGCTGCTCGCCGACCGGCCGGAATGCGCCATGAGCACCGCGGCTCATGGCATCGAACAACTGCCTGATTTTCTCAATCCGAATGTGGTCAAGGTCATTCTTGACGCAAGCGGCTGCGCGCTGTACTTCAGCCGCGCGCCGGTTCCGTTCGCAAGGGAATTTTCCGGCCACGCCTGGTGGCACGCGGGCGGCGCGCTGCCGAAGCCGCTGCGGCATGTCGGCATCTACGGTTACCGCGCCGGATTTTTACGGCGATTTCCAACCATGCCGCCCGCGCCGATGGAGCAGCTCGAGTCGCTTGAACAGCTTAGGGCGCTCTGGCACGGTCACCGAATCGCCGTCCACATCAGCCACGCCGCTCCGGCGCCGGGCGTTGACACCCCGGAAGACCTGGAACGCGCGCGCAGGCTCTACGCTTTGGCAGCGGCTCGCCGGCGTGGCTGAGCATCCGCCCCACTGGCTGCATGCTATCCTTGAAAGAGACCGGGCAATGCTTGCCGTCAGCCTTGCCCAAGTGCCTGCTGCTGATGTCGCCCTGACGCAGCGGGGGTCGCGTTCGGCTTCGCTGGCGCGACCGACGGTGCGTGCCAGATACACCATCATCGGAGGAGTTTCATGAGATTGATTTTGTTGGGCGCGCCAGGCGCGGGCAAGGGGACCCAGGCAACGTTTATCTGCCAGAAATACGGCATTCCGCAGATTTCCACCGGCGACATGCTCAGGGCCGCCGTCAAGGCGGGCACGCCTCTGGGCGTCGAAGCGAAAAAAGTCATGGACGCTGGCGGACTGGTCAGCGATGACCTGATCATCAATCTCGTCAAGGAGCGCATCGCGCAGCCCGACTCCGCCCAAGGCTTTCTTTTCGATGGATTTCCGCGCACCATTCCACAGGCCGATGCAATGAAGGCCGCCGGCGTCAAGCTCGACTACGTGCTGGAGATTGACGTACCCTTCGAGGCCATCATCGAGCGCATGAGCGGGCGCCGGTCGCACAGCGCTTCCGGCCGCACCTATCACGTCAAGCACAACCCGCCCAACGTCGAGGGCAAAGACGACGTGACAGGCGAGCCACTGACCCAGCGCGAGGATGACAAGGAAGAAACCGTCGCCCGGCGACTGGACGTGTACAAGGCGCTCACGCGGCCGCTGGTCGAGTATTACTCTCGCTGGGCGGAATCCGCGCCCCACGAGGCACCGAAGTACCGCGCGATAAACGGCACCGGCAGTGTCGAGGAAATTACCGCACGGGCATTCGAGGCGCTGTCGACCTGACCGGCCGACCGTTACCAGTTTCGATCGATCCAGGCGGTCAGTTGAGCAGGTCGAGCATTAGAGCGACCCTTGCCTTCACCGCACTCAAGCCATTTGAATCCGGTATGGCGTCTTCTGGCAGCGCCAACACCCGGCCATTGAGGCAGCGGGTCGCCCGCACCACTCTCACGCCTGCTTCCTGCGCTTCAAGCAAGGCCCCTAGTAGCGCGTGATGAACTGTGCCGTTGCCGGTTCCCGCCACTACAAGCCCGGCAACGCCTTGCGCCACTAGAGCATGCACGATCCCTCCGGTGGCGCCCGCGTAACTCATGACGATTTCGACGCGCGGCCAATTCGCTATGTTATCCATAGCTGGCGACGCATGCCAGTCGTGCGCGAGAGGCCAATTTCGTAACATTCTTAGGCGTCCTTCCTCGACAAAAGCAATCGGTCCGCCGTCGCCGGATGAAAACGCGTCGAGCTTGTAGGTATGCACCTTTTGCACGTCATACGCGCCGTGCACCGTTCCCGCGCAGACAACGACAACGCCCCTGGCCTCAGGCTCACGCGCAACGGCAAGCGCATCGAGCAGGTTTTGCGGACCGTCGGGTGCCAGCGCGGTCGTCGGGCGCATCGCGCACGTCAGCACCACCGGCTTGGTAGGCCGGCATACGCGCTGCAAAAAGTACGCCGTCTCTTCCAACGTATCGGTTCCGTGCGTGATGAGAATGCCGCTCACGTCGTCCCGGGCCAGAAAATGCCTCACTCTTTTCGCCAGCTGCAACCACAGCTCAAAGCTCATGTCCTTGCTGTTGATTTGTGCAAGCTGTTCAGCGATGACCCTGCCTTGGGTATACGGCTGGGCAACATTTCGGAGCAACTCATCGATGCCTACCTGCCCTGCGGTGTAGCCGATGTTGTCAGTCGCTTCAGTCGAAACGCCTGCGATCGTACCGCCTGTGGCGATAACCACCACTGATCCGATTTTGTTTGCGGACATACTTGCCTTTTCCTGAAAGCTGTACAAAAATACAGTTACTGGATATTTAAACAGTTAGAGAACCAGTTGGGCTTAATGCCTACAGCGATCGGCACCGAATTCCGACCCTAAAATCAGTTGCAAAGCTGACGAGTTGGCGAAGGCGTGTGCTGTCATTGGGACACGATCGAATCGTGCTTGCGAAACCAATATCAACAGGAGTTCCGTTATGAGAGTGGTCAGTTTTTCGAATCCCTCCACGCAGCCTTTTCTAATCGCGCCGACCCAGATTCTTGCACCGCTGATCGCAAGGCTCAAAGACGCTTTCGATGGTAAAGCCTTGGCCGCCAATGACCAACACGCTCATGCGTCCAGGCTAAGCACTGACGCGGAAACGAACACATCGGTAGCCATGATCGATACGCGTGTATCTCAAAAGTCCATGTCCGGCAGGCAAACTGTCCGCCGTGGCTTGCGTATTGTGCGGGAGATCGATTCGGAAGTCGGTCCCGATTGCGCTGGTCGCATGGTGATTTCCGGCCGCATGGCCGATGTTTGTGCGGAGCTCGACCGCATGGATTTGCGCAACGGCCAGACCAGCTGAAACTTAATCCGGAAACAACGGTTCGGCGATCTGCAAAGCCCGGGTGCCCGACCTGTTTTTCCAACTTTCGGACCCGGTCGCTTTCGGTGGACTGTAGTGGCGCCGCAGCAGGTTTTGATGCCGGGTCCGGGAAGGCACAATGTTGGCATGAACATTGTGATTCTTGATGATTACCAGGATGCGGTGCGAAAGCTTGCCTGCGCAGTAAAGTTCGAAAAATATCCGGCTAAGGTTTATACCAACACCGTCAAGGGTACGGCTCAGCTTTCGGTTCGCCTCAAAGACGCTGAAGTGATCGTATTGATACGCGAACGCACACACCTTAGCCGCCAACTAATTGAAAAGCTGCCCAAGCTCAAGTTGATCGTCCAAACCGGCCGCATGGGCAATCACGTGGATGTGGCTGCCTGTACCGAGCGCGGAATCTGCGTTGCCGACGGCAACGGTTCACCGGTCGCAACCGCCGAGCTGACATGGGCGCTGGTTTTAGCCGCGATGCGCCGGCTTCCGCAATACATCGGGCATTTGAAACACGGTGCCTGGCAGCAGGCGGGGCTCAAGGACGCATCAATGCCGGCCAATTTCGGCCTGGGGTCGGTGCTTAAAGGCAAGACGCTCGGGATCTGGAGTTACGGCAAGATTGGCCGGATCGTCGCCGGATATGGCCGTGCATTCGGCATGCGCGTGCTGATATGGGGAAGCGGTGCATCGCGTGAACATGCGCAAGCCGACGGCTTCGAGGTCGCCGGTGACAAGCCTGAATTTTTCCAGCAATGCGACGTACTTAGCCTGCACCTGCGACTGGTGGGCGAAACCGCCAGCATCGTCACCCTGGAAGACCTTTCCCGCATGAAACCAACCGCTCTGCTTGTGAACACATCGCGGGCCGAACTGATCGAGCCTGAAGCTCTGCTGGCCGCATTGAACCGTGGCCGTCCTGGAATGGCGGCAATCGATGTTTTTGAGTCCGAGCCAATTTTGCAAGGACATGCGCTGCTTCGACTGGAAAATTGCATCTGCACGCCGCATATCGGTTATGTCGAGCAGGAGAGCTATGAGACGTATTTCGCCCAGGCGTTCGACACCGTCATCAATTTCATCGAGGGCAAGCCGATCAATAGTGTCAATCCGGATGCACTGCAGGTGCGGCGGTGAATGAACGGGTGAGCTGGCTGTCAGCGCCCTCACATCTCGTGCCGCCGTCAGCCATAATTAACCGATGCAAGCGATTTATAAAACCGTAGGGATAGTGGGCGCTGGCGCGATGGGACGCGGAATCGCCCAGATCGCCGCGCAGGCGGGCAGCGATGTCCTGCTGATGGACGTACAAGCCGGCGCCGCCGACAAAGCACGCCAGGCGATAGGTAGTCAATGGGACAAGCTGGTTGAAAAGGGACGAATGAGCGTGGACGCTTTGGACAGCTGCAAGCTCAGGCTCAATGCTACTGGTACGTTGCCAGACCTGGCCGGCTGCGATCTGGTGATCGAAGCCGTCGTCGAGCGTCTTGACGTCAAGAAATCGCTTTTTTCCGAACTTGAAGACGTTGTTTCCCCGCAGACTGTGCTGGCGACCAATACGTCTTCCCTGTCGGTTACGGCCATTGCAGCCGCGCTCAAGCATCCCGAGCGGCTCGCGGGCTACCATTTTTTCAATCCGGTTCCGCTAATGAAGGTGGTCGAGGTCATCGCCGGCCTCAAAACCAGGCCAGACGTTTGCAGCGCGTTGAGCCAATACGCGGTTCAGATGGGCCACACGCCGGTTCAGGCGCGGGACACGCCGGGCTTCATTGTCAATCACGCCGGACGTGGCTACGGTACCGAAGCGCTTCGAATTGTCGGCGAAGGTATCACTGACTTTGCCACCATCGACCGCATCCTGCGCGATCAGGCGGGTTTCAAACTCGGTCCATTCGAGCTGATGGACCTGACGGCGCTGGACGTGTCGCATCCGGTGATGGAGTCGATCTATCACCAATATTACGAAGAAGACCGCTACCGCCCGAGCGTTATCACCGCGCAGCGTCTTGCTGGCGGCATGCTGGGCCGAAAAAGCGGCGAAGGCTTTTACCGTTATTCAGGTGCGCAGGCGCAAATTCAGGCTGAAGCGCCAGCGCCCGAGGTGGCAGGATTGCCGCCAGTCTGGGTGTCGCCGCGGGCTGCCAGACGGTCCGAATTGCTGCAGTTGCTTAAAGACCTTGGCGCCGTCATCGAAACCGGCCAGTCACCATCAATGCAGGCGTTGACACTGGTCGCACCGCTGGGATTCGACGTGACTACCGTGGCCGTCGTCGAGCGGCTCGACCCTTCGCGGACTGTCGGAATCGATTTGCTGATCGACGATGCCGCGACCCGGCGCCGCGTGCTCGCGACCAACCCTGCGACCCGTATCGACATGCGGGACTCCGCCCATGCCCTGTTCGCCCGTGACGGAAAGCCGGTGAGCGTGATTCGCGACAGCGGCGGCTTCGTGACGCAGCGCGTGGTTGCCACTATCGTCAATATCGCCAGCGACATCTGCCAGCAAGGCATTTGCAGCCCTGAAGACCTTGAAACCGCGGTCACGCTCGGGCTTGGCTATCCGCTCGGGCCGCTTGCCATGGGCGACCGTTACGGCCCCTCGAACGTGCTGGAAGTCCTTTTCAACATGCAGACCGTTTACGGCGACCAGCGCTACCGCCCTTCCCCATGGCTGCGCCGTCGTGGTGCGATCGGCCTGAGCCTCATGCATCGGGAAAGCTGATATGGCGGGTTCCTTGAAAAGCACCTGCGACGGCGGCACGCTGGTGCTGACGCTGAGCAACCCGGAATTCAGGAATGCGCTGGGGCCCGAAATATATGCTGCGGGCATCGAAGCCTTGAACGCCGCGGAAAACAATGTCGAAATCCGGAGCGTCGTGATCACCGGTGAAGGCGGCGTCTTTTGTGCCGGTGGCAATTTGCAGCGGCTCCAGTCCAACCGGCGTGAGTCGCCCGACGTGCAGGCCCGTAGCATCGATGCGCTGCATAACTGGATCGATTCGATCCGGACCTATCCAAAACCGGTGATAGCGGCTGTGGAAGGCGCTGCGGCGGGAGCGGGGTTTTCGATCGCGCTGGCATGTGATTTCATCGTTGCCGCCGAGGATGCCGTATTTGTCATGTCGTACAGCACCGTAGCACTGTCGCCCGACGGCGGCGGTAGTTGGAGCCTTGCTCGTACGCTGCCACGCGCGCTTGCTAGCGAATTGTTGATGAGTGCCGAGCGCATCAGCGCCTCGCGACTCCACAGCCTTGGTTGTGTCAACCGCGTGGCAGTTACGGGTGATGCTTTGGCCGAGGCGCTTCAGTTGGCGGCCCGGCTCAACGCACGCGCGCCCAATGTGCTTGCCAGTGTCAAGGAACTCATCAACGACGCACCCGCAAACACATTCAACGAGCAGCTTGACAGCGAACGGAATCACTTTGTTCGCAATCTGCACCATGCCAATGGTGGTGAAGGGATCGAAGCATTCTTGCAAAAACGCACGCCACACTACCGCTAACCGCACTGCCTTACGCTAGCGTGCGCACGTTCAACCTGCACATATGCGCTGCACCGCAATTTCATTGTGTGCGCTGAGGAGAAAAGCGATATGAGCGACTTTGATCATTTTGTCGGCACCCGTCCCGTCACCGACGCCCAGGCGTTCGACACCGAACCCCTTGTTGCCTACCTAGGCAAGCATCTAGAGGGTTTCAACGGGCCGATGGGTATCGAGGTTTTCAAAGGTGGTCAGTCCAACCCTACCTATAAGCTGAAGACGCCGCAAGCGTCGTATGTCATGCGCGCCAAGCCCGGTCCGGCCGCAAAATTGTTGCCGTCGGCGCATGCGGTGGAGCGTGAATTCAAGGTCATGCGCAATCTTCAGGGCACCGGCGTCCCGGTTCCGAAAATGTATTGCCTTTGTGAAGACGAATCTATTATCGGGCGCGCGTTTTATGTGATGGAGTTTGTGGAAGGGCGGGTACTCTGGGACCAGTCGCTGCCCGGCATGACAAAACTCCAGCGCGGCGAAATCTACGACGAAATGAACCGCGTCATTTCGGCGCTGCATAAAGTGGATTTCGTCGAACGCGACCTGGCGCAGTTCGGCAAGCCCGGCAACTATTTTCAACGCCAGATCGCTCGCTGGAGCAAGCAATATGCGGCCTCGATAACCGGCCCCATCCCGGAGATGGACAACTTGATTCAATGGTTGCCTGTACACATTCCACCGGGCGCACTCGACGAAAGCATGGTGTCGATCGTGCATGGAGACTTCCGGCTCGACAACTTGGTGTTTCATCCCACCGAGCCGCGCGTGCTGGCCGTGCTCGACTGGGAACTGTCGACGCTGGGCCATCCGCTCGCCGATTTCAGCTATCACTGCATGGCCTGGCATATTCCTCCGGGCGCGTTTCGTGGCATCGGCGGTCTCGACGTAGCCAGTCTGGGCATTCCGACGGAAGCGGAGTACATCAGCCGCTACTGCGCGCGGTCCGGACTGCATTCCCTGGAAGCATTAAAAGCCGACTGGAATTTCTATCTGGCTTACAACTTGTTCCGGCTTGCCGCTATTCTTCAGGGCATCGCCAAACGGGTTGAGGCCGGAACCGCGTCCAGCGCGCAAGCCGTCAAATCTGCAGCGGGTGCGCCTGCGCTCGCAAAGTTGGCATGGGACTTTGCGCTCAAACATCGCAGTTAGCGCTAGTGGCTGGAAGACACCAGCTATCAACGAAGCTGCTAGCGGGACTGCAGCACGCAGTCCTAGTGGGCGAATGACGTTTCGTCGCTTTTTTTAAATACGGAACGTGGCGCCTATTCAAAAACGATATCGATCAGATTTTTTCCGTCAGTCAACAAAAAATCTTTGAAGGCTTGCGCAACAGGCGGCAGGCGCTTGTTTTTCCGGTGTACGACATTCCAATTCAGCATCAAGGGAAACCCTTGAACATCCAGCACCACCAGACTTTTGGATTCCAACTCGCGGCTGATGGTGTGAGCCGACAAGAAACTAACACCCATTCCCGCCGCTACCGCTCGTTTGATGGTTTCAGTACGTAAGCGTCTGGGCGTGGCATATTGATTTGATTGCGCGGTTTGCCGACCATTGCGGTCATGGTGACCATGATGACGATGATCTACACGGCGGTGGCGGGCCACTGGGTCCGCTGGGTTCGCA
>Ga0136611_10001158_pt1 | contig 18200 bp, 19 predicted proteins | sample AntDrymUQ2232306_2_FD_106645 | JGI IMG/M metagenome (GOLD analysis project Ga0136611, IMG submission 106645) | Polar desert sand microbial communities from Dry Valleys, Antarctica - metaG UQ223 (23.06) | ecosystem: Environmental > Terrestrial > Soil > Desert | place: Antarctica: Dry Valley...
AGGAACGAGTGGTGGATGTTGATGATCCGCCCCGACCACCGCGTGCACAGGTCGTCGCTGAGGATCTGCATGTAGCGCGCGAGCACGATCAGGTCGACGTCGTACCGGTCGGCGATCGCCGACAGCTCCCGCTCGGCGTCGGCCTTGGTGTCCGGGGTGACCGGCACGTGGTGGAAGTCCAGGCCGTAGGAGTCGGCGAGCCGCTCGGCGGCCCGGTGGTTGGAGACGATCGCGGGGATCTCGACGTTGAGCGAGCCGGTGGTCCACCGGAAAAGCAGGTCGTTGAGGCAGTGCAGGTGCTGGGAGACCATCAGCAGGGTGCGGTACGGCGCCGCGGTGTCCCACAGCTCCCACTCCATGCCCCAGCGCTCCCCCACCGCCGCGAAGCCCTCGCGCAGTCCCGCGAGGTCGAGCGGCCCGGTGGTGCCCTCGAATCGGACCCGCATGAAGAACCGGTCCTCCAGCGCGGCGTGGAACTGCTGGCTCTCCACGATGTTGGCCTGGTGCTCGACCAGGAACCCCGCCACCTCGTGCACGATGCCCGGCCGGTCGTTGCAGATCAAGGTGAGCACGCACTCGCGCGCGCCCTCGCCGTTCACGTGTCGACCCTCCGCTTGTCACGGCGGCGCGCGGTCACGGGGTCAGTCGCCGAGCTCGGCGCGGCGGCGTACGACGTACTCCTCGAGCTCGAGGCGCGTCGCGTCGTCGAGCGGTGGCTGGACGTAGTCCTCGAGGCGCTTGGTGTAGACGGTGGTCGCGCGGGCGGCGGTGTCGGAGCCGCCGCCCCGCATCCAGCGCTCGTAGTTCTCCGACGAGGACAGGAGCGGCCGGTAGAAGCAGGTCCGGAAGCGCTCCATCGTGTGCATCGCGCCGAGGAAGTGGCCGCCGTGGCCGACCTCCTCGTGAGCCCCGAAGGCCATCGAGTCCTCGTCGATCTCCAGCGGGGTGAACTCGTGCTGGAGCATCTGCAGGATCTCGACGTCGACGATGAACTTCTCGTAGCCCGCGACCAGGCCGCCCTCGAGCCAGCCGGCCGAGTGCATGACCCAGTTCGCGCCGGCCAGGAAGGTCGGCATCATCGTCATCAGGGCCTCGTAGCCGGCCTGCGCGTCGGCGACCTGCGAGGAGGTGAGCCCGCCGCCGGTGCGGAAGGGCAGCCCGAAGTGGCGGGCGATCTGGCCGGTGCACAGCAGGCCGATGCCCGACTCCGGGGTGCCGAAGGTCGGCGACCCCGACTGCATGTCGATGTTGGAGAGGAACGACCCGAAGATCACCGGGCAGCCCGGGCGGATCAGCTGGGAGAGCGCGATCCCCGAGAGCGCCTCCACGATCTGCTGGACCAGCGCCGCCGGGATGGTCACCGGGGACATGGCGCCCATCAAGATGAACGGGGTGAGGACGACGGGCTGGTTCGCCGAGGAGTACTCGAACTGCGCCTCCAGCATCCGGTCGTCCCAGCGCAGCGGGGAGTTGCAGTTGATCAGCGAGATCGAGACCGGGGTCTCCTCGATGGCCGCGCGCGAGCCGAAGAGGATCTCACCCATCCGGATCGTGTCCGCCGCGTTCACGCCCGAGACGACGTTGCCCATGTAGACCTTGTCGGTCAGTGTCTGCAGGGCATAGGTCATGTCGAGGTGGCGCGAGTCGAGCGGGGTGTCGTTCGGCTCGCAGATGATGCCGCCCGCGGAGTCGAGCACCGAGAACGACTGGGCGAGCTGGGTGAACTGGCGGAAGTCCTGCATCGTCGCGTCGCGGCGTACGTCGCCCTGCCGGACGAACGGCGGACCATAGACGGCGCCGAACGCCATCGCGTCGCCGCCGATGTGGAGGGAGTTCTCCGGGTTGCGGGCCTGCACGTCGAACTCCCGCGGCGCCTTGGCGACCTGCTCGAGCACGAAGTCGGGGTCGAGGAAGACCTTGTTGTCCTCGACGCGCTGGCCGGCCGCGGCGAAGAGGTCCAGCGCACGCTGGTCCATGAACTCGACGCCGATCTCGGTCATCAGCCGCCGCCAGCCCTTGTCGAGGGTGGCGATCGCCTCCTCCGAGAGGATGTCGTAGCGGGGCATCCGGTTGCGGAACACGTTGTTCTCCTTGACCACGCCCAGGATCGGGCCTCATGATGTGAAACGACTGTTCCGTATCATGGAACCCCGAGCGAGGTAGGTCAAGCACGTGAGCACCCCGGCCAGCGGCACCCAGGCGGTGGACCGTGCGGCGCTGCTGGTCGCCACCGTGGTCCGCGCCGACGAGCCGGTCAGCTTCGCCGCGCTCGCCGAGGAGTGCGGCCTGCCCAAGTCGACCGCCTCCCGGCTGCTCACCGCGCTCGAGCGGACCGAGCTCGTGGAGCGCAGCGGCAGCGGGTCCTACGTCGCCGGCCCGCTCTTCGACCTGTACGCCGCCCGGCACGACCCGTGGGAGGAGCTCGCGCACCTCGCCCGACCGGTGCTCGCCGACATCAACGCGGAGACCGGGGAGACGGTCAATCTCGGTGTGCCCCGCGGCGAGCGGGTCACCCACATCGCCCAGGTGGACGCGCGCTACCTGCTCGGCACCCGCGACTGGACCCTGGTCGACGTGCCTCCGCACGCCTCGGCGCTCGGCAAGGTGCTCTTCGCCTACGACGTCATCGAGCTGCCGCGCGGGCGCCTCACCGCCGTCACCGACCACACCCTGACCCACCCGGAGCGGTTCGCCGACGAGCTGACGGCCGTCCGTCGCCGCGGCTACGCCTCGACCGTCGACGAGCTCGAGGTCGGGCTCACCGGGATCGCCGTACCCGTCCGGAGCCGCGAGGGGCAGGTCGTGGCCGCTCTCGGCATCTCCGGACCCACGGCCCGGCTCGCGGAGCGCCTCGCTCCGACGGGCCGACTGCTCATCGCTCAGTCCGAGAGGCTCACCGCACTCCTAGGAAAGGCCGGCGCAGCATGATCACCCCACCCAATCGCTCGCTTCGCTCTCGATTCGTCGGGGACCCCGAATGAACGAACAAGAGATCCTCCAGGCCCTGTACGACGAGACGCTCGTCGGCAACGCCCCGCGCGTGCTCGAGCTGACCCACGAGGCGCTCGAGCTCCAGATGGAGCCGCAGTCACTGCTCTTCGACGCGCTCATCCCCTCGCTCGAGGAGGTCGGCGCCCGGTTCGAGCGCGGTGACTTCTTCGTGCCCGAGATGCTGATCGCCGGCCGGGCGATGGCCGGCGCCATGGCGGTCCTGCGGCCGCTGCTGGCCGAGACCGGCGTGCAGACCATCGGCAAGTTCTTGATGGGCACGGTCAAGGGCGACGTCCACGACATCGGCAAGAACCTCGTCAACATCATGCTCGAGGGCGCCGGCTTCGAGGTCATCGACCTCGGCGTGCAGGTGGCGCCGGAGAAGTTCGTGGCCGCCATCGAGGAGCACCAGCCCGACATCGTCGGCTTCTCGGCGTTCCTGACCACGACCATGCCGATGTTCAAGGCCAACATGAACGCCCTGCAGAAGGCAGGCCTGCGCGAGTCGGTGATCGTGATGGTGGGCGGCGCGCCCGTCACCCAGGAGTACGCCGACGCGGTCGGGGCCGACGGCTACGCCGCGGACGCCTCGGCGACGGTGAAGAAGGCCAAGGACCTGCTCCACAAGAAGCGCTCCCTGGTGTCCGCCTAATGGCCGCCGAGACCCAGGAGACCGTGGTCCGGTCCGCCACCAAGGAGGTCGTGCTCGGTCACGGCCGCCCGTTCGTGCTGATCGGCGAGCGGATCAACCCGACCGGCCGCCGGATCTTCCAGGAGCAGCTGCGCGCCGGAGACTTCTCCGCGATCGAGCGCGACGTCAAGGCCCAGGTCGAGGGCGGCGCGACGATGCTCGACGTCAACATGGGCGTGCCCCTGACCGACGAGGCCGAGCTGCTCGCCAAGGCGATCACGATGATCCAGGAGCTGACCGACCTGCCCTTGTGCATCGACTCCTCGGTCGTCGAGGCGCTCGAGGCGGGTCTCTCGGTCTACCAGGGCCGCGCGCTCGTCAACTCGATCACCGCCGAGGACGACCGGATGGCGGCGATCCTGCCGCTGGTCAAGAAGTACGACGCCGCGGTGATCGCGTTGCCCAACGACCACGACGAGATCCCGATGGAGGCCGAGAAGCGTCTCGAGCTCGTCGCCAAGATCGTCCGGGTCGCGACGCAGGAGTACGGCATCGCCCTGTGCGACATCGTGATCGACCCGTTGGCCATGCCGATCGGCGCCGACACCGCCACCGGCGTCTCCACCATGGAGACGATGCGCGGCATCCGCGACACCTGGGGCCTCAACATGACCTGCGGCGCGTCCAACGTGTCGTTCGGCATGCCGTCGCGCCACCGGCTCGGGGCGGCGTTCCTGCCGATGGCGATGACCTCGGGGCTGACCAGCGCGATCATGGACACCCGCACGCCGGAGATCGTCGAGGCCGTCCAGGCCGCCGACCTGCTCCTCGGCCACGACGAGTGGGGCACGGCATGGATCGCCCGGCACCGGGCCAGGACAGCGGCCGCCGCAGCCCCGACGTGACCGAGGACCTGCGACGCGAGGGGCTGATCGACCCGACGGCCCCCGTGACCCCGGTCCTCGCGCCCGTCGAGCCCCCGGACGGGATCGGCCGCGTCCAGCTGACCTTCGAGGTCGCCGGCGCGCCCGGACCCAAGTCGGTGCGCGTGCCACCGGGCGTCACCGTCTTCGACTCCGCGTCGTGGAACGGCATCGCCATCGACTCCACCTGCGGCGGCCACGGCACCTGCCGCAAGTGCAAGGTGCAGGTCTCCCCGACCACCGCGGTGACCCACCACGACACCCGGACCTTCACGCCCGAGCAGCTCGCCGGTGGCTGGCGGCTCGCCTGCCTGGTGTCGGCGACCCGCGACCTGACCGTCGTCGTACCCCCGCTCACCACCCGCCCCAAAGCCGCCACCGTGGGTGTCGGACGTCAGGTGATCCTGCGGCCTGCGCTGCAGAAGCGGTACGTCGAGCTGGCCGAGCCGACCCTCGCCGACCAGCGCACCGACCTGGTGCGGGTGCTCGACGCCATCGACGACCTGGAGCTGACCTGCGACCTGGCGGTGCTGCGGACCCTGCCGAAGGTGCTGCGCGAGGCGGACTTCAAGGTCACTGCCGTGATCGCCGACGAGGCGCTGATCGACGTCGAGGCCGGCGACACCTCGACCGTGCGCTACGCGGTGGCCTTCGACCTCGGCACCACGACCGTGGTCGCCACACTGCTCGACCTCGAGACCGGCACGCCCGTCGCGGTCTCCTCGATGCTCAACAAGCAGCAGCCCTTCGGCGGCGACGTGATCACCCGGATCTCGGCGACGATGATGGACCCCGACACCCTGCCCCGGCTGCGTGAGGCCGCCGCCGCGACGCTCCGCGAGCTCACGGCCGAGGTGTGCGCGGAGGGCGGCGTCGACCCGCTCCACGTCTACGAGGTGGCGCTGGCCGGCAACGCCACGATGACGGCCCTGGTGCTCGGGATCGACCCGGAGCCCATCGGCGTCGCGCCGTTCGTGATGACGTCCGCGTCGTTCCCGGTAGTGGCCGCCGCCGACCTCGGCCTCGAGGTCCACCCCGGTGCCCGCGCCTTCGTCTTCCCCTCCCTCGGGGCGTACGTCGGCGGCGACATCGTGGCGGGCATGCTCGCCACCGGCATGGACCGCGACAAGCGGACGCGCCTCTTCATCGACGTCGGCACCAACTGCGAGATCGTGCTCTCCGACGGCGACACCATCGTCTCGACCGCCGCGCCCGCGGGGCCGGCCTTCGAGGGCGGCGCGATCCGCTGCGGCATGCGGGCGGCGGACGGCGCGATCGAGGTGATCAAGCTGCACCCGCTGGTCGAGGAGGTTGCGCCAGCAACCGTCTCGAAACCCGGTGAGCCGACAGCAAACCCCGTCGAGCTCGGGGTCATCGGTGACGTCGAGCCCCGCGGCCTGTGCGGCTCCGGCCTGGTCGACGCGGTCTCCGAGCTGGTCCGGGTCGGCCTGCTCGACGCGTCCGGCCGGTTCGTCCCCGAGGAGCAGGCCCCCGGCATCGCACCGGCGCTCGCTGACCGGCTGACGATGATCGGCCAGGAGCGGGTCTTCGTGCTGCACCGGCCTACACCCGACGCCGACCCGGCCGACTGCGTGGTGCTCTCCCAGCGCGACGTCCGCGAGCTCCAGTTCGCCAAGGCCGCGATCTCCACCGGCTGGTCGCTGCTGCTCGACCAGCTCGGCCTCGAGGCCGGCGATGTCCAGCAGGTGCTGCTGGCCGGCTCGTTCGGCTCCTACCTCTCCCCGGCCTCCGCGGTCAGGATCGGCCTGGTGCCAAAGCTGCCGGTGCTGCGTATCGTCTCGGCCGGCAACGTCGCCGGCGAGGGTGCCAAGATGGTCCTGCTGTCGGTGCGAGAACGCGCCGGAGCGGCGGCCCTCCTGGAGGAGGTGACTTATGTCGAGCTCTCCGACCGCCCCGACTTCAACGACCGGTTCGTCGAGCAACTCTCCTTCTGAGCGTGCCCCCCTTCACCCGATAGTCAAGGTGGCGGTGATCGCCTGCGGAGCCCTGGCCCAGCCGGCGGCCGAGATCGCCCGCGCGCACGGTTGGCCGGTGGACGTGCACCCCCTGCCCCCGCTGCTGCACAACCAACCCCAGCTGATCGCCGGCCAGGTCCGAAAGCTCGCCGAGCAGCTGCGGCCGTCGTACGCCCGGGTCGTCGTGGGGTACGCCGACTGCGGGACGTACGGCGCCCTCGACGAGGTGTGCGCCGCCCTTGGACTGGAGCGATTGCCCGGGCTGCACTGCTACGACCTGTTCGCCGGACCGTCTCGGCTGGCGGCGTTCTTCGAGGAACAGCCGGGCACGTACGTCTTCACCGACTTCCTGGTCCGATCGTTCGCGCGCACCGTCGTCCGCGAGCTCGGCCTGGACCGCCACCCCGAGCTGCGTGACGACTACTTCGGGAGCTACACCCGCGTCGTGTGGCTGGCCCAAGAGCCCGACGACGACCTGCGCGCCCTGGCCGCCGAGGCTGCCGCGACCCTGGGCCTCCCCCTGACCGTCGTGGAGACCGGTCACGGTGGGCTCGAGCGCGCGCTGGCCCACCTGGTCGAGGCCTGAACCCGTTGGTCAGCGCTCGTGGCGGAGCCTGGCGACGAAGTCCTGTCGCCAGGCCTCCGTCTCGGCCACCTGGTTGAACGTGTAGACGTGCAGCCCCTCGACGAGCGCCTCAGGGTCACCCAGGGTCGGGGCGCAGGCGGTCAGGAACCGCTCACCGGTGAAGCCGCCGGGGGCGACCAGCCGCGTCATCAGGCCCTTCTGCTTGGCCAGGAAGCGAGTCGAGTCCCCGACGCCGATCTTGGTGGCCATGCCGAGGAGCTTGGCGCGGTCGACCGGACCGGGCACCCCGAGCAGCAGGGGCTGGGTGATGCCGCGCAGCCGCAGCCGGTGCAGCCAGTCCTTGATCAGCGCGGGGTCGAAAGTCAGGTTGGAAACGATGTGGGTGGCGTGCCGGCGTTTGTCCCACATCGACTGCACCGTCAGGTCGTCGTGGATGGTCGGGTGCGACTCGGGGTAGCCGGTGACGCCGACGTGCTCGAACGGCGACCCGATGAGGCTCAGGTCCTCCAGCAGCGACAGGGCGTCGGGATAGTCACCGGCCGGGGAGGCGTCGCCGCCCGGCACGAACACCCGGGTGATCCCGGCCTGCTGGAGACGGGCCACGATCTCCGTCAGCTCGGCGCGGTCGGCGACCATCCGGGCCGCGAGGTGGGGCACCACGACGTAGCCGTGGCCGGCGAACCGCTCGGCCAGGGCCAGTGTCGGCTCCAGTCCCTTGCCGGGCGAGGCGGTGACCGTGATCGCCAAGTCCTTCGGCACGACGGCGAGCACCTTGTCCTCGATCGTCGCCGTCGGCAGCACCTCGTAGCGGGCGTGGTCGAGGAGCCGGAGGATCGTCGCCGCGTCCTTGCGACGGTGCAGCGGGTGACGCAGGGTGTTGCGCATGATGAGACCTAGTTTCGTAGTACGCACCGACTACGACTGAGCCTAGGGCTAGGACCGGTCGGCCACAATGACGACATGATCGCCCTCGAGCTGGCCACCCGGATCGCCGCGCTCCTCGACGACCGCGACCAGCGATGGCAGCCGGGCTCCGGCGATCGGTTCGTCTTCGCCGACCGCGACCTCGACCAGGTCTTCGTGATCTCCGAGATGACGATCGAGGTCGCCGAGCTGCCCACCGGCCGGCTGATCCGCTTCAACGGCACCACCGAGTGGGCCCTGGACAGTACGCCGGCCGACGACGTGCTCTGGCTGCCCCGGGAGCACCAGTTGCGTGAGCTGATCGGCGACCGGTTCGTGGCCCTGGCCCGGGTGCCGGAGGGCTGGGCAGTCACGCTGACCGACGGCTCGCGGCACGTCGCCGCAGACCCGGAAGATGCCTACGCCCTGGCCGTGCTCGGCTGAGCGACGGCGGGCACGTCGACCGGACCGTGCCTAGGGTCACCGACGCGACCTGGGCTTCCTCGGTCTCCTGGGGTCGTGGGTTGCGGATCAGCAGCCACGAGAGCGCGCCCCCGGCCGCCAGCATGACCGCACAGATCACCATCGCCTTGTCGTAGCCGGAGTTCATCGCGACCGGGTCGGCGTACTCCTCACCGGCGAGCCCGACCGCCAGCGGCAACGCGGCGACGGCGAGGAGGGCGCCGGCCCGGGCGACCGCATTGTTCACACCGCTGGCGATGCCGGCGTGCCGGTCCGGGGCAGCCGCGAGGACGGTGGCGGTCAGCGGCGCGACCATCAGCGCCAGCCCGAGCCCGAACACCGTGAGGCCGGGCAGCACGTGCGTCCAGTACGAGCTGTCCGCGTCGACGACGGTCAGCGCGAGCGCCCCGACGGCCATCACGAGTGGGCCGACGGTCATCGGGATCCGAGGACCGATCCGGCTGCCGAGCGCACCGCCGTACGACGCCAGGAACAGCATGCAGAGCGTCATCGGCAGAGTGCCGGTGCCGGCCCGCAGCGCGCCGTAGCCGAGAACGGTCTGGAGCTGGAGGACCAGGAAGAGCGGGATCGCACCGAGAGCCGCGTAGACCACCAGGGTCATCAGGTTCGCCGCGCTGAAGGTGCGTTCGCCGAAGAGCTCGAGCGGCAGCATCGGGTGTCGGGCCGACGCTTCGCGGAGCAGGAAGCCCACGGCCGCGACCGCACCGCCGACCGCGGTGACCAGCGCGACGGCGGAGCCCCACTCGATCAGGGCGTACGTCACGCCGCCCAGCGCGACCGCACCCAGGGCAGCGCCGGCCAGGTCGATGCCGGGCACCGACTCCGGGTCGCGCGTCTCGGGCACCGCCCGCTGCGCGACGAGCACGGTCACCACCGCGATCGGCAGGTTGATCAGGAAGATCCACCGCCACGAGGCGTAGTCGATGAGTGCCCCGCCGATGAACGGCCCGGCCGCGAAGGAGATCGAGCCGAGCCCCGACCAGGCGCCGATCGCCCGGCCCCGGTCGGCGGGCACGAACGCGCCCTGGATCATCGCCAGGCTGCCCGGGGTCAGCAGGGCCGCGCCGATCCCCTGCACCAGCCTGGCCAGGATCAGCGTCTCCGGGTTGGGCGCCAGCCCGCAGAGCAGCGACGCTGCCGCGAACCACACCACTCCGATCATGAAGACCCGCCGCCTGCCGAAGCGGTCGCCCAGCGCGCCACCCAGGAGGATCAGCGAGGCAAGGGTCAGCAGGTAGCCGTTGTTGATCCACTGGAGCTGGGCAAGGCTGGCGTCGAGGTCGGTGCCGATCGTGCGCAGGGCCACGTTGACGACGCTGCTATCGAGGCCGGCCATGCCTGAGCCGAGCACCGCGGCGAGGAGCACGGCGCGGCCGGTGCGCGAGCCGAGCTCGACACCGGTCGAGGAGGTCACGCGGGCGAGCCTACTGCGGGTCAGGAACGGCCTCCCGACGCTCCACGGCGTCGTTGTGGATCTCGGCCAGGAGGGCCCGCAGCCGGTCCCAGCCCTCGTGCCCCAGTCGCGATCGCCAGCGGTCCTCGAGCCCGGCGATGACGCCCTCGCCGGCGGCCACCGCGCGCAGTCCCCGACGGGTCGGCCGCAGGATCCGGACCCGCTTGTCGGCGGGGTCGCGCAGCGACTCCAGCAGGCCCTTGTCCTCGAGCGCGTTGGCGAACTCGCCGAGCGCCTGCTTGGTCATGCCGACCCGCTCGGCGAGGTCGGTGACCCGCATCCCCTCCGGCGGGGTCAGGCTCAGCAACCGCAGCTGGGAGGACCGCAGGCCGCGGGCGATCGGCGGCACCTCGCGGGCTCCCGCACCGAGTGTCGCCTCGTGCATGTCGCGACGCATCACGTCCATCACGAGCCCGAGCAGGCTAAGGATGTGGTCGGGATAATCTCCCTTGACGTCGATCATAAGGTTACCTTACTATCCGAAACAAGGAAGGCTACCTGACCATCGGAGTAGGAGGGGCGGTCATGACCCAGCTCGGCGGCCGTACGAAGGACCAGCTCGGACTCGGATATGCCGTCCCGCTCGCCATGCTCCTCGGCGGGGACCCGCACGCGGACGAGACGTGCACGGACGCCCTGGTCGCCGAACTGGTCGCTGACGCGCTCGGGATCACCGTGAGGGAAGCGCAGCTCGAGGTGGTCGACTACTCCTTCGGTTCGCCGGCCACCGGCGCGCTGCTCCGCCTCGTCGGGACCGGGACCGATGGTGCACGGTGGTCACTGTTCTGCAAGGTGCTCCAGAGCCCCCGGCACTGGCAGCTGCTCGATCAGCTGCCACCGCCGACGCAGCGGCAGTTCGTCGAGGAGTTCCCATGGCGCTGCGAGCTGGAGCTCTGGGACCCCCCGGTGCAGGCCACCTTGCCGCCCGGTCTGCGGGCGCCACGTCTGCACCGCGTGGTCGAGCTGGGCGACGACCGGGTCGCGGTCTGGATGGAGGACGTCCGGCAGGCACCTCCCTCGTCCGATCCGGGGCAGTTCGACCGGGCGGCCTACCTCCTCGGTCGGTGGAACGCCCGCTCCACAGCCCCCGAGGTGCTGTCTGCCTGCGCGCACCCGCCCGGCTACGCCCTGCGGATGTACGCCGAGCAGGCCGTGCCGATGCGTGGTCTCGGGCCGCTCCGTGACGACGACCTCTGGAGCCACCCGTGGCTCGTGGAGCACGCCGGCCTCCGGGCCGACCTGCTGGCCCTCGGCGAACGGATCCCTGAGCTGCTCGACCAGCTGGACACCTTGCCGCAGACGATGCCGCACGGTGACGCCTCGCCCCAGAACCTCCTCGTCCCAGCGGACGAGCCGGACACGCTGGTGGTCATCGACATCAGCTTCCGTTCACCACACGCCCTCGGTTTCGAGCTCGGCCAGCTCCTGGTCGGGCTCACGCACGCCGGCCTGGTGCCGGCGTCGATGCTCCCCGAGGTCGCCTCGCGGATCCTGCCCGCCTATCTCGCGGGACTCCGCGACGACGGTGTCGACGGCCTCGACAACGAGGTCGGCTACGCCTTCGCGACCGCCGCCCTGCTGCGCAGCGGCTTCGACTCCCTCCTCTACGGGCTGATGGACGACCCGACCGAAGCCAACGCCGACACCTTCGCCGAGCGAGTCGCGCTCTGCCGTTTCCTCGCCGACCGCGCGCTGGCGGTGCTCGGCCCCTGGCAGCGGGGCTAGGGGAGGGCTAGGGGCGCAGAGCGCGGCCGACGATCCAGGCGAGATCGTCGGCAGTCTGCTCCGGGGTGCCCGACGGGTGGGTGACGTAGGAGAGGACCAGGCGCACGATGATGTCGGTGCTCGCACCGAGGCGGCTCGTGTCGATCGCGACCTCGTAGCCGTCGAGCCGGGCAGCGACCACCGCCTTCGCGGCGTCGACCAGGGCGTCGGAGTCGGTGGTCAGCAGGGGCAGCAGCTCGGTCTCCGCGCCGTACGACGCCGAGACGACCGCCTGGAGCAGGGCGTTGTCGGCGGCCGCGGTGAGCACGTTGGCTGCCGCCGCGCGGATGGCGGCCACCAGGTCGTCGGGGTGCGCGTCGAAGGCCGCCTCGACCTCGGCGAGGAACGTGGCGAGCTCGCGCAGCACCATCGTCTCGGCGAGCGCGGGCTTCGAGCCGATCTCGTTGTAGACCGTCTGCCGGCTCACCCCGACCCGGTCGGCCAGCTTGGCCATCGTGACCCCGGCCCAACCGACCTCGCAGGTGAGCTCGGCGGCCGCCGCGACTACCCGCTCGTTCATGGTCAGGGACGAGGGGACGGCGGTCACCCGGGCAGTCTAAGGACCGATCAGGCGTCGACCCGCCCGACCGGCACGAAGTCGGTCTTGTCGCGCACGCCGCAGTCGGGGCAGCACCAGTCGTCGGGGATGTCGGCCCACGCCGTGCCGGCCGCGAAGCCCTCGTGCTCGTCGCCGGCCCCCACGTCGTACACGTAGGAGCAGCCCGGGCACCGCCACCCGCCGACCGGGCGCCAGATTCCCGCCGAGCGGGCGCCAGATTCTGTGGATAACCCGGAATCTGGCGCCTGTTCGGCGTGCGTGGCGTAGCGGGGGCTGAGGTTGACCCGGGACAGGTCGCCGCCGACGTGCGCGAGCACCCGCGGGTCCATCACCCGGCGCCACAGCGGTGGCACGAGCGCGAGGATGATCATCCCGGCGTACCCCGTCGGCAGCGTCGGCGACTCCTCGAAGTCACGCAGTGCCTGGTAGCGACGGGTCGGGTTCGCGTGGTGGTCGCTGTGCCGCTGCAGGTGGTAGAGCAGCACGTTGGTGGCGATGTTGTTGGAGTTCCACGAGTGCGACACGTCGACGCGCTCGTAGCGCTCCCGCTCGCCCACCCCGACCTTCTGGCGCAGCATCCCGTAGTGCTCCATGTAGTTGACGGCCTCGAGCAGCGAGAAGCCCACGACCGCCTGGATCAGCAGGTACGGCGCGATGCCGACGCCGAGCCACGAAACCAGCACGCCCCAGAGGACGAGCGTCATCAGCCAGGCGTTGAGCACGTCGTTGCCGAGCCGGAACGGGTGGCGCTTCGTGCGGGCATAGCGGCGCTTCTCGATCCGCCAGGCGGACCGCAGGGAGCCGAGCACCGTGCGCGGCCAGAACCGGTAGAAGCTCTCGCCCAACCGGCTCGACGCGGGGTCCTCCGGGGTGGCGACCCGCACGTGGTGACCGCGGTTGTGCTCGATGTAGAAGTGGCCGTAGGCGACCTGGGCGAGCGCGATCTTGGAGAGCCACCGCTCGTGGGCCTCCTTCTTGTGACCGAGCTCGTGGGCGGTGTTGATGCCGATGCCGCCGATGCAGCCGATCGAGACCGCCAGCCCGATCTTGTCCACGGTCGCCAGGTCACCGTGCGCGAGCAGCCAGCAGGCGCCGACGAGCCCGGCGTACTGGACCGGCAGGAAGACGTAGGTGATCCAGCGGTAGTAGCGGTCGTTCTCCAGCGCCTCGATCACGTCGTCGGGTGGGTTGGACCGGTCGAGCCCGGTGATCAGGTCGATGGCCGGGACCACGACCAGGATCACGATCGGGCCGATCCAGAACCAGACGCCCCAGCCGGTGGCCACGTGCAGGCCGTAGCCGAGGAACGCCAGGCTCGGCACCACGAGGCCGATCAGCCACAGGTAGCGCTTGCGGTCGCGCCACCCCTCCGTGGAGCTCGGTGACACAGTGGTCTTCGCGGCGGCTTCCATGGAACTCTCCCAGCTCTGCCGGTGACATCGGGTTTACAAGACCATAAGGTTTGTCAACCGCACTTGACAAGTGCTAGTCGAATGTCAAGTGCGAGGATGGCCCGGTGAACACATCGCTCCCCTTCGGCATCGACTTCGGCGGCTCCGGCATCAAGGGCACGACGGTCGACCTCGACCGCGGTGACTTCGCCGATGACCGGGTTCGGATCGAGACCCCCTCACCGTCGACCCCCGAGGCGGTCGCCGAGGTGTTCATCGAGCTGCTGGCGCGCTTCCCCGACTCCTCCGGTCCCGTCGGCGTCACGGTGCCCGCCGTCGTGCGGCACGGCGTGGTCGGCTCGGCCGCCAACATCGACAGGTCCTGGATCGGCACCGACGCCGACGCGGTCTTCACCTCCGCCACGGGCCGCGACGTCCACGTCGTCAACGACGCCGACGCAGCCGGCCTGGCCGAGGCGACGTACGGCGCGGCGCGCGGCCGTCGGGGGCTGGTGATCGTGACGACCCTGGGCACCGGCATCGGGTCGGCGATCATCCACGACGGGGTCCTCGTGCCCAACTCCGAGCTCGGCCACCTCGAGGTCGACGGCCACGACGCGGAGAGCCGCGCGGCCAACAGCGCGCGCGAGCGCGAGGGCCTGTCGTGGGAGGAGTGGGCCGCGCGGCTGACCGTCTACTACGCCACGGTCGAGGCGCTGTTCTCCCCCGACCTGTTCGTCGTCGGGGGCGGGGTCAGCAAGCACGCTGAGCATTTCCTGCCCCTGATCGACGTCCGCACGCCACTGGTCCCCGCGACCCTGCAGAACCGCGCCGGCATCGTCGGGGCCGCGTTGTACGCCGCCCGAGCCGGTTGATGCCTCACACGAAGCGGTAGTCGACACCGATAAGGTCGTAGGTCGCCCGGGCCCGCTGGTCGACGGTGAGCAGCCTGCGGCGGTGGTGGAGCGCGGTCGCGGCGACGACAGCGTCGTAGACGGCGCCTCCCCGAAGCCCGGCGCGGCCCAGGGCGCGCACCAGCGCGAGATGACGTGTCGCGGGCAGGGTCAGCAGCGTGAGGCCCAGCACGGACAAGGCCTCGCCGGCCACGGCAGGTGTCACGCGATGGGGCGCGGGGAGTCGCGTCAGCACGCTGAAGCACTCGATCAGCACGTGCGCGGGGATCGCGTCGACACCGGACGTCAGCCGATCGCGGGCCTCCTCGTGCCGGGGATGCCAGGCAGCGAGAGCCGGCACCAGCAGGCTGGTGTCGCAGGTCGCGGAGCCGGTCACCGCCGCGTGGACTCGACCGTGTCGCGCACCGCACGGTCGGTGAGCGGGGGCAGCGCCTCGTCGGCCACGATCCTGGGCAGGCCGCCGTCGGACTCCACGTGGGTCAGGGCGGGCGCCACCTCGATCTCGATCCGCCCGTCCACGTAGACCACGTCGACCGCCTTCCCGGGCTGCAGGCCCATCGCCTCGCGCACGGCCTTCGGCACGACGAGGCGACCGGCTGCGTCGATGGTGGTGCGCATGGTAGAAAGTTACCACTCTCGATGCCATCATGTGGACCGTCCTGTCCCTGTCTGCGATGCGTACGCTCACGGTCGTGTCCGACGTCGTCTACCGCGTGGTGGTCCGAGGGCTGCGGGTCACCTTCGCCGCTCTGGGCCTGCGGATCGACGTCGTCGGTCTCGAGCACCTGCCCGCGACGGGCGGCGCCGTGGTCGCGACCAACCACACCGGCTACCTCGACTTCGCGGTGGTGGGCCACCTCGGCCTGGAGCGCCGCCGGTTCGTGCGGTTCCTGGCCAAGTCGGGCGTCTTCGAGACCCCGCTGGTGGGTCGCGCCATGCGCGCGATGCGGCACGTGCCGGTCGACCGCGTGCAGGGGGCGGGAGCGGCCCGCCGGGCGATCCGGCTGGCCGCGGCCGGCGAGGTCGTCGGGATCTTCCCCGAGGCGACGATCTCGCGCTCCTGGCTGGTCAAGCCGCTCGCGCCCGGGGCTGCCGCGATCGCGATCGCCGCCCGGGTGCCGCTGGTGCCGGTCGTCACCTTCGGCGGGCACCGGGTGCTGACCGTCGACCGCCGCGGCAGTCTGCGTCGGGGTACGCCGGTGTCGATCCGGGTCGGCGCCCCCTTGCGTCCCGGCCCCGACGACGACCCGCACGCCGTCACCGCCGAGCTGACGGCGCGACTCGCAGCCCTCCTCGAGGAGGCTCTCGAGGCCTACCCGCGCGCCGGCCACGACGGCGCCTGGTGGCTGCCCGCGCGCTGGGGCGGCTCCGCGCCGCCACCGGAGGAGGCGGCGCGGCTCGACACGGCAGCGCTGGCCCGGTTGGCCGCTCGCCGCGCCCGCCGAGGACGGTCAGCCGGCCGCTAGGTGTTCCTAGGCGGGCTCGGGCCGCTTGCCGGAGATCGCGGCGGCCACGGCCTTGGGCACCTCGGGGTTGAAGACCGACGGGATGATGAAGTTGGGGTTGAGCTCGGTGTCCTTGACCACGCCCGCGATCGCCGCGGCGGCGCGCAGCAGCATGTCGGTGGTGATCTCCGAGGCGCGGGCGTCGAGCAGGCCGCGGAAGACCCCTGGGAAGGCCAGCACGTTGTTGATCTGGTTGGGGTAGTCGGAGCGACCGCTGGCCACCACCGCGGCGTACTTCTCCGCCTCCGCGGGGTCGACCTCGGGGTCGGGGTTGGCAAGCGCGAACACCACGGCCGCCGGCGCCATCTCCTGGATCCACTCCGGGTCGAGCACCTTGGGGGCACTGACGCCGATGAAGACGTCGGCGCCCTGGAGGCCGGCCCTCAGGTCACCGCGGAGGCGCCGCGGGTTGGTGCGGGTGGCGAGCTCGGCCTTCGCCGGAGGCAGGGTGTCGTCGTCGGCCGACAGCAGGCCTTCTCGGTCCCAGACCACGACGTCCCGCGCGCCTCCGGCCATCAGCAGCGACACGATCGCCGAGCCTGCCGCGCCGCCGCCGGCGACCACGACCCGCGCGTCGGCGAGCTGCTTCTTCACGCAGCGCAGCGCGTTGGTCAGCGCCGCCAGCACGACGATCGCGGTGCCGTGCTGGTCGTCGTGGAAGACCGGGATGTCGAGGGAGGCGCGCAGGCGGGCCTCGATCTCGAAGCAGCGCGGGGCCGCGATGTCCTCGAGGTTGATGCCGCCGAAGCCCGGTGCGATCATCTCGACCGCCCGGACGATCTCGTCGGTGTCCTGGCTGGCCAGGCAGATCGGCCACGCGTCGATGTCGGCGAACCGCTTGAAGAGCGCGGCCTTGCCCTCCATCACCGGCAGGGCGGCGCCGGGGCCGATGTTGCCGAGGCCGAGCACCGCGGAGCCGTCGGTGACCACGGCGACCGAGTTGCCCTTGATGGTCAGCTTGCGTACGTCGTCGGGGTTGGCGGCCAGCGCCGCACTGACGCGGCCGACGCCCGGCGTGTAGGCCATCGACAGGTCGTCGCGGTTGCGCAGCGGCACCTTGGAGGTGACCTCGATCTTGCCGCCGATGTGCAGGAGGAAGGTCCGGTCGCTGACCTTGTGGACCTCGACCTGCGGCACGGCGTCGACGGCCGCGACCAGCAGGCCCGAATGGTCGGAGTCGCTGGCCGAGCAGGTGACGTCGAGGACCAGACGGTCGTGGCTGGACTCCGCGACGTCGATGGCGGTCACGATGCCGCCCGCCTTGGCGATCGCCGTCGCGACCGCGCCGACGATGCCGTGGTCGGGCGCCGTGTAGAGGCGCATGGTGATCGAGTACGACGAAGTGGTGGCGGCCATGGGGCCACCTTCCATCCCACCGCTGGTCGGGGGCAAGTCAGCCGTCAGACCGCGAGCGCCTTCTCCACGTCGCCGCCGAGCTTCTCGGGCGCCGACGTCGGGGAGAACCTCTTCACGACCTGACCGTCCCTGCCGACGAGAAACTTGGTGAAGTTCCACTTGATCTTGCTGCCGAGCAGGCCGCCCTTCTCCTCGCGCAGCCACCCGAACAGCGGGTGGGCTTCGTCGCCGTTGACGTCGACCTTGGCGAACAGCGGGAAGGTGACGCCGAAGTTGCGCTCGCAGAACGACGCGATCTCCGCCTCGTCGCCGGGCTCCTGGTTGCCGAACTGGTCGCACGGGAAGCCGAGCACCGTGAATCCCTGGTCGGCGTAGGAGTCGTGTAGCTCCTGGAGGCCGGTGTACTGCGGGGTGAAGCCGCACTGGGAGGCGGTGTTGACCACCAGGACGACCTGGCCGGCGTAGTCGCCGAGGTCGACCGCGCGGCCGTCGATGGAGGTGGCCTTGAAGTCCCCGAGACTGGTCATGGGACCCAGTCTGCCAAAGGGGTCCTAGGGTCCTCAGACCAGGCGTCGCCCGGGCACCTCGGCGGGTGAGTGCAGGTCGGCGAGCACCCGGTGACCGTCGAGCACCACGACCACCCGTTCGCGACCGACCTCGAGCACGACCTCGTGCTCGGTGACCTCGGTCAGGGTGCCACGCACGACCACCGTGCCGGACGCGTCCTCGTCGACCGACACCCGGTCGACGAGGACGCGTCCGGCA